>Ga0207803_1000001_pt1 | contig 65245 bp, 66 predicted proteins | sample LuqExpMetageno41_FD_187799 | JGI IMG/M metagenome (GOLD analysis project Ga0207803, IMG submission 187799) | Tropical forest soil microbial communities from Luquillo Experimental Forest, Puerto Rico - Sample 41 (SPAdes) | ecosystem: Environmental > Terrestrial > Soil > Tropical forest ...
AGCGCCTCGGCGCCGGAGATGATCTCGATCAGCTCCTTGGTAATCATCGCCTGACGCGTGCGGTTATAGGTGAGCGTCTGCTTGCGGATCATTTCGCCAGCATTGCGGGTGGCATTGTCCATCGCGCTCATTCGCGCGCCCTGCTCGGAGGCCGCGTTTTCCAGGAGCGCGCGGAATATCTGTACCGACAGGTTGCGCGGCAAAAGATCAGCGAGGATCTCGCCCTCGTCCGGTTCGTATTCGTAGGAAGCCGATGGGCCAGTCTCTTTACCGGCATCGAACTGCAGTGGGATCAACTGCTGCGCGGTCGGGATTTGCACGATCACCGACTTAAAGCGCGAGAAGAACAAAGTGCAGACGTCGAACGCGCCTTCCTCGAAAAGTTTGATGATCTTCCTGGCGATCATGTCGGCCTGTTCGAAACCGATCTGCTTTATGCCGCGCAGCTCGATTGTCTCGATGATGTATTTGCCGTAGAGCCGGCGCAGTTGGTCGTAGCCCTTGCGACCGACGCAGAGAATCTTCACATCGTTGCCCTGATTACTGAGCGCATTCGCCTTTTCGCGCGCGAGTCGCACGATTGACGAATTGAACGGGCCGCACAGGCCGCGCTCGGCGGTGCAAACCACCAAGAGGTGTACCTTGTCGTTACCGGTTCCGGCGAGCAGCTTGGGGGCCGAATCGCTACCCGCCACCGCCGAGGCAATCGAGCTCAACACCTTGCTCATGCGTTCGGCATAAGGACGCGCCGCTTCGGCTGCGGCCTGCGCGCGACGCAGCTTGGACGCCGCAACCATCTGCATGGCCTTGGTGATCTTCTGCGTCGCCTTGGTGGCGGCGATGCGAACGCGCATGTCTTTGAGTGAGGCCATAAGGAATCAGTCCTTGCGGATTACGCCTTTAAGGCTCAGGTGAAGGTCTTGGCGTAACCGTTGACAATGCCTTTGAGCTTGCCGGCGTCAGCGTCGGAGAGATCGCCGCTCTTGCGGATCGAGTCGAGCAAATCGGCGTGCTGGGTGCGCAACAGCGTAAGCAAGCCGGATTCGAAGGCGCGTACCCGGTCGACCGTGAGTGGATCGAGAAAACCGTTGACGCCGGCCCAGATCACGCAGGCCTGCTCTTCCATCTTCATCGGCGAGAACTGCGGCTGCTTTAAGAGCTCGGTGAGCCTCGCACCGCGATTGAGCAAACGCTGGGTAGTGGCGTCGAGGTCGGAGCCGAACTGCGCAAAGGCCGCCATTTCGCGGTACTGCGCGAGCTCACCCTTGATGCGGCCGGCAACCTTCTTCATCGCTTTGGACTGTGCGGCGGAGCCGACGCGCGAGACCGACAGACCAACGTTCACCGCCGGACGGATGCCTTGATAAAACAGGTCGGTCTCCAGGAAGATCTGGCCGTCGGTGATCGAAATCACGTTGGTCGGGATGTAAGCCGACACGTCATTGGCCTGCGTCTCGATCACCGGCAGCGCGGTCAGCGAGCCCGCCTTGTTAGCGTCGTTCATCTTCGCGGCGCGTTCGAGCAGGCGCGAGTGCAGATAGAACACATCACCTGGATAGGCTTCGCGACCCGGCGGACGGCGCAGCAGCAGCGACATCTGGCGGTAGGCAACTGCCTGTTTTGACAGGTCGTCATAGAAGATAACCGCGTGCATGCCGTTGTCGCGGAAATATTCGCCCATGGTGCAGCCGGAGAACGGCGCCAGGTACTGCATCGGCGCCGGATCAGACGCGGTCGCCGCGACCACGATCGAGTAGTCGAGCGCACCCTGCTCCTCAAGCACCTTTACGAATTGCGCGACCGTCGAGCGTTTCTGGCCGACCGCGACGTAGACACAGTAGAGCTTGATCTTCTCGTCGTTCGACTGGTTGAGCGCTTTCTGGTTGAGGATGGTGTCGAGCGCGATCGCGGTCTTCCCGGTCTGCCGGTCCCCGATGATCAGCTCGCGCTGGCCACGTCCGATCGGGATCAGCGAGTCGATCGCTTTGAGCCCCGTGGCCATAGGCTCATGCACCGACTTGCGCGGAATGATGCCCGGCGCCTTCACGTCGACCCGGGCGCGCACTTCCGCCTTGATCGGGCCCTTGCCGTCGATCGGATTGCCGAGCGCGTCGACCACACGGCCAAGCAGGCCCTTGCCGACCGGCACGTCCACGATGGCACGTGTGCGCTTGACCGTCTGCCCTTCCTTGATCTGGCGGTCGTCGCCGAAAATCACGACGCCGACATTGTCGGTTTCGAGGTTGAGCACCATGCCGCGCACGCCGTTCTCGAACTCAACCATCTCGCCGGCCTCCACGTTGTCGAGGCCGTAAACGCGGGCGATGCCGTCGCCGATGGAGAGGACCTGGCCCACCTCGGAGACCTCGGCTTCCTGGCCGAATTTCTTGATCTGCTCTTTGAGGATGGCGGAAACTTCTGCGGCGCGGATATCCATTAGCGGGCCTCTTTCATCGCGATCTTGATCGCATTCAGCTTGGTGCGGAGAGACGAGTCGACCATACGGCTGCCGACCTTCACGATCAGGCCGCCAATGATGGCCGGATCAACCTTGACGTCGAAATCGATATCTTTGCCGCCGGTCACCGACTTGAGAGCATCCTTGAGCGCTTCGCGATTTTTGTCGCTGAGCGGTTCGGCAACGGTGACTTGCGCGGTGACTTCCCCTTTGTGGTGGGCTACTAGCGCGCGATAGCCGCGCGCCACGTCGCGCACCGCAAAGAGTCGGCGGTTGGTAACGAGGACGCGCAGGAAATTGGCAGCTAGTCCCTTGATGCCAGCTTTGTCGAGGATCGCCGACAGCGCGCGCAGCTGCTCGTCGGCATCGAACATCGGGCTGCGCACCAGCCGGTTGAGATCGGGGCTTTCGCCGATCAGGGCGTCGAAGCGATCGAGGTCGGCTTTGATGGCGTCGATCGATTTGTTCTCCAGCGCCAGTTCGAACAGGGCGGTGGCGTAACGCCCAGCCATGCCGGAAATGATCGGGTCTTCGCTTGCCACTGGACGCTCGTTTTCTTTAACTTCGCTCACAGGCCGGGCGCCATCGCAGAACGGCGGCGCAAATGTTTGAAATCCAAGAGGCAATTCCGCTTTATGAGGACGGCGCGGGTGCCCGCGGAAACCCCCATAAAATCGAGGGGCTTAGCTAACACAGGGGAGAGGGCGGTGCAACATCGCGGGTCATCGCGGCGGTGGTAGCGCGCTGCCGTCAGTCGATGACGCGTAAACTGAGTTTTTTGCATCACAGGGTTGCCTCGCTTGCCCGCACCATTCGCTATAGCGTGCGCCCAATGCCGCATACCAAAGTCGGCGCCGCCGGCAGTGCCCGACTTCTCGTCATCCTGTTGGCCTTCGCCTGGGGCCTCAACTGGATTGCCGCCGCGGTGGCGTTGCGCGAGATCAGCCCGTGGAGCCTGCGCGTCGTCGGCTCTGGCATTGGCGCGGTAACCTTGTTCACGGCGGCCCTCCTTACCCAGCACAGGCTGAGAGTGCCGCGCGGCGAATATCTGCATGTGATGATCGCCGGTTTCTTCAACGTCGCGGCATTCCAGATCCTCTCCGGCTTCGCGCAATTGAGCGGTGCCACGTCGCGCGCCATTATCATCACCTATTCAATGCCGATCTGGACCGTCATGCTCAGCACGCTGGTGCTCGGCGAGCGGCTCAATCGCATCCGCATCCTTGCCTTCGGCCTGTGCGTGGTGGGGCTAACGATCCTGTTGTGGCCGCTGTTCGCCAACGGGTTCCCGCTGTTTGTGCTTTATTCGCTCGGCTGCGCGCTCAGCTGGTGCGTGGCAACGGTCTACGTCAAATGGGCGAAGATGCACCTCGAGCCGCTAGCCAACGCGGCCTGGCAATTGGTGTTCGGGCTGTTGTTCATTGCCGCGGGCAGCTTCGCGTTTGAAGGCCATCCGCATTTGTGGCCGATCAGCCGCGATACGATCTTCGCCATCCTCTTCGTCGGCCTATTCGGCGTCGGCCTCGCTCACTTCTTGTGGTGGGCAATCGTGGGGCGGCTACCTGCGATCACCGCCTCGCTCGGCTCGCTGATTGTACCGGTGGTCGGCGTCACCGCCTCCGCGATCTACCTCGGTGAGCGGTTGACCACGGCCGACATCATTGGTTTCGTGCTGATCTTTGCCGCGGCCTCCTGCGTGCTATTGCAGCCGAACGTGAAGCACACGGAGATGTCGGAGTGAGCGGCCGGCGCGATCGCTGCCGGCGCTGCCAAGCTCATGGTGTTGGGCATGGGCTCGGCCCTGGACTGGGTGGCCGCGCGAAGGGCGCCGCCGCGCCTTGTGGCGTGAATCAGCTAGAACGGTTTCATCAGCATGGGTCTGCTCTTGTTCCTCATCATCGAGCGGCTGCCGGCGATGACCGCGTCGCTCGGCCGGTGGTCGGGGCTGTCGGCTCGGCGCTGGTCAACGGCGAGCGGCCAAGCCTTGCCGACGGCGTCGGCTTCGCGCTGATCTTCAGCGCGGCGGCGAGCGTGTTGCCGCAGCTGAACGCGCAGCATAACGATGTTGCCAGAATAGAATTTACAAGAAGCTTTGCGGATCGATATCGACTTCAAGCCGCACATCGCCACGGGGTTTGGAGGCGTTGGAAAGCCATTGGCGCATGTAAACCGAGAGATCAAAACCGCGCGGCGACTTCACCAGCAGGCGGAAGCGATGGCGACGGCGCACCACCGCGATTGGCGCCTCGGCGGGGCCTAGCACGCGCACGCGCTCGTCCTTCGGTGCGGCGGAGGCCAGCATGCAGCCGTAACTCTCCGCGCCGTGGCGGTCATTAGCGGTGACGACCAAGCCGGCGAGCCGCCCGAACGGCGGGTAACCGGTACGCTCGCGCAACGCGATTTCGCTGGCATAGAACGCATCGCGGTCGCCGGAGATCAACGCCTTCATCACCGGGTGCTCGGGCTGATGCGTCTGCAGGAAGCCCAGGCCCCTGCCCTCCTCGCGGCCGGCGCGGCCGACCACCTGATGCAGCAGCTGGAACGTGCGCTCGGCGGCACGCGGATCGCCGTTGCCCAGCCCAAGATCCGCATCGACGACACCGACCAAGTTCAGCTTGGGGAAATGATGGCCCTTGGCGACGAGCTGCGTGCCGATGACGATGTCGAAATGGCCCTGCGCCACGTCGTTGAGTTCGGCCCGCAGCCGCTCCATCGATTCCACCAGATCGCTCGACAAAACGAGAATCCGCGCGTCGGGGAAGCGCTCCGCCACCTCGTGTTCCAGCCGCTCGACACCCGGCCCGATGGGGACGAAGCTTTCGGTGGCGTCACAGTTCGGGCACTCGGTCGGCGGCGGCATAGAGAAGCCACAGTGGTGGCAAACCAGTTGCCGCCTGAAGCGGTGATCGACCAGCCAGGCGTCGCAATTCGGGCATTGCAGCCGGAAGCCGCAGGCGCGGCAGAGCGTAAGCGGCGCGTAGCCCCGGCGGTTGAGGAACAACAGCGCTTGTCCGCTGCATTCGAGCGAAGTCTGCACCGCCTCGGCAAGTCGCGGCGCGATGAACAGGCCGCGCCGCGGCCCTTCGCGACGCATGTCGATCGCCTCGATCTGCGGCAGACTGGCGCCGCCGAAGCGTTCCGGCAGATGAACGCGCTTGTACCGGCCACGCTGCGCGTTCACCTCCGATTCAACCGATGGTGTCGCCGAGGCTAGAATTACCGGGAATTTGGCGATGCTGCCGCGCACCACCGCCATGTCGCGCGCATGGTAGCGCGCGCCATCCTCTTGCTTGTAAACGGGGTCGTGCTCTTCATCGACCACGATGAGGCCGAGATCGGCGTACGGTAGGAACAGCGCCGAGCGCGCGCCGATTACCACCGAGATTTCATTCGCCGCCACCGCACTCCACGTGCGGGCGCGTAGGCGCGGCGATAGCTGCGAATGCCATTCGGCCGGTCGCGTGCCGAAGCGCGCGGTGAAGCGATCAAGCGACTGCGCGGTGAGCGCGATCTCCGGCATTAGGATCAGCGTCTGCCGCTTCTTGCGGATGTTCTCCGCCACTGCCTCGAAATAGACCTCCGTTTTGCCGGAGCCAGTAACGCCGTCGAGCAGCGTCACTGTGTAGCCGCCCTGATCGACCGTAGTGCGCAACGCGTCGGCGGCGGCAAGCTGGGCGATCGAGAATTCGGCCTTTCGGAAATCCGGATCGGGCGGCTGCGTCACCTTCTCCGGCGGCAGCACCAACGTTTTCAGTGTGCCCTGGTCGATCAGCCCGTCGATCACGCCCAGGCTCACGCCCGCCTCGCGGGCTGCGTCGCCCTTGGCGCGCGTGAAATTGTCCGTAAATAGCGCCAATACACGCGCGCGCGCCGGCGTCATTCGTTGCGGCGGCGGACCGGAGCGGCGCACACCGATGCGCTCACGCGCGGATCCTAGATGCTGGCCCATACGCAGCGCCATGCGCAGGATCATGCCCCGCGGGCAGAGCGTGTAATCGGCCACCCAATCGACGAACTTACGCAGCTCGGGCTTCAGAGGCGGCACTGCGAGCCTGTCCGCTACGTTCTTCATGCGGTTGTGCAAGCGCGGATTGGGATTCGGATTCTCCGCCCAGACCACGCCCATGGTCTCGCCGCGCGCGCCGAGTGGCACCGCGACCAGGTCGCCGGGCGAAAGCTCAAGCCCGGCGGGTACTCGGTAGGAATACGTCTGATCCAGCGCTACCGGCACCAGAACATCGACAATGCGCGCGCTCATGCCCCTTTGGTGGCCGATTCCGGGCGCTTAAGGAAGGGTGAAGAAAACAATGACATTCTCCGCACCATGAGCGCGCTCGCCGCCGCCCCTGACGTCGCCGCCGAAATTGGCCGCTGGCTCGCCTATCTCGGCGCCGAGCGGCGCATGTCGGCAAAGACGCTAGAAGCCTACCGCCGCGACGTCATGCAGTTCCTCGGGTTCCTCGCCGGCCATCTGGGTGGAGCGCCGACGCTTCGACAACTGGCCAAGTTGACGCCCGCGGACGTGCGCGCTTTCATGGCGAAACGCCGCAGCGACGGGCTGAGCAGCCGTTCGCTGATGCGGTCGCTCGCCGGCGCCCGTTCGTTCGCGCGCTATCTCGAACGCAACGGCAAGAGCAAGGTCGGCGCTTTGTCGGCGGTGCGCGCGCCTAAGGTCGCAAAAACCTTGCCGAAGCCGCTCACCATCGCCACGGCCAAGCGCATTTCCGATGCCGAGCTGCGCGTCGGCGAGGGGCGCGAACCGTGGATCATCGCGCGCGATGCCGCCGTGCTGGCGCTTTGCTACGGCTCAGGCCTGCGCATTTCGGAAGCGCTGTCGCTCAAGCGCAAGGACGTCGGTGCGCGCGACGTCATCACCGTCCGCGGTAAGGGCAACAAGATGCGCATGGTGCCGTTGCTGCCACAGGTCGCCAAGCTGATCGCCGATTACGTGCAGCTCTGCCCGCTTGATCTGCCGGACGATGGCCCCCTCTTCATTGGTGCGCGCGGTGGCTCGCTTAGCGCACGCGTAGTGCAACTAACGATGGCGCGACTGCGCGGCGCTCTCGGTCTTCCCGATACGGCGACGCCGCACGCGCTGCGCCACTCCTTCGCCACGCATCTCCTGGCGCGCGGCGCCGACCTGCGCGCGATCCAGGAATTGCTTGGCCACGTGTCGCTCTCGACCACGCAGATCTACACCGCGGTCGATACCGAGCTGCTCTTGAAGGTCTATTCCAGCGCCCATCCGCGCGCCTAAGACGAATGCCGTGCGCATCATTCCGCCACTTGCGTGCCGCCGCGCGCGTTAGCATCGTTACGTAGACAGTGGGAGGGGCCGATGAGCGCACACGAGCATCTGGAACAAGCCGAGCAAGTCGAGCATGTCTCGCACAGCGGCAGCAAGAAGATCGCGCTGTTCATCGCGGTGTTGGCGCTGTTCCTCGCCTTATCGGAGATGCTGGGTAAGAGCGCGCAGACCTCCGCGCTCGCCCACAATGTGAACAGCAACGACCTTTGGTCGTTTTTCCAGTCCAAGACCATCCGCATGGCGCTGCTGAGCACTGCGGCGGAGCAAATGGAGATCGAAGCCGAGCACGCGACCGACCCCGCGATCAAGGCGCGCTTGAACAAGACGATCGATACTTGGAAGGATAACGTGGTGCACTATGACGATGACCCTTCGACCAATGAAGGCCGCAAGCAGCTCGTCGAGCGCGCCAAGGAGTCAGAGCACCTCCGCGACGAAGCACGCGCGCGCTACCATCAATATGAATTCGCCTCGGCCGCCTTGCAGATCGGTATTGTGCTGGCTTCGGCGGAAGTGATCACCAGCATTGCCGCGCTCGGTTGGCTGAGCGGACTATTTGGCCTCCTTGGTCTCGGCCTGATGGGATTGGGCCTCTCGGCGCCGCACGCTTTGGATTTTCTCTTCCACGTCGCCCGCTGAATAGCCCCGAAGGCTACACCGGCCTTACGCGCGTCGGCGCAGCCGCCACAGCCGACGCAGAAAACAGAGCTGCTGGCGGTCGTGCTCGGCCTACGCGTGTCGAGCCATGCAACGATGGCTCGAGGTGGTCCCACAGCCGCGCTTCCAGCAGGTACAGCAGGGCCAGAACGAACCTGGCTTGATAACTTTCCCGGTGGCCGCAATTAAAGCACGGCTTTCATGCCTGCGATCAGGACCTCACCCTCCCGCCATCCACGTTGAGCGTCTGCCCCGTCATGAAAGCCGCATCGTCGCTGGTCAAAAACGACACCGCGCCGACCAGATCCTCCGGCACTTCCACGCGCTTGATAGCCTGCATTTGCGCCACAGCGATGAACTCTTCTTCCATGGTCTTAAACTGCGGCCGCGGCGCGCGCACGATGGTGCCGGGCGAACGCGTGAGACCCGGCGCGATGGCATTGACGGTGATGCCATCGGGCGCCAGATCCGTCGCTAGCGCGCGCGTGAAGCCGACGATGCCGCCTTTGCTGGCCACATAATGCGCGAAGCCGGTGACGACCGAACCGAGCGTCGACGACGCCATGTTGACGACGCGGCCCCATTTGCGCGCGCGCATGCCCGACACGAAGGCGGCCGTCACGAGAAAAGTGCCGTCCAGATTGATTGACAGGACCTGCCGCCAGTCGGCGAAGGTCATCTCGGGGAATTCCTTTTGCGGAAAGATGCCGGCGCAGTTGATCACAATATCGACGTCGCTGAACTTCGACTGCACCTGCTTAGCCATGGCAGCGACCGATTGCTCCGACGACACGTCGCACTCGACTGCTATGGCCTGCCGACCCGCCGCTTCCACCAGTTTCACGGTGTCGCTGCCGTCGCCGATGTCCGCGATCGCGATGTGTACGCCGTCTTCCGCTAGCCTTTTCGCGAAGGCCTGCCCGATGCCGCCCGCTGCGCCGGTAATGACGGCAACTTTGTCCTTGTGCCCTTTGGCCATCGCTATCCCCGTTTTTCCGGACGGGGAGTATCACATGTGAATCGTGCGCTTTGCCACCGCCAAGGCGGCTTCCTTCACGGCCTCGGGCAGCGTCGGATGCGCGTGGCAGGTGCGCGCGATGTCCTCGGCGGAAGCGCCGAATTCCATGGCCAGCACCGCCTCGGCGATCATGTTGCCGGCGTCGGCGCAAACCAAGTGCACGCCAAGCACGCGGTCGGTCTTGGCATCGGCGAGGATCTTAACGAAGCCGTCGGTAGTGAGGTTCACCTTGGCGCGGCCATTGGCCGTCATCGGAAATTTGCCGACGTTGTAGGCGACGCCGGCTGACCTCAGCTCTTCCTCGGTTTTGCCGACGGTGGCGATTTCCGGATAGGTGTAGACGACGTTCGGAATGGCTTGGTAATTCACGTGACCGGCCTGCCCGATGAGAATCTCGGCGACGGCGACACCTTCGTCTTCCGCCTTGTGCGCGAGCATCGGCCCGGCGATCACATCGCCGATCGCCCAGATGCCGGGTATGTTGGTCGCGTAATAATGATCTACGACCACGCGGCCATGCTCATCCAGCTTGACGCCGACCTCCTTGAGGCCGAGCCCTTCGGTATAGGGCACGCGGCCGATCGCAACCAAAACCACATCGGCTTCGATGGTCTCTGCGGCGCCGCCTTTGGCCGACTCGATGGTCACCTTCAGGCGCGAGCCCGAAATGTCGACCGCGGTGACCTTCGACGACAGCTTGAATGCAATGCCTTGCTTCTCGAACAGACGTTGCGCCTGCCGACGCAATTCGCTGTCCATCCCAGGCAGCACGCCGTCGAGAAATTCCACCACCGTCACCCTCGATCCGAGCCGCCGCCAAACCGAGCCGAGCTCGAGCCCGATCACCCCGGCGCCGACAACCAGGAGATGCTCTGGCACCAGATTGAGCGTGAGCGCGCCGGTCGAAGAAACGATGCGCTTCTCGTCGATCTCGATACCGCGCAATTTCGCCACGTCGGAGCCTGTCGCGATGACAATGGACTTGGTCTCAAGTGTTTGCATCTTACCGTCGGCGCCTTTCACCTCGACCACGCCAGGCGCGGTGATCCGACCAACACCGTGAAATGCGTCGATCTTATTCTTCTTGAGCAGGAACTCGACGCCCTTGACGTTGCCTTCGACGCCCTGGTCCTTGAACGCCATCATCGCCTTGAGGTCCAGCTTGGGCGCGGAGACGCCGATGCCCATCTTGCCGAAGATATGTTCAGCCTCATCGAACAATTGGGAAGCGTGCAGCAGCGCCTTTGAAGGAATGCAGCCGACGTTAAGGCAGGTCCCGCCGAATGTCGTGCGCTTTTCCACCACCGCAGTCTTCAAACCGAGCTGCGCCGCGCGGATGGCGCAGACATAGCCGCCCGGGCCGGTGCCAATGACGATGAGATCGTAGGCCATACGCTCACAAATCCAGCACTATCCGCGCCGGGTCTTCCAGACCTTCCCTCACCCGCACCAGGAAGGTAACCGCCTCGCGGCCGTCGACTATGCGGTGATCGTAGGAGAGAGCGAGATACATCATCGGCCGCGCCTCGATTTTCCCGCCGACCACCATGGGCCGCTCCTGGATCTTGTGCATACCCAGGATGCCCGACTGCGGCGCGTTCAGGATCGGCGTCGACATCAGCGAGCCGTAGATACCGCCGTTCGAGATGGTGAAGGTGCCGCCTTGCATCTCTTCGATCTTCAGCGCACCGTCGCGCGCGCGGCGGCCGAAATCGGCGATCGTCTTCTCGATTTCGGCGAGCGACATGGCGTCGGCTTCGCGCACCACCGGCACTACGAGGCCCTTGTCGGTACCGACGGCGACGCCGATGTGATAATAATTCTTGTAGACGATGTCGGTGCCGTCGATCTCGGCATTGACGGCGGGGATTTCTTTTAACGCCTGGATGCAGGCACGCACGAAGAAGCCCATGAAGCCAAGTTTGATGCCGTGCTTCTTCTCGAACAGTTCCTTGTATTGGTTGCGCAGGTGCATCACCGCGCTCATGTCGACCTCATTGAAGGTCGTGAGCATCGCGGCGGTGTTCTGTGCGTCCTTCAGCCGGCGTGCGATGGTTTGTCGCAGCCGCGTCATGTGCACGCGCTCTTCGCGCGCCCCATCCTCGGCGGGCGACGGCGCCCGCATCGGCACCGGTGCCGGTGTCGGAACGAGCGTCGGCTGCGCGGCGGCGCGTTCGATCGCGGCCAGCATGTCGCCTTTGGTCACCTGACCGTGCAAGCCGGTGCCGGCGACATTGGAGGGATCGACACCGCTTTCCGCCGCCAACTTACGCACCGACGGTGGTGACGGCATTTCGTGCCGCAGCGGTCGCTCGGGACCGGCGACGACTGGCTTAGTCTTGGCAGTCCTTTCCTCCGGCGCGTCGATCGCGGGCTTGGTGGCGGCCGCAGGCTTCGCCGCCACGGCGGCGCCGTCCTTGATTGCGCCGAGCAGCGCGCCGACGGCGACGGTGTCGCCTTCTTTCGCTGCGATGTCCGATAAGACACCGGCGGCGGGCGCCGGCACTTCTAGCGTGACCTTGTCGGTTTCCAGCTCGACCAGTGGCTCGTCCACCGCCACAGCATCGCCCGGCTTCTTGAACCACTTACCGACGGTCGCTTCGGTGATCGATTCGCCGAGGGTGGGCACGCGGATATCAGCCATGGCCATTCCCTCTAACTGAGCGCCTCGTCAAGCAACTGCTTGAGCTGCGCCAGGTGCCTCGACATCAATCCGACCGCGGTCGACGCGGCGGCGGGCCGCCCGGCATAGCGCATAGAGCGGTGCTTGGCGCCGATCTGGTTGAGGATCCACTCCAGGAAGACGTCGACGAAGAACCAGGCACCCATGTTGCGCGGCTCTTCCTGGCACCACAGCATCTCGGCCTGCTTGAAGCGCGACAGCTCGGAAATCAGCGCCTTGGTAGGGAACGGATAGAGTTGCTCGATGCGCAGGAGATAGATGTCGTCGACACCGCGCTTCTCGCGCTCCTCGTAGAGATCGTAATAGACCTTGCCGCTGCACAGGATGACGCGGCGGATCTTGTCGTCCGCGACGAGCTTGATCTTCTCCTGCGGCAACGTCTGCGCATCGTCCCACAGAAGGCGATGGAAAGTTGTGGCGGGCCCGAGCTCGTCGAGCCTGGAGATCACGCGTTTGTGGCGCAGCAGGCTCTTCGGCGTCATCAGGATCAGCGGTTTGCGGATTTCACGCTTCAACTGCCGGCGCAGGATGTGGAAATAGTTCGCCGGTGTGGTGCAGTTCGCCACCTGCATATTGTCTTCGGCGCACATCTGCAGATAGCGCTCTAGCCGCGCCGAGGAGTGCTCCGGCCCCTGCCCTTCGTAACCATGCGGCAGTAAACAGACAAGGCCCGACATGCGCAGCCATTTGCGCTCGCCGGACGAAATGAACTGATCGAACACCACCTGCGCTCCGTTAGCGAAGTCGCCGAACTGCGCCTCCCAAAGCGTCAGCGCGTCCGGCTCGGCGGTGGAATAGCCGTATTCGAAGCCGAGCACGGCCTCCTCCGACAGCATCGAATTGAGTACCTCGTAGCGCGCCTGGGCGCCGCCGAGATGATTGAACGGCGTGTAGCGCGCCTCGGTCTCTTGGTCGAACAGCACCGAGTGGCGCTGCGAGAAGGTGCCGCGCTCCGAGTCCTGACCGGACAAGCGGACCGGATGGCCTTCCTTCAACAACGAGCAGAAGGCGAGTGCCTCGGCGGTCGCCCAATCGATGCCCTCACCGGTCTCGATCGCCTTGGCGCGATGGTCGAGGAAGCGCCGGATGGTCCTGTGAACGTGGAAGCTCTCCGGCACCGCGACGATCTTCTTGCCGATGTCGCGCAGCACGCCGAGATCGAGGCCAGTATGGCCGCGGCGCGGATCTTCCAGGCTGCCGGGGGCAGCCTTCAGCCCAGACCAGCGGCCGTCAAGCCAGTCGGCCTTATTCGACTTGTATCCCTGCGCCGCCTCGAACTCGGCATCGAGGCGCGCGCGCCAGTCGGCCTTCATTTTCTCGACCTCGCCTTCGGTGACGACGCCTTCGCCGATGAGCTTCTTGGAATAGATTTCCTGCGTGGTCGGGTGCGAACGGATCTTCTGATACATCAGCGGCTGTGTGAACGACGGCTCGTCGCCTTCGTTGTGGCCAAAGCGCCTGTAGCAAAACATGTCGATGACCACCGGCTGCTGAAATTTCTGCCGGTATTCGGTCGCCACCTTGGCAGCAAACACCACCGCCTCCGGATCGTCGCCGTTCACGTGGAAGATTAGCGCCTCGATCATCTTGGCAACGTCGGACGGATAGGGCGACGAGCGCGAATAGCGCGGATAGGTGGTGAAGCCGATCTGGTTGTTGACGATGAAATGGATCGAGCCGCCGGTACGGTAACCCTTCAGGCCCGACAGACCGAAGCATTCCGCCACCACGCCCTGGCCAGCAAAGGCGGCGTCGCCATGCATCAGCAGTGGCAACACCATCCGGCGATCGTGGGCTGTAGCACCGTGCTGATCCTGCTTGGCGCGCACCTTGCCAAGCGTCACCGGATCGACGATCTCCAGATGCGACGGGTTGGCAGTGAGCGACAAATGCACACTATTGCTGTCGAACTCGCGGTCGGACGAGGCGCCGAGATGATATTTCACATCGCCAGAGCCTTCGGTTTCCTCGGGCGTCGATGAGCCGCCCTTGAATTCGTGGAACAGGGCGCGGTGCGGCTTGCCCATCACCTGGGTAAGCACGTTGAGCCGGCCACGGTGAGGCATGCCGAGCACGATCTCCTTCACGCCGAGATTGCCGCCGCGCTTGATGATCTGCTCAAGTGCCGGGATCAGCGACTCGCCGCCATCGAGGCCGAAGCGCTTGGTGCCGGTGTATTTGACGTCGAGAAATTTCTCGAAGCCTTCCGCCTCCACCAGTTTATTGAGGATGGCGCGCTTGCCCTCGCGGGTGAATTGGATCTCCTTGTCCTTGCCTTCGATACGCTCCTGGATCCAGCTCTTCTGCGCAGCGTTGGAGATGTGCATGAATTCGACGCCGAGCGTCTGACAATAGGTGCGCCGCAGGATGGCTACGATCTCGCGCATAGACGCGAAGTCGAGGCCGAGCACCTTGTCGAGGAAGATCTTCCGGTCAAGATCGGCGTCACTAAAGCCGTAGGAACGCGGATCGAGTTCCTCCTCGTTCTTCTCTCGTTCGAGCCCAAGCGGATCAAGCTTGGCGTGAAAATGGCCGCGCATGCGATAAGCACGAATCAGCATCAGCGCGTGGATTGAATCGCGCGTCGCCTGCTGCACATCGCTCGCGCCTATATCGACGCCCGTCGTCTGCGCCTGCTTATTGATCTTGTCGGAGATGAGTCGCTCGGTCTCAGCCCACTGCCCGTCTAGTGCCGCCAACAGATCGCCGTTGGGCCGCCCCGGCCAGTTCGGATTCTTCCAGGAGGGGCCGCGCGCGCTCTCGGCAACGTCGGAAGCCTTGTCCTTCAGGCTCTTGAAGAACTCCTGCCATTGCGCGTTGACCGCGGTGGGGTCGGCTTCGTATTTGGCGTAGAGGTCTTCGATATAGGTGGCGTTACCGCCATAGAGGAACGAGGTGCGGGTGAAGGCGGCGTTGGCTTCCTGGCGCGACATGGCTATTTTCGATCCTTGCACGGCGAAATCGGCACGTTGCGGGCGCAACAGCCGCATTAAATCCCCCGGCTGCGGATTTGATCTTTTAACGCTATTTATGACGTCTGTAAGTCCACAAAAGCCCTAAGGACTGAATCAGGATTTCAATACTTCTACGAGGGTCTTCCCGATTCGGGCGGGGGAGGGCGACACCTTTATCCCCGCCGATTCCATGGCGGCGATCTTGGATTCGGCATCGCCCTTGCCGCCGGAAATGATCGCGCCGGCATGGCCCATGCGGCGGCCCGGTGGCGCGGTGCGCCCGGCGATGAAGCCGACCATCGGCTTCTTGCGGCCGCGCTTGGCCTCGTCCTTAAGGAATTGCGCGGCGTTCTCCTCTGCCGAGCCCCCGATCTCCCCGATCATGACGATTGACTCGGTCTTTTTGTCGGCCAGAAACATTTCCAGCACGTCAATGAACTCGGTGCCCTTGACGGGGTCGCCGCCGATGCCGACCGCAGTCGTCTGCCCAAGGTTCTCGCGGCTGGTCTGGAAGACCGCTTCATAGGTGAGCGTGCCGGAGCGCGAGACGATGCCGACCGAGCCGGGCTTGAAAATATTGCCGGGCATGATGCCGATCTTGCACTCGCCCGCCGTCATCACGCCCGGGCAGTTCGGCCCGACCAGGCGCGACTTAGAGCCAGAAAGCGCGCGTTTGACCTTGACCAGGTCCATCACTGGAATGCCCTCGGTGATGCAGACGATGAGCGGGATCTCGGCCTGGATCGCCTCACAGATCGCGTCCGCCGCGCCGGCCGGCGGCACGTAGATGACGCTGGCGTCGCAGCCGGTCTTCTCGCTCGCCTCGGCCACCGTGTCGAATACTGGCAGATTGAGATGAAATGAGCCGCCTTTGCCGGGCGACGTGCCGCCCACCATCTTGGTACCGTAGGCGATCGCCTGCTCGGAGTGGAACGTGCCGTTCTTGCCGGTGAAGCCTTGGCAGATGACTTTGGTGTTCTTGTCGATCAGCACAGACATCACGCAACCTCTTTCACCGCTTTCACAATCTTCTGCGCCGCATCGTCGAGGTCGTCGGCCGACGTCACGTTAAGTTTGGACGCGGCGATGATCTTTTTGCCGAGCTCGACATTGGTGCCTTCTAGGCGGACCACCAGCGGCACCTTTAAGCCGACTTCCTTCACCGCCGCTACCACCCCCTCGGCAATCACATCGCATTTCATGATGCCGCCGAAGATGTTTATGAGGATACCCTTCACGTTCGGATCGGAAGTAATGATCTTGAATGCCGCCGCCACCTTCTCCTTGGTGGCGCCGCCGCCGACGTCCAGGAAGTTTGCGGGCATCATGCCGTAGAGCTTGATGATGTCCATGGTCGCCATGGCGAGACCGGCGCCGTTGACCATGCACCCGATCGAGCCGTCGAGCGATATGTAGTTGAGGTCGTATTTTGAAGCCTCGACTTCCTTCTCATCCTCTTCGGTGAGATCACGCAACGCGACGATGTCGGGGTGCCGGTAGAGCGCGTTGTCATCGAATCCGATCTTGGCGTCGAGGCAGATCAGCTTGCCGTCCTTGGTTATCACCAGCGGATTGATCTCCAACAGACTCATGTCCTTGGCGCCGAATGCGGCATAGAGCTTCGGTAGCAGGGCCTCCACCTGCTTGGCGAGATCGCCGGCAAGTTTCAGCGCCTGCGCCACGCGGCGGCCGTGATGCGGCATGATGCCAGTGGCCGGATCGACCGAAAATGTGAGGATCTTCTCAGGGTGGTTCTTCGCCACTTCCTCAATGTCCATGCCGCCCTCGGTGGAGACCACAAACGCGACGCGCGAGCTTTCGCGGTCAATCAGCGCCGAGAGATAGAATTCGCGGTCGATAGTCGAGCCTTCCTCGACGTAGAGGCGGTTGACCTTCTTGCCCTGCGGCCCGGTCTGATGGGTGACCAGGGTAGAGCCGAGAATGCGAGTCGCTTCGTTTTTCACTTCGTTGAGGGACTTCACAACCTTGACGCCGCCAGCCTTGCCGCGGCCGCCGGCGTGGATCTGCGCTTTCACCACCCAGACGGGACCGCCGAGTTGTTGGGCGCCTTTCAACGCCTCGTCGACGGTGAATGCGGGCACCCCCCGAGGCACCGGCACGCCGAATTCGCGCAATACCGCCTTCGCCTGATACTCGTGAATATTCATGCAATGAACCTTGAATTTGTGTCCCGGGCGCAGCGTGAAGTGTGCGCTCCCGACCCGGGACCGTTACGAATATAAATCCCTAGGCCAAATTCGGCGCGATCTTCTTGCAGGCCTCGACCAGGCTCTGCACCGCAGCCACCGACTTCTCGAACATGCTGCGTTCGGCGCCGTTAAGTTCGATTTCGACGACGCGTTCGACACCTTTGGCGCCGATGACAACGGGCACACCGACATAAAGATCTTTCACGCCGTACTCGCCGTTGAGCCAGGCGGCGCAGGGCAGCACGCGCTTTTTGTCGAGCAGGTAGCTCTCCGCCATCCCGATGGCGGATGCGGCCGGCGCGTAGAAGGCGGAGCCGGTCTTCAGGAGGTTGATGATTTCGGCACCGCCATTGGCGGTGCGCTTGACGATCTCGTCGACGCGCGCCTGCGTGGTCCAGCCCATCTTCACCAGATCAGGCACCGGAATGCCGGCTACCATGGAATAGCGCGTCAGCGGCACCATAGTATCACCGTGGCCTCCGAGCACGAAGGCGGTGACGTCTTCCACCGACACATTGAACTCGTCGGCGAGGAAATATCTGAAACGAGCGCTGTCGAGCACGCCCGCCATGCCGACCACCTTCTGTTGCGGCAGGCCGCAGGATTTCTGCAGCGCCCAGACCATGGCGTCGAGCGGATTGGTGATGCAGATTACGAAACTGTTCGGCGCGTATTTCTTGATGCCGGAGCCGACTTGACCCATCACTTTCAAATTGATGTCAAGCAAATCATCGCGGCTCATCCCCGGCTTCCGTGGCACGCCAGCGGTGACAATGCACACATCGGCGCCTTCAATCGCCTCATAGCTGTTGGTGCCGCTTACTTTGGCATCAAAGTCGTTGACCGGTGAGGACTCGGCGATATCGAGCGCCTTGCCCTGCGGGATGCCTTCCATGACGTCGAACAATACGACGTCGCCGAGTTGTTTGAGGCCGATGAGGTGAGCGAGCGTGCCGCCGATCTGGCCAGCGCCGATCAATGCAATCTTGTTACGCGCCATGGTGGGAAATCTCTCGATTAAAGGTCGGGTCGCGAGGGGTTATCCGGTCTGGCTGGCGACGACAAGCCACCGGACGGCAGTGAACATATGCGTCTGGGCCTTGTATGCATAATACCAATATAGGCGGCGGTCGGAGTCCAGCCCGTCGTTTGAGCGCCCCTACCGGGCCACCCCGTGCTTGCGCAGCGGTTACGCATCGCCTGGTCCTCAGGTCTCAACGATTTTGCCGATGTCGACGGAAGGCCCCTGCCGCGGACCGTGCGACAGGCCGAGATAAGATTGCGAGCGCATCTCGATCAAGCGCGAGACCGTGCGCTTGAATTCATTGGCCTCATAGCCATCGGTTGCGGTGTAGAGCTCGTCCGGCTGTGCCTCTGCCGAGGCCACCAGCTTCACCGCATGGTCATAGAGCGTGTCGATCAGGATGATGAACCGCTTGGCCTCGTTGCGGCGGGTTATGTCCATCACCGGGATATCCTCAAGAATGAGAGTGTGGAATTCGTGCGCGATTCGCAGGTAGTCGGTGGCGCCCAGCGGCCTGGCGCAGAGATCATCGAAAAAAAAGCGGGCAACGCCCATGGCGGCCTGCGGAACCTTCACGATGCGACCCTTCACGATCAAATCATGCGGCTTACCGGGTTCGTTGTCGGCCAGCCGCCGCCAGGCCTCATCGAGCGCGTTTTTGGCCGTGGCGTCGGTGGGTGCGTGCCAAGTCGGCATCCCGGTCAGCTTTTCCAGCCGGAAATCGGTGCGGGCCTCGAGACGCACGACGTCGCAATGTTTCTGAAGCAGCGTCAGGAAGGGCAGGAACAGGCCGCGGTTGAGCCCATCTTTGTAAAGTTCGCTGGGGTGCAGGTTGGAGGTCGCCACCATAACGACGCGCAGCTCGAACAGCCGCGTGAACAAACGGCCAAGGATCATGGCATCAGCGATGTCGGTGACGTGGAACTCGTCGAAGCAGAGCAGCCAGGTTTCCTCGGCGATGGCTGCCGCGGCGCGCTGGATCGGGTCTTGGTCGGACAAGGCGCCTGATTTGATGTCTTGCCGATAAGTGTAAATCCGCTCATGAACGTCGGCCATGAATTCGTAGAAATGGACCCGGCGCTTGCGCTGCACGGCACTCGTCTCGAAAAATAGATCCATCAGCATGGTCTTGCCGCGGCCGACCGCACCGTAGAGGTATAGGCCCTTCGACGAGGACCCGCCCTCCCCCCGTTTACCGAACAGCCAGCCGAGCGAGGACGTCTTGCGCGCTAACCGGTGCTCTACGATGCGTTGTTCCAAACTGACAAGGTGTTGGGTTACCACCAACTGACCCGGATCGGCTTCAATCTTGCCGGCGGCGATAAGCGTCGCGTAGCGTGTGCGGAAATCAGGCATCAGGAATCAGGGCAGGCTGAGAGCAAGCCGTTGAGGTAGCGGCCAGGTTAGTCGCCGGTCAAACCTACGATATGGGGTGCGATTATCCGCGGTGGCGTGCACATTCGGCTACACGTTTGGTTGCCATGTTGCGCAAAATTTGCTGCGCAGCATGCTGCAGCAAGATATAGGTAAAGCTGCAGCAATTGCTGCGATCTCTGCTGCACACACCGACTGCAATAAGTGTCTGTTAGCAACGGATATATGTTGATAGGCCTATCGTTCAACGCACCCTTTTATTGCAATGCAGCATCAAAGGAGCGGTTAGTCGAGCGGATAGGTGGCCTCGACTACATAGGGACCGCCGCCGACGGATGCGCGCGAGGAGAACAGCACAAACCGCGAGACGGGAAAGGCCGCTGTGCGGAAATAACCGCGCGCCGCGAGGTATTCCGCCACCGCCCGGTTTGATGCGTCCCGCAACCGCGCCAGCGTCACATGCGGCATGTACTTGCGCCCTTCCGGTTCAAGGCCGATGCGCTGCATCAACCTTTCGTGTTCAGCTTGTACGTCAAGCAAGGCTCGCTCCTGGGCCACGGAGGCCACTACCGCACGCGGCTTGCGGCCCCCGAAGGAGGTGAGGCCCTCCAAGCGCAATTCGAAAGCGTCGCGCTTGACCCGGCCCAACAAGGAGGCAACTTCATGGGCGACCACGTCGTCGACGTCGCCGATGAAACGCAGTGTCAGGTGGTAATTTTCCGGATCGACCCAGCGCGCCCCAGGCAATCCGCCGCGCAACATACCGAGCGCCTGGCCAACGTCGGACGGGATTTCGACACCGGTGAAAAGACGCGGCATAAGCGCCAACTTCTTCTTATCGTCACGGCCCGCGCGCGGCTCGCGCCCGGGCGATGAGCTCTTCGACCTGTGGCAGGATACGCGCCACAATCACGTCCACACCGGCGGCATTCGGGTGCAGGCCATCGCCCTGGTTCAACTTGGGATCGGCGGCAACGCCTTCCAAGAAAAAAGGATAGAAAACGACAGCGTGAGTCGAGGCAAGGGCCGGATAAATCGCGTCAAAGGTCGCGACATAGTCGTTGCCCAGATTGTGCGGAGCCAGCATCCCGGCGAGCAAGACCGGAATATGACGTTCCTGCAGCTTATCGAGGATCTTTTCCAGCGCCGCCTTGGCGAGTTGCGGGTCGATGCCGCGCAGCGCGTCGTTGGCACCAAGTTCAAGTATTACGGCCTCGGTTCCGGGCGGAACCGACCAATCAAGCCGGGCGAGCCCCCCGGTTGTGGTATCTCCGGATACACCGGCGTTGATGACAGTCGCCGCGATGCCCTTGGCTTTGAGCGTGGCCGCCAGCTTGGCCGGAAAGGCGGCGTCTACCGGCACGCCAAGGCCAGCGGTCAGTGAATCCCCTAGCGCCACGATCTGTACCGGCCGGTCGTCGGCACGGGCCGCTGGAAAGACGGACAGCGCGATCAGCACCAAGCTTGCAAGGTGCTGGACCGCGAGGGGTTTTCTCCCATATGTGCGGGATCGTGAACCGTGGAACCACATCGAAGACGGCTTCCCAGGCAGAGGCTGCCATTGCGCTTACCGGCGTCAATCTGTCGCTCGGGCAAGGTGCCGCCCGGGTGCATGTCCTTAGGGATATCGACTTAAATATAGGCAACGGCGAGGCCATTGGCCTGGTCGGGCCTTCCGGTTCCGGCAAATCGACCTTGCTAATGGTAATTGCGGGGCTGGAGCGGGCTGATACCGGTTCTGTGGCGGTGGCGGGCGAGGACCTCACCCGGCTCGATGAAGACGCCTTGGCACGCTTCCGAGGACGCAACATAGGAATCGTATTCCAGTCGTTCCACCTGATCCCAACCATGACGGCGCTTGAAAACGTGGCGGTGCCGCTAGAACTCGCCGGCATCAGCGATGCCAGCGAGCGCGCCCACGATGAGCTGATCGCTGTGGGCTTAACCGAGCGGCTGCACCACTATCCGGCGCAGCTTTCCGGCGGCGAGCAGCAGCGCGTCGCAATCGCCCGAGCGCTGGCGCCCGATCCGGTCATCCTGGTGGCTGACGAGCCAACCGGGAATCTCGACGAGAATACGGGCCGACAGATCATTGATCTCCTGTTCGCCGGCCGTGCCAAACGCGGCTCCACCCTGGTGCTGGTGACCCACGATTCCGCGCTTACCACCCGCTGCGAGCGAATCGTGCGGCTGCGCTCCGGCCGCATTGACGGCGCCAGTGCATGAGCGCCGTTGCCTCGCCGAGCGGCTGGTTGCCATTGTGCTTTGCACTGCGCGAACTGCGTGGCGGCTTGCGCGGCTTCTACGTGTTCATCGCTTGCATTGCGTTAGGCTGCATGGCGATTTGCGGAGTCGGCTCGCTGGCCGCGAGCCTCAGCGACGGATTGGCACGGCAAGGCCAAATTATTCTTGGCGGCGATCTTTCCTTCACGCTGATCCAGCGTGAGGCCGCACCAAACGAACGTGCCTTTCTCGACGGGCGCGGCCAGGTGGCGAGCGCCGCTACGCTGCGCGCGATGGCGCGTACCGCCGATAGCAAGGCGACGCTCGTTGAGATGAAAGCCGTGGACGACGCCTACCCGCTGTTCGGTCAGGCTCTGCTTGATCCGGTCATGGCGCTGCACGAAGCGCTGGCCGAGAACCACGGCATCTTCGGCGCGATAGCAGACCCGGTGCTGCTGACACGACTCGGCATCAAACCGGGCGCCCGGCTTACAATCGGCAGCGCGACCTTCGAGATCCGCGCCGCCCTCACCAGCGAGCCCGACAAGCTTGCCGCCGGCATCGGCTTCGGCCCGCGACTCCTGGTAAGCCAGGCGGCATTGCGCGCCACCGGCCTGCTGCAGCCGGGCAGCCTCGTGCGCTGGCACTACCGCCTGCGGCTGCCATCCAACGACAGCAGCGATGCAGCCGCAAGAACGGTGGCCGCAGAGGCGCGCGCACAATTCCCCGAAGCTGGCTGGGAAATCCGCAGCCGCAGCAACGCCTCGCCGCAACTCGAGCGCAACGTAGAGCGCTTTACACAATTCCTCACCATCGTCGGCTTAACCGTGCTGCTGGTCGGCGGCATCGGTGTCGGCAACGCGGTGAAGAGCTACCTCGATCGCCGGCGCGATGTGATCGCGACCATGAAGGCGTTGGGCGCCTCGGGCAGCCGCGTGTTTGCTATCTATCTGACGCAGGCGATGCTGCTGGCGCTGGCCGCGGGCGCCATCGGGGTCACACTGGGCGCGATGCTGCCGTTCCTAATTGCTTGGTTCTTCCGCGCAATTGTTCCGCTACCGATCGACCCGGCGGTGCATCCGAGCGAGATGGCTCTGGCCTTGATCTATGGCCTCATGACCGCGCTCGCCTTCGCGCTCTGGCCGCTCGGCCGTGCGCATGACGTGCCGGTCGGCGCGCTGTTTCGTGACGCGGTGGCGCCACAACCGCAATGGCCCCGCAAGATTTACATCGCGTTGACGATTGCCGCTGTGCTCGCGCTGGCTTCCCTCGCCCTGCTTCTCGCCTACGACCGACGAGTCGCCGTCATCTATGTCGCGGTCGCCGCTGGCGTGTTCGTCACGCTGCGGCTGGTGGCGACGTTGCTGATGGCCGCGGCCCACCATGTGCCGCGGGCACGCGCGACCACCCTGCGCATGGCGATCGCCAACATCCACCGGCCGAGCGCCCTGACGCCGACTATCGTGCTGTCGCTCGGCCTAGGCATTACCTTGCTGGTGACAGTGATCGAGGTCGACGCCAATTTGCAACGACAATTCGCAAACGAGCTACCGGCAAAGGTGCCGTCGTTCTATTTCCTCGACATCCCCGCCGACCAGACGGACCGTTTCGACACCTTTGTGCGTGCCCAGGCGCCGAGCGCCAAGCTCGAGGAAGTGCCGATGCTACGTGGCCGAATCGTCGCCGCGAACGGCATCCCGGCGGAGAAAATCAGGGCCAAGCCGGACGCAGTCTGGGTGTTGCAAAGCGACCGCGGCATTACCTTTTCCGCCGAGATCCCGTCAGGCTCGCGTCTAGTCGAAGGGCAGTGGTGGAGCGCCAACTACAGAGGACCACCACTCTTGTCGTTCGAGCAAAGAATCGCCGACGGCCTCGGCCTCAAACTCGGCGACCCTGTTACCGTCAATGTGCTCGGCCGCAACATCACCACACGCATCGCCAATATGCGGACGGTCGACTGGGAAAGCCTTGGCATCAATTTCGTTATGGTGTTCTCGCCGCACGCCTTCGACGGCGCGCCGCATACACATCTCGCCACCCTCACCTACCCGGATGGCAGCACGTCGTCGCAGGAAGGCGCAGTGGTGCGCGCGATCTCTGAAAACTTTCCGATGGTCACCGCGGTGCGAGTGAAGGACGCACTCGAGGCAATCGGCGGCATCGTCGCCAATCTGGTACTGGCGATCCGCGGCGCTACCGCGCTCACGCTGTTGGCGGCGGCGCTGGTGCTCGGCGGCGCGCTTGCGGCCGGACATCATTACCGCGTGTATGACGCGGTGATCCTGAAGACGCTCGGCGCCACACGCGCGCGGCTCGTCGCCGCCTATGCCATCGAATACCTGCTGCTGGGTTGCGCCACCGCTGTAGTCGGCGCGCTGAGCGGCTCGTTCGCTGGCTGGGTGATCGTCAGCGACCTGATGCACCTGCGTTTTGCCTGGGCGCCCGTACCGGCGCTGGCTGCAATTATTGGCGCGGTGCTGGTGACGGTTATCCTGGGCCTTGCCGGCACCTTTGCGGCGCTTGGTCAAAAACCGGCTTCCGTGTTGAGAAACCTGTAGATTTCGGCTTATTCCGCCCGTTTGTTAACGTTCGGGAATTCGGTTGGCCATCGTCGCGCCACATCTGGCGCCGACCCTGAAGGCACATTAGATTCTCCTCCGACACGCGACGGCTTCATCCGGCGCGCATATATAGAGAGGGACCCTTCGATGTCGGACTTCGACCGTAACTTAGCTGCCCGCGGCTTCGGCGGCGCACGCGCAACCGTGATCGATGAAGGCCTGCGCGCCTACATGATGCGGGTCTACAACTACATGGCCGCCGGCGTCGCGCTCACTGGCGTCGTCGCCTGGTTCACCTACAATGCCGCGGTCATCACCAATGCCGCCGGCCAGATCACTGGGCTGACGCCGTTTGGTTCCGCGATCTTCGGTGGGCCGGTGACACTGATCCTGTTCCTCGGTACGCTCGGTATCGTTTTCTTCATTAGCTTCCGCATCAGTAGCCTGCAGCCAAGCACGGCGCTGATGCTATTCATGGGATACGCCGCCCTACTCGGGCTGATGTTATCCTCGGTGTTCCTCGCCTACACGCAAACCTCGATCACCCGAACCTTCTTCATCACCGCGGCCTCGTTTGGCGCGCTTAGCCTCTACGGCTACACCACTCAGCGCGACCTTTCTCCAATCGGCGCCTTCCTAGTGATGGGTCTGTTCGGGCTGATCCTGGCTATGGTGGTGAACATCTTTCTGGGCAGCCAAGGTCTCGCCTTCGCGATCTCGGTGATCGGCGTGCTGATCTTCGCCGGCCTCACCGCTTGGGATACGCAGCGCATCAAGGAGATGTACAATGTCAACGACGACGGCACGATGGTCGGCCGCAAGGCGGTGATGGGTGCGCTGACGCTCTACCTCGACTTCATCAACCTGTTCCTGTTCCTGCTGCGCTTCATGGGTGACCGACGCTAAGCGCCAGCGACCGGACCGCGACAGACGCCCCGGCCTAGTGCCGGGGCGTTTTGCGTTTGCTAGCAGCATGACGTTCACCATCCGCCCGGCCACGCCCTCTGATATCCCTGTCATCACCAGCATCTACGCGCATGCGGTCGCGCACGGCACGGCATCGTTCGAATTGCACCCACCTGACGAAGCCGAAATGACGCGGCGCATGGCCAACCTAACCGGCAAGGGCTATCCTTTTTTGGCGGCCGAATTCGACGGCAAGCTCGCCGGCTATGCCTATGCCAGCCCCTTTCGCATGCGGCCGGCCTATCGCTGGACGGTCGAGGATTCGGTCTACATCGCGCCCGAGCGCCATCGCCGCGGCGTCGGTCGCGCCCTGCTCGCCGCCCTGATCGAAGCATCTGCCGCGGGCGGCTACCGGCAAATGGTGGCGGTGATCGGCGACTCGCCGAAGCAAGGGCCGTCAATCGGCCTGCACAAAGCCTTGGGCTTCCACCATGTCGGCATTCTGCAAGATATTGGATTCAAGCACGGCCGCTGGCTCGACAGCGTGCTGATGCAGCGTGAACTCGGCAAAGGCGGCCGGACGAAACCTAGTTGGCGACCACCGCCAGCGAGCGATCGATCGCGCGCAGTACGCGGTCGAGTTCGCGGCCGCGGCGCACGATCAATCCGGTCTGCGAAATCACGCTGTAGGCGCCCTGGCGGCGCTCCAGTTTCGGATTTTTTTCAATGCGATAGAGCGGAACTTCCGAGGAGCGGCGGAATACGCAGAATACCGCGCGGTCCCTGAGAAATTCGATAGCGTAATCGCGCCACTCGCCGGCGGCGACCTTGCGGCCATAGAGATCAAGGATGCGGCTAATCTCGCGACGGCTGAACGTGACTGGGGGGGCGGGCACTCGTCGCGCCGGGGATCCGCCCCCGAGCGGCTGGCTGGGATCGACTTCGCCGGGACCGAACGTCATGCGGCGCCTCCTTTTCTGTCACAATGATCGCTCTGGGAAACGCACACTGCAAGTGCCTCATGTTCAGGATGAAAGCGGTGACAAAACCGGCGAAAACACCCGCTGAGATCACGAACTCGTTAAACGCCCTCACAATAACGCCTAATTTCGGTCAATCGCTGGTCACGCTGGCTTGGGATAAGGCCACCGTTGCCTCAAGGCCCGGTCCGGTTCGGGCTCCGGATTCCTCAGCCCCCCAGCCCCCCGGGGCTCATCGGGCCGGGCCAAGCCAAATTGAGTGACGCGTACGGTTCAATTCCCTATGCCTTTCGGGTCGGCGCAGCGCTGGCCCGAATTTTTTATGAGTCGGGACGTGGAGGGTCAGCGCAGGCTGGCGGTGGCGGCGCCAAGCATCAGGCCGGGCTTGGCAGCAACGCCGCTTTGCACGATCGCCGCTAGACGGTCGATGTCGTGCAGCGTGAAATTGCCGCTCGGCAAATCGGCAAGCGGCAGACTGAACGTCTGCGCCTGGCCGTTCCAGTCACCGAGCTTCACCCAGCGCCGCACCACGTTGGTATAGGCGAGCGTGTGGCCCTCGTTCTCGCCCCGCTCGATAGGCACTTGCACCTTGTCGGTGATCGGGCACAGCCAGACCTCGCCGCTGCGTTGTTCGCCGCGGGCTGCCGGAACAGACACCTGAACCTTGCCTTCTGCGACGCTCATCGTCACCGGCAACGTCAGCGGCGCTGCGTTTTGGCGCGTCTGTGTGATCGCTTCTTCGATCGCCGCCTTGTCGCTGCCCAGCACATGCACGATGCCATTGACCACGACTTGCGGCGTATAGACTTCGCGGTCGCCGCGTGCGTCGGCATAGGCGCGCTCGCGAGTGGTATGGCCGTGCAGCGCCAGCGTGTCCTTCCAGCCGAGATAATCCCAGTAGTCGACCGGCAGGCTCATTGTCACTAGTGAGGGATCATGCGCGAGCTCGCTGAGCAGCTTGTCGGCGGCCGGGCAGGACGAGCACCCTTGGCTGGTAAACAGTTCGAGGACGGCGCGCGGTTCTTCCCCGGCGATTGCAGGGATCATCCAAGTGGTGCAGGCCAAGCCGGCCGCAAGGGCGATGTGGCGATAGTCCATTCCTGATTCCACGATCCCCCACCCCGCGCGCCGGCACCATATTGAACGTCCAGGCAATCACCCGCCACTCACTTCGCGGTGAGCGAGTTTCGTAGAAAAAGCGCTGAACCGTTCGGTTAGCTCGCCAGGTGACGCAGCACGTACTGCAGAATGCCTCCGTTCTTGAAGTAATCTAGCTCGTCCACCGTATCGATGCGGCAGATTAACGGCACACGTTTGAGCGTGGCGTTGCGGGAGACGATGTCGGCGACCAGCCGCTGTCGCGGCTTGAGTTCGCCATGCAGGCCGCGGATGGTGACCTGCTCGTCACCCTTTAGCCCGAGCGATTGCCAGGACGTGCCTTCTTCGAATACTAGCGGCAGCACGCCCATGCCAATCAGGTTCGAGCGATGGATGCGCTCGAACGACTGAGTGATAACTGCGCGCACGCCGAGCAGGGCGGTGCCCTTGGCAGCCCAGTCGCGCGACGAGCCGGTACCGTATTCCTTGCCGGCGAAGATGACGAGCGGCACGCCTTCTGCTTTGTACTTCATCGCAGCGTCGTACATCGTCATCCGCTGCTTCGACGGATAATGGATCGTGTAGCCGCCCTCGACGCCCGGAACCATCTGGTTCTTGATGCGGATGTTGGCGAAGGTGCCGCGCATCATCACCTGGTGATTGCCGCGCCGCGTGCCGTACTGGTTAAAGTCCTTTGGCCGCACCTGGTGATCACGCAGATATTCTCCAGCCGGGCTTGATTCCTTGATGGATCCCGCCGGCGAGATGTGGTCGGTGGTGATTGAGTCGAGGAACAGGCCGAGCACGCGCGCATCGACAATATCTTCGACTGGGCGCTGGCGCTTTTCCATGTCTTCGAAGTACGGCGGGTTCTGGACGTAAGTCGAGCGATCGTCCCACTCGTAGGTAAGACCGCCCTTCACCGCGATCTTGCGCCAGTTGGCGTCACCCTTGAACACGTTGGCGTACTTCTCTGTGAATACCTTGCGCGTAATGTTCTTGGAGACAAACTCACCGATCTCCTTGTTCGATGGCCAGATGTCCTTGAGGAAGACATTCTTGCCTTTCTCATCGGTACCGAGCGGCTCCTTACTCATGTCGAGGTTCATCGAGCCGGCGATCGAATAGGCGACCACCAGCGGCGGCGAGGCGAGATAGTTGGCGCGCACGTCAGCGTTGACGCGGCCTTCGAAGTTTCGATTGCCGGAGAGTACCGCGGCGGCGACCAAATCGTTGTCGTTGATCGCCTGCGAGATCTCTTCCGGCAGCGGTCCGGAGTTGCCGATGCAGGTGGTGCAGCCGAAGCCGACCAGGTTGAAGCCGAGTTTGTCGAGATCCTTCTGCAGGCCCGACCTCTCCAGATAGCCGCCGACCACCTGGGAGCCTGGCGCCAGCGATGTCTTTACCCACGGCTTCGACGACAAGCCCTTGGCCGCCGCTTTGCGCGCCAGCAAACCGGCGCCGATCATCACGTTCGGGTTGGAGGTGTTTGTGCACGAAGTGATCGCAGCGATCACCGCGTCGCCGTGACCGAGGTCGAAGTTCTTGCCCGGCACCGGCACACGCTTCTTCATCTCCGCACTCTTGCCGAACTCCTTATCCATGGAATTGGCAAAGCCGACCTTTACGTCCTTCAGGGCGACGCGGTCCTGCGGCCGCTTCGGGCCGGCGAGCGAGGGCTCGACCGATGCGAGATCTAGCTTGAGCACGTCGGTGAAGATCGGATCCAGCGTCGTCTTCACGCGGTACATGCCCTGCGCCTTGGCATAGGCCTGCACCAACGCGATGATGTCGGCCGAGCGTCCGGTGTCCTTCAGGTAGCGGATGGTGTCGTCGTCGATCGGCGAGAAGCCGCAGGTGGCGCCGTATTCTGGCGACATGTTGCCGAGCGTGGCGCGGTCCGCGATGGTGAGATGCGCAAGACCGGGCCCGAAGAACTCGACAAACTTGCCGACGACTCCGCGCTTGCGGAGCATTTCGGTGACGGTGAGCACCAGGTCGGTCGCGGTGACGCCTTCCTTCAGTTTGCCAGTCAGTTTGAAGCCGATTACCTCTGGCAGAACCATCGAAAGCGGCTGGCCGAGCATAGCGGCCTCCGCCTCAATGCCGCCGACGCCCCAGCCGAGCACCGAGAGGCCGTTAACCATGGTGGTGTGTGAATCGGTACCAACCACCGTGTCCGGGTAGGCGATGTCCATTGTCGCCTGCTTGCCACCAACCTTGACCTTGTCCTTCTTGCTCCAGACTACGCGCGACAAATATTCGAGGTTGACCTGGTGGCAGATGCCGGTTCCTGGCGGCACCACGCTGAAATTGTCAAACGAGCGCTGCGCCCATTTCAGAAAGCGGTAGCGCTCTTGGTTCTGTCGGTATTCCTCTTCGACGTTTTTCTTGAACGCCTGATTGTTGCCAAAGAAGGTCACCGCCACCGAATGGTCGATCACCAAATCTACCGGCACATGCGGATTAATCTTCTTGGGATCGCCGCCGAGGTTCTTCATGGCATCGCGCATGGCGGCGAGGTCGACCACCGCCGGCACGCCGGTGAAGTCCTGCATCAGCACGCGCGCTGGGCGGAAAGCGAACTCATGCTCTGAGGTCTTGGACTTGAGCCATTCGGCGATCGCCTTGATATCGTCCTTGGTCACCGTGCGCCCGTCTTCGTTGCGCAATAGGTTCTCCAAGAGCACCTTCATCGAGTACGGCAGTCGCGAAATGCCCTTGAGACCGTTTCTTTCGGCGGTAGGCAGGCTGAAATAAGCGTAGGTCTTGCTTCCAACCTGCAGGGTTTTGCAGCATCTAAAACTATCGAGCGAAGTCATGTCGGCTGTTTCCATTCCCGGCTGGGACATCGGCGCTGTTTCGGTCTAAGCTCCTCGCACAACACGGTTTTTCTCGCCGGAAAGACATGCGCTCGAATTCCACTAAGCTGAACGCTACGGGTGCCGGGCTTATAAGATCTTTTTGCGCGGGACGCCATATTAACCAGGGAACTTTTCGAAAAATGCTCAGAGTATCGGCGTGTTCCGGCGCCGTTGCGGTACTCCGTTCCCTGACGTGCAAGTTGCGGCCGCCCTAATGCAACTCACTGGGGAAAACCTGGCCTGCGTCCGTGGCGGGCGCCAAGTTTTTTCGCGGCTGAGCTTCTCCGTCTCACGTGGCGAAGCGCTGGTGGTGACCGGCCGGAACGGCGTTGGCAAGTCGTCGCTACTGCGCTGCATTGCAGGCCTGGTGCGCCTGGCCGGCGGGCAACTCAAGCTCGATGGCGCCGAGCGCGAGACCAGCGTCGGCGAGCAGGCGCATTACCTCGGCCATCAGGACGCCGCGAAGCCTTCGCTCACCGTTCGCGAAAACCTGAGTTTCTGGTCACAGTACCTTGGCGCCGGCGTCGCGGCGATCGAAGCCGCGCTAGAAGCAGTGGATCTTGCGCCGCTCGCCGGCTTGCCAGCCGGCTACCTGTCGGCCGGGCAACGACGGCGTCTGTCGATCGCGCGGCTCGTCGCCGCGCCACGTCCGCTCTGGCTGCTTGACGAACCAACCTCGGCACTCGACGTACAATCGCAGGCGCGCCTCGCCGAACTGATGCGCGGGCATCTTGCAAGCGGAGGCATGATCGTCGCAGCGGCGCACGGCCCGATCGGCCTGGACAATCCCCGCGAACTGAAAATGGGGCTGGAATGAGCGCCTTTACCGCCCTGATCTTGCGCGACATACGCCTAGCCATCCGCGTCGGCGGTGGCGCGCTGATGGGCGCGCTATTCTTCCTTATCGTTGTCACCATGATGCCGTTCGCCATCGGTCCCGATCTCAATCTGTTGGCGCGCATCGGCCCGGCGATCTTGTGGCTTGGCGCACTGTTGGCCAGCCTTCTGGCACTCGACCGACTCTTCGTCACCGATCATGAGGACGGTTCGCTCGACCTGTTGATGATGGGCGACATGCCACTCGAGCTCGCCGTCGCGGCAAAAGCGATCGCGCATTGGCTGACCACCGCGCTGCCGCTAGTGGTGATCACGCCGGTGCTTGGCCTCATGCTAAACATCGAGATCGACGGCATGGGCGCGCTGGCCCTCACTTTGCTAACCGGCACGCCCGCGCTCACTTTCATCGGGCTGACCGGCGCCGCGCTGTCGGTGGCGCTGCGTCGCGGCGGTCTGCTGCTCGCCGTGCTGGTGCTGCCGCTGACCATTCCTGTGCTGATCTTCGGCGTCGCCGCGGCCAATGCCGCCATCGTCGGGCCCGCGCCCTTCGGCCCACCTTTTACCATCCTTTGCGCCCTATCCTTGGCAAGCCTGGTTTTGGGGCCGGTTGCCGCCGCTGCCGCCCTACGCCATGGGTTGGAATGACGAGTTCCTCAGTAGAAACCCGGATCCACCGCCTGATGCAGATCAAATCGAAAGGGCTCGAACCCCCCATGGTCCGGCAGCTCGGACGGATTGCCCGCCCGGCGATGTGTAATTAAAAGGCTGCCGATGGCCATCATCGACCTCGCCAACCCCACCCGGTTTCTGGGCATCGTCAACCGCGTGCTGCCGTGGATGGCGGCGATTACGCTACTCGTGTTCGCGGTCGGACTCGCGCGCGCGTTCAACGCGCCCGACGATTATCAGCAAGGCGCGACGGTCAAGATCATGTTCCTGCACGTGCCAGCGGCCTGGCTCGGCATGATGGCCTGGGGCGTGATGAGTGTCGCCGCACTTGGTACGCTCGTATGGCGCCACCCGCTGGCGGACGTTGCCGGCAAGGCCGCGGCGCCGCTCGGCGCTGCCTTCACGTTCGTCTGCCTCATCACCGGCTCGCTCTGGGGCCGCCCAACCTGGGGCACCTATTGGGTGTGGGACGCGCGGCTCACCTCGGTGCTGGTGCTGTTCCTGCTCTATCTCGGTGTACTCGCGCTCTACTGGACCGCGGAGGATCCCGGCCGGGGCTCTCGCGCGGCGGCGGTGCTCACGCTCGTCGGCGCGGTCAACATTCCAATCATCCGTTTCTCGGTCGACTGGTGGAACACGCTACATCAGCCGGCTTCGCTCATCCGCCGCGGCGGCTCCGCAATCGACCCTTCCATCCTGTGGCCACTCTTGATCATGGCGATCGCTTTCACGCTCTTGTTCTTAACGCTGCATCTCGCTGCCATGCGCAACGAAATCCTGCGGCGGCGAGTGCGCGCGATGCGAATCATGCAGGCGCAGGAGCTCGCGGAGGTACGACCATGAATCTCGGGCCGCATGCCGATTTCATTGTCGCTTCCTATGCGGTGACGGTTTTCGTGGTGGCGGCGCTCGTCGCCTGGATCTTCGTTGACTTTTCGACACAGCGCCGCATCCTCGGCGATCTCGAGGGCCAGGGCGTAACGCGGCGCTCACAGCGCAAGAACGACCAATGAGCACCAGCGCGACCGAAAATCCCGACAAAAAAAGCCGCAAAATTCTTCTGATGCTGCCGCTCGCAGCGTTCCTCGGGTTGGCGGCCTTGTTCCTCTACCGGCTCGGCAGCGGCGATCCGTCGCATCTGCCCTCCGTGCTGATCGGCCACCCGGCGCCGCAGACCGATCTGCCGCCGCTGGCCGGATTGAAGCGCGACGGAAAGTCGGTGCCTGGCCTCTCGAATGCGACCTTCAAGGGCAGTGTAACGCTGGTCAATGTCTGGGCGTCGTGGTGCATCCCCTGCGCCGACGAGGTGCCCTTCCTGGAGAAATTGTCGAAGGACAAGCGCATCCAGCTGGCTGGCATCAATTACAAGGACTCGCCCGACAATGCGCGGCGCTTCCTCAACCGCTACGGCAATCCGTTCGTCGCCTCCGGCGTCGACGCGACCGGCCGCGCCTCGATCGATTGGGGCGTCTATGGCGTGCCGGAAACCTACGTGATCAACCGAGAAGGCATCATCACCTACAAGCTGGTCGGCCCGGTCACTGCCGAAAATCTCGCCGGTGCACTGGAGACGGAAATAGCCAAGGCCGCGGCGCCTTAGCTTCCACGCTCGATGCTGTATCTTTTGATCAGTGGTATCTGCAATGCGCCGAACAAAAAAGTGAGCGGCAGGTGACCGAACAACTTGAAGCTCACCCAGAAATCCGTCGACTGGGTACGCCAGACGATTTCGTTTAACGCTGCCAGAAAAAAGAAGAACAGCGACCAACGCAACGTTAGCTTGCGCCAGCCTTCGTCGGTGAGATGAAACATCTCGCCTAGCACCACACCGAGCAGCGATTTGCCAAAGATGAGCCCTGCCGCGAGCGTGCCGCCGAACAGGCAGTAGATGATGGTCGGCTTGAGCTTGATGAAAGTCTCGTCGTGTAGGATCAGCGTTAGACTGCCAAAGATCAACACGATTACCGCTGTTACGATCGGCATGATCGCGAGGTGCCGCGTCATCGCGTAGGTGACGGCAATGGCGCTGAGCGACGCCACCATGAAAACGCCGGTCGCGGTGAAAATCCCAAAACGGCCGTTGGCCAAGAAAAAAAGCACAAGCGGCCCGATGTCGAAAACGACCTTCAGAAAAGGGTTGAGCTGTTTCTTGTCGGCCATCGCGCGTTGCTAAATCAGGAATCCAGTCCAACCATGGCGCGGGCGAAATCGCGCGCGGTGAACGGCTGCAGATCATCGACTGCCTCGCCAACTCCGATGAAATGCACCGGCAGCTTGAACTTGTCGGCGATCGCCACCAGGATTCCCCCGCGCGCGGTGCCGTCCAGCTTGGTCATCACCAGGCCGGTGACGCCCGCCGTCTTGCTGAAGATCTCCACCTGGCTGATCGCGTTCTGTCCGACCGTGGCGTCGAGCACCAACAGCACGGTGTGGGGCGCGGTCGCATCGACCTTGCGCATCACACGCACAATTTTCTCAAGCTCGCTCATCAGCTCTCGGCGGTTCTGCAGGCGGCCGGCGGTATCGACCAGCACGATATCGATGCCCTGGGCCTGGGCGGCCCTGAGCGCGTCGAAGGCGAGGCTCGCAGCGTCGGCGTCCGGCTCGCGCGCCATCACATTAGCGCCAGTGCGCTCGCCCCAGATCTTGAGCTGGTCGATGGCGGCCGCGCGGAAGGTGTCGCAGGCGACCAGCATCACGCTCTTGCCCTCGCTGCGAAATTTCGCGGCGAGCTTGCCGATGGTAGTGGTCTTGCCGGAGCCGTTGACACCCGCGACCAAGATGACGAAGGGCCTCGTCGTTACCTCGAGCGGCTTCGCTACAGGCCTGAGCACCTTTTCGATCTCGCCGGCGAGCACCGCTTTAACTTCCTCGTGCGCGACGTCCTTGTCGAAACGTCCTTGCGCGAGCGCGTCGGCAATGCGGGCCGCGAAGTCTGGCCCGAGGTCGGCGCGAATGAGTTCGTGCTCCAGGTCCTCCACCGTGGTGGCGTCGAGCTTGCGCTTGGTCACCAGATCAGAAATCGATGTACCAAGCGCCGACGACGTGCGCTTGAGCCCGCCGCTCAGGCGCTTCCACCAGCTTGTCGGGACACTGTTGCTCATGACGCGCCCGTGATAGCCGTTTCGGCATGACACCGGAAGAGATGCTCGCCCGCCTGCTTTACCGCGACGGTCTGATGCTGGTGATCGACAAGCCGACCGGCTTTGCCGTGCATCGGGGACCGAAGGGCGGGCTGAGTCTGGAGGACCATTTCGACACGCTGCGCTTCGGCCTGCCACGCAATCCGGCGCTGGCGCACCGGCTCGACAAGGACACCTCCGGCTGCCTGGTGCTCGGCCGCCACCGCAAGGCGCTTGCGGCTCTCGGCAAGCTGTTCAAGCAGGGCAAGGTCGGCAAGACGTACTGGGCGGTGGTCGAAGGCGCGCCCGTTGCTGAGGAGGGCCGCATCGATCTGCCGCTCGGCAAGCTCGACGAGCGCCGCGGCTGGTGGATGAAGCCCGACCGGCACGGCGTGCCGGCCGTGACGACGTGGAAGGTAATGGGGCGCGGCGACTGCTTTAGCTGGCTCGCGCTCAGGCCGCTCACGGGTCGCACGCATCAATTGCGCGTTCATTGCGCCGAGATGGGGTGGCCGATCCTCGGCGACAACATCTACGGCCACGCGCCGCGTACCGGCGGTCCGCCGCTCCATCTGCATGCGCGCGAGGTCGTGGTGCCGATCTCCAAGAACAAGCCGCCGGTGAAAATCGTGGCGCCGCTGCCCGCGCATATGCAGGAACCGTTGCGCAAGTGCGGGTGGAAGGGCGAAGCTAATAAAGCTGCGCCTTGATCCGTTCGGGCAGAGCCCGGTCGTATTCCTCACCGCCGAGCCTGCCTTGGCTTAGCTCCGCGATAATCGTGCCGGTGGACGGCAAGCTCTTACGGTCGATCTTGGTTTCCGCATCCCACAGCTTCGAGCGCACGATCGCCTTCGAGCAATGGAAATATACGCTCTCGACGTGAACAAGGGTCACGCAGCGCGGCAGCTTGCCGTTGACGGCAAAGCTCTGCATCAGCTCAGGATCGGTGGTGATCGAGGCGCGGCCGTTCACGCGTAGCGTCTCGCCGACGCCAGGAATGAGGAACAAGAGCGCGATACGCGGATCACGCACGATGTTGCGGAAGCCGTCGATGCGATTGTTGCCCGGCCGGTCAGGGATGGCGAGCGTCTTGTCGTCGAGGATGCGCACGAAGCCGCGCGCGTCGCCCTTCGGCGAGCAGTCGAGGCCCTCAGGGCCGCTGGTCGCCACCGCCACGAACGGTGCGGCCTCGATCAGCTTGCGATAGCTGTCATTGATGTGGTCGATCTCCTTGATGACCGCGACCGGCATCTTCTCCCCATAGAGAGCCTGCAGCTGCTCCATGGTCGTGATCAGATGATCGCGATAACCCATGATTGTTCCCCCTTAGGCCGCCAGTAACTGGCGGCCATCATGCCCTACCATCGTCAGATCGAGAATGGCTCCCGGCGCAAGCGGCGCCGAGAGCCGCACCGCGGTGAACTGCTCGGTCCGGCCGATACCACCGCGTTCGGTCAACACCAGCCGGTGCGCGCCGACCTGCGATTCGAGATGCGCGCGCAACGTCGCCTCACCCTTCTCACGCAGGCGCCGCGCCCGCTCCTTGACCACCTCGCGGTCGAGCTGCGGCATACGTGCGGCCGGTGTCCCGGGCCGCGGCGAGAATGGAAAGACGTGCAGTTGCGTGAGGCCGCATTCGTCCACCAGAGCAAGTGAGCGCGCGAACATCTCCTCGCTCTCGGTCGGGAAGCCGGCGATGATATCGGCGCCGAACACCACATCCGGCCGCAAATTGCGTACCTTGTCGGTGAAAGCCACCGCATCGGCGTGTGTGTGGCGGCGCTTCATGCGCTTGAGAATGAGGTCGTCGCCCGATTGCAGCGACAGATGCAGATGTGGCATCAGTCGCGGCTCGTTGGCGAACGCGTCGAGCAGATCGTCATCGACCTCGATCGAGTCGATAGACGACAGCCGCAACCGCGCCAATTCAGGCACTTCTTTGAGTATGCGCTTGATCACCCTGCCGAGCCGCAGCGCGCTGTCAAGGTCGGCGCCATAGCTCGTGATATCGACGCCGGTCAGTACCAGCTCGCGATAGCCGCGTTCGGTGAGCCGCCGCGCCCGCGCCACCGCGTCATCCATCGGCAGCGAGCGCGAATTGCCGCGCGCGAAGGGGATGATACAGAACGTGCAGCGGTGGTCGCAGCCGTTTTGTACCTGCAGGAAGGCGCGTGTGTTGCCCTCAATGTTATCAATTGCGCGAATGGCGTGACGCTTAACCGCCATGATGTCGCCGACGGCGACGCGGCGGCTGTCATCGGACCAGGCGCGCACGTCGAGCTTTTCCTCGTTGCCGAGCACGCGGTCGACTTCCGGCATGGCCGCGAAAGTCTGAGGCGCCGACTGCGCCGCGCAGCCAGTAACGATGATGCGCGCATCACGGCGCTCGCGCTTGATGTGGCGGATTTTCTGCCGCGCCTGCCGTACCGCTTCTGCCGTCACCGCGCAGGTATTCACCACCACAACGTCGCCCAGTGACCCGCCGGCCGCGCGCCTGATCACTTCCGACTCGTAGATGTTGAGCCGGCAGCCAAAGGTGACGACGTCGATGCTCATTTGACGCCCGCCTTGAACAGCGCCGGGTCGAACTTACCGGCAAATTCAAACTCGACCGGTCCGGTCATCAGCACGTGATCGTCGCTCCTGCGCCAGTCGATAGTGAGGTTACCACCCGGCAGAGTTACTTTCACCTTGCGCTCCGTGCGCTTAAGTCGCGCGGCGGCGACCGCCGCGGCGCAAGCCGCTGATCCGCAGGCTTTGGTCAGCCCGGCGCCGCGCTCCCACGTGCGGATGACGATGTGATCGCGCGACAAAATCTGTGCCATCGTAATGTTGGCGCGTTCGGGAAAGATCGGGTGGTTCTCCAAGAGCGGTCCGAACTTGTGCAGATTGTATGCCCCAACATCGTCCACCCAGAAGATCGCATGCGGGTTGCCCATGTTCACCACCGACGGAGAATGCAACACCGGCTTTTCGATCGGCCCGATCTGCAACTCGATGGCGCGGGTATCGCGGAATTCTTCGGCCAGCGGAATTTCGTTCCACTTGAAGCGCGGTGGCCCCATGTCGACCGTGAACATACCATCGGCACCCTTCCAGCAGTTGAGGATACCCGCCGTCGTCTCGAAGGTGAGCGCACTTTTGCCGCTCTCCTTTGCGATCAGGTCGGCGACACAGCGAATACCGTTGCCGCAGGCGCCCGATTCCGAACCGTCATTGTTGTAGATGCGGATGAAGGCGTCAGTGCCGGGCGTGCGCGGCGGATAAAGCGCCATCAACTGATCGTAAGGCGCACCGCCTTCCGCCTTAGCTGCCGCGCGCGCTTCTTCCGGTGCGATCGCGGCCGCGTTCAGGCGTAAATCGACCACGACGATCTCGTTGCCGATGCCGTTCATCTTCACGAATGATTGGTTCGCGAGCGCGCCCAAATGTCGCCTTCCGGCCTTGGCCTGCCCGGGTTTCGCCCGGTTTATATGGCGAATAATCGGCGATTGGCCAGAGCCGTGTGCTAGACTGCCGTCACGTCTCGGGTTGCGGGGATAATAGTTGCATCAACGGACGGAGAAGCCCGATGTCCTGCCGGCGCGTTGCGCTGCCGATATTAGTGTTTCTGGCTCTTACCGGTCCTGTCGCGGCACAAATGCCGCCGCCAATGGGCGGCTTGAGTTCGCCTTCGCCGCTGCAGCCGGGTGACGCCTTCGGCGAGGAGGTGACGCTGCCCGAGCGGACCATCGTCTACCTGAAGGGTCATAGTACGTGGGATGTAGCCTTCGACACGCTGGTTGACTCCTTCAAGTCGCTCAACGAATACCTGAACAAACAGGGCATCAAACCGAATGGGCCGGCCATGACGGTGTACACCCAGACCGACGATTCCGGCTTCCAATTCGAAGCCGCGGTGCCCATTGCAGCTGCGCCGGCCAATCCCCCGAAGGGCGATATCGCCGTCGGCCAGGCGCCCTCCGGGCGGGCGCTCAAATTCGTGCATCGCGGCTCATACGACGCTATGGATTCGACCTACGAGGCGATCACCAATTATCTTGAGGACAAGCATCTTGATGCCAAGGACTTGTTCATCGAGGAATACGTCACCGATCCAGTGACGACCAACGCGGAAAACCTGGTAGTCAACGTGTTGGTGCCCCTTAAGTGAGGAAACCCATGCGGATGTTGCGTGTTGCGTGCTTCACTCTGCTGGCCGCCGCGCCGCTGTCGGCGCAGGCCGCCGAGAAGGTCGACAAACTGGTGACGGTGACCGGCGAGGCGATTGTCACAGCGACCCCGGACGCGGCGACGATCCGCATCGGGGTTTCTAGCCAGGGTAAGACCGCGCGCGTCGCGAGCGATGTTAATGCGAAGGAAATGGGCGCGGTGCTGGCGGCGCTCAAGGAAAACGGTATCGACGAACGCGACATCCAGACTGCGTTGTTGTCGTTGCAGCCGCAAAACGACGCGAACCGGCCGGCCGGCAACCGATTGGTCGGCTTCCAGGTCTTCAACCAATTCGTGATCAAGGTACGCGACATCAGCAAGTTGCCAAATGTGCTCGATCGCGCCATCGCGGCCGGTGCTAACGAGATGTCGGGCGTCGAGTTTATAGTTTCCGAACAGAGCAAGCTGCTCGACAAGGCGCGCGGCGAGGCGGTCGCCGATGCGCGGCGCAAAGCGGAGCTATACGCCGACGCCGCCGGCATGAAGCTCGGCCGGGTAATGGCCATCTCGGAAGAAGGCTCGCCGGCCCCGTTCCGCCCGATCACCGCGATGCGCGCCGGCGCGGCAGCCCCGGTTGTGGCGCCCGGAGAGCAGACTTTGCGTGCGGTGGTGACCGTCAGCTACGAAATAAACTCGTAAATCCAGCGGCTTGACTCGAAGGCGCGGCATCCTTAGGTTCCGCGCAACTTCGCTAGACGTGAACTACTCGTTCCGCTGACCGGTCCGTGAGAGGCCGGAGGCTACCGCCCGACAGCGCAGTGCGCCCTCGGGCGTAAAGGTGCTTTGAAACCCATGTTCGACACGCTGTCGGAAAGACTCGGCGGCATTCTCGATCGCCTCACCCGGCGCGGCGCGCTCAGCGAGGCTGACGTCGATGCGGCGCTGCGCGAGGTACGCCGCGCGCTGCTCGAAGCCGACGTCGCGCTCGACGTCGCACGCGCCTTCATCGAGGGCGTGAAGCAGCAGGCCGTTGGCGTCGAGGTGATGAAGTCGGTCACCCCCGGCCAGATGGTCGTCAAGATCGTGCACGACCAGCTGGTCAAGACGCTCGGCGCCGACAGCCAGGGCATCGATCTCAATGCGCCGCCGCCGGTTGCCATCATGATGGTCGGCCTGCAGGGCTCCGGCAAAACTACTACCACGGCAAAGATCGCGCGCCGCCTGGCCGACCGGCAGAAGAAGAAAGTGCTGATGGCCTCGCTCGACGTGCGCCGGCCGGCGGCGATGGAGCAGCTCGCGGTGCTGGGGCGTGACGTCGGCATCGACACGCTGCCAGTGGTCGAAGGCCAGCAGCCGTTGCAGATCGCGAAGCGCACGCTCGAAGCCGGCCGGCTCGGTGGCTACGACGTGATGCTGCTCGACACCGCCGGCCGCACCACGCTCGACGAAGAAATGATGAACGAGGCGGCCGCTTTGAAGAGCGCTGCGCAGCCGCACGAAGTGCTACTGGTTGCCGACGCCCTCACCGGACAGGACGCCGTTAACCTGGCGCATTCGTTCGACCAGCGCGTGGGCCTTACGGGCATCGTGCTCACCCGCGTCGACGGCGACGGTCGCGGCGGCGCCGCACTGTCGATGCGCGCGGTTACCAACAAGCCGATTAAGTTGATCGGCACCGGTGAGAAACTCGACGCGCTCGAGGAATTCGATGCCGCTCGCATCGCCGGCCGGATCCTCGGCATGGGCGATATCGTCGCGCTGGTTGAGAAGGCCGCTGCCAATATCGACGCCGAGAAGGCGATGCGCGCGGCCGAAAAGCTGCGCAAGGGCAAGTTCGATCTCGCCGACATGCGCGAGCAACTCGTACAGATGCAGGCGATGGGGGGAATCGGCGGGCTGGTCGGTATGATGCCGGGCATCGCCAAGATGAAGAACCAGATCGCCAATGCCGGCCTTGACGATAAGATCCTCAAGCGGCAGATCGCGATCATCGACTCGATGACGCCTCAGGAGCGGCGCAATCCCGATATCCTCAAGGCCAGCCGCAAGAAGCGCATCGCCGCCGGCTCCGGTACAACGCCCGAGCACATCAACAAGCTTTTGAAGATGCATCGCGGCATGGCCGACATGATGAAGGCGATGGGGGGTGCCAAGCGCGGCCCGCTCGCCGGCATCGCGCAGGCGATGGGCTTCGGCTCTGGCATGCCGACACCGGAGCAGATGGCCGAGCTTGCGAAGAACATGCCGTCCGGCCAGTTGCCGCCCACGATACCAGGCCTGTCGCCGACAATGCCGAAATTGCCGCCAAACATTCCCGGCCTGCCTGGCCCTGGCGGCGGAAAGTTTCCCGGATTGCTCGGCCTGCCCGGCCTCGGAAAAAAGAAGTGATCACTTAGTTTGAAAGGAAAGCTGAAATGTCTCTCGTCATTCGCATGGCCCGCGCCGGAACCAAGAAGCGGCCATTCTATCACATCGTCGTCGCTGACAGCCGCGCGCCGCGCGACGGCCGCTTCATCGAGCGGCTCGGCTTCTTCAATCCGCTGCTGCCGAAGGAAAGGACCGAACGGCTCAAGCTCGATCTCGAAAAGGTGCAGGGCTGGATGAAGAAGGGCGCGCAACCGTCTGACCGCGTCATGCGCTTCCTCGACGCGGCCGGCGTCGTCAAGCGCAAGCCACGCAGCAATCCAGAGAAGGCGATCCCGCGTAAGGAGCGCAAGGCGAAGGCCGAGGAAGCGGCCAAGGCGAAGGAAGCGTCCGGCGGCGGGAAAGTCGCTGAGAGCGCAGCCAAGGGCAAGCCGGCCGAAGCGGCGGCGGCGAGCTGACGCCTGCGGCTCCCGTGGCCGACCGCGTTCGCGTCGCCCGCATCGGTACCGCGCACGGCATTCGCGGCGAAGTACGGCTGTGGTCATTCACCGCGGATCCGCTAGCGGTCGCGACCTACGGGCCGCTAGAAACCAAGGACGGTGCGCGACGTTTTACCATCGAGGCGGCACGGCCGGGCAAGGAATTCCTGGTGGTGCGAATCGCAGGCATCAGCGATCGCAATGCAGCGGAGAAGTTGCGCAACACCGATCTGTTCGTGCCGCGCGACCGCCTGCCGACGATCGAGGAAGCTGACACGTTCTACCATGCCGACCTGGTCGGCCTGGCGGCAGTCAGCGAAGACGGTGTCGCGCTTGGCAAGGTGATTGCGATCCATAATTTTGGCGCCGGCGATATCGTCGAAATCGAACGTGTCGCGGGCGGCCCCGCGCTGCTGTTGCCGTTCACCGAGACGACTGTGCCGACGATCGACATTGAGGCGGGATGCATCGTGGTGGTGCCGCCGATCGAAACCAATGCACGGGAAGAAGACTGAGCATGTGGCGCGCGAACGTATTGACGATCTTCCCGGAGATGTTTCCCGGGCCGCTCGCGCTGAGCCTCGCCGGCAAGGGGCTCGCGTCCGGTATCTGGAAGCTCGACGTCCACGACATTCGCGCGCATGCCACCGACAAATATCGCACCGTCGACGACACACCGGCCGGCGGCGGCCCCGGCATGGTGATGAAGGCCGATATTCTTGCGCGCGCGCTCGATGCCGTGCCGCATGACACCCGCCCGCGCTTGCTGATGAGTCCGCGCGGCGCGCGGCTGACGCAGACGCGCGTGGCGCAGCTTGCCGCTGGCCTCGGCGTAGTCATGGTGTGCGCACGGTTCGAAGGGGTCGACGAGCGGCTGATAAAGGCCCGTCATCTTGAGGAGATCTCGCTCGGTGACTTCGTGCTCTCCGGCGGAGAGCCGGCAGCTCTCGCCATGCTTGATGCCTGTGTGCGACTGCTGCCTGGTGTCATGGGCAAGGAAGCCTCGGGCGCCGAGGAGAGCTTTGCCGACGGGCTCCTTGAATATCCGCAATACACCCGACCGCCGGTGTTCGAAGGCGAGCCAATCCCAGATGTGCTGCTCTCCGGCGACCACGCCAAAGTCGCTGCCTGGCGGCGAGCCGAAGCGGAACGTCTGACTGCCGCGCGCCGGCCGGACCTCTGGGCGGACTACCAGGCCCGCCACAGTCCCAAAAACAGGCCTAAAATGTGAGGGTGAGGTGACAAACCCCATTCTTTGGTCTAGAAGCGCGCCCAACCCATTCAGATCAGACAAGACCGCGCGCCGGTTGCTGGCGCCGCCGACGGAGATTTAGCGATGGACATCATTCAACAGCTTGAAAAAGAGCAAGTCGAGAAGCTCTCAGCTGGCAAGGAAATTCCCGACTTCCAGCCAGGCGATACCGTTCTGGTTAACGTCAAGGTCGTCGAAGGCGACAAGAGCCGCGTGCAGGCCTACGAGGGTGTTTGCATCGGCCGATCCGGCCGCGGCATCAACGAGAACTTCACCGTGCGCAAGATCTCATATGGCGAAGGCGTCGAACGCGTGTTTCCGCTCTATTCGCCAATGATCGACTCAATCAAGCTCGTGCGGCGTGGCAAGGTGCGCCGCGCCAAGCTCTATTACCTGCGTGGCCTGCGCGGTAAGAAAGCGCGCATCTCGGAAGCGCAGGGCGCGATGGAGGCAGAAAGCACCGAGGCGGCCGCCAAGGAATAGGCGACAACCTCAATGCGCAACGATTGAGGGGCCGCTTCCGGCCCCTTTTTCTTGGGCGCGGCGGACGCTAGATAACTATCGGAGCAACCGGAGACGTTCAGATGGCCAAGCTGCGTACCCTCTACGACAAGATCTGGGAGGACCATCTGGTGGATGAGCAACCGGATGGAACCTGCCTGATCTATATCGACCGCCACTTGGTGCATGAGGTGACGAGCCCGCAGGCCTTCGAGGGTCTACGTACGACGGGCCGCAAGGTGCACGCACCCGAGAAGACCTTGGCCGTGGTCGATCACAACGTGCCGACCTCCGACCGCAGCAAGCCCAATCCCGATCCGGAGAGCGCCGAGCAGATTACCGCGCTGGCACAGAACGCCAGGGATTTTGGCATCGAATATTTCAACGAGTTCGACAAGCGCCAGGGCATTGTCCACATCATCGGGCCCGAGCAGGGCTTCACCCTGCCTGGGACTACAATCGTCTGCGGTGATAGCCATACCGCCACGCACGGCGCATTCGGCGCACTCGCGTACGGCATCGGCACCTCGGAAGTCGAGCATGTGCTGGCGACGCAGACGCTGATCCAAAAGAAATCGAAAAACATGCGCGCGACGGTCGATGGCAAGCTGCCTTCGGGCGTCACCGCGAAGGATATCATCCTCGCGATCATCGGCGAGATCGGCACCGCCGGCGGCACTGGCTACGCGCTCGAATACGCCGGCGACGCAATCCGCGCCTGCTCGATGGAAGGTCGCATGACCATCTGCAACATGTCGGTGGAAGGCGGCGCCAAGGCGGGCTTCATCGCGCCTGACGAGAAGGCTTACGTCTATCTCAAGGACAAGCCGAAAGCGCCCAAGGGCAAATCCTGGGACGAGGCGATGCGCTATTGGGAAACGCTGCGCTCCGACGAGGGCGTGCATTTCGACCGCGAGATCAGGCTCGATGCGGCGAAACTACCGCCACTCGTCACCTGGGGCACCAGCCCCGAGCAGGTCGTGTCGGTCACCGGCCGCGTACCCGTACCGTCCGAAATCGCCGATGAGGCCAAGCGTGCCGCCGCCGAGCGCTCGCTCGGCTACATGGGACTGCAAGGCGGCGAGAAGATCACCAATATCAAGCTCAACCGCGTGTTCATCGGCTCATGCACCAATGCGCGAATCGAGGATCTGCGCGAAGTCGCGCGCGTTGCTGCCGGCAAGACGGTGAACGCGAATGTCTATGCGATGATCGTTCCGGGCTCAGGACTGGTGAAGGAGCAGGCGGAAGCGGAAGGCCTCGACAAGATTTTCAAGGCCGCCGGCTTCGACTGGCGTGAGCCTGGCTGCTCAATGTGTCTCGCCATGAACCCAGACAAGCTGAAACCGGGCGAGCGCTGCGCCTCGACCTCGAACCGCAACTTCGAAGGCCGGCAGGGCTATAAAGGGCGTACACATCTTGTTTCGCCGGCGATGGCCGCAGCAGCGGCCGTCGCCGGACACTTCGTTGACGTACGCGATTGGAAATAAGCCCGGCAGTCTTAGCCGTCGCGCGTCAGTTCATCACCACAGCGGCCAGAGCGAGAATTAATTGCAAAAGACCTGATGAGCTTCGAAATCGCGCGATTGTCTGCGTCAATCCCACCAGCAGCGCATCTGCGGCACAATGACCGGGCCGCTTAGGCGGTATTCCTTGGTGAGCCACGAGCGGCAATACCGCACGGAATTGGGACCTGGATGGTAGCGCGGGTGAATGGTGATGCGCGGTCGTGATTGCGCCGCAAACTCGTAGGTGTAGCCGCGGCTAGAGGGCGCGCCGGTGCTTGCGAGCGTCTTGCCGAGCCGTTCGTTGCAACAGAAGAACTCAGCCGTGGCTGGTTTCAAAGAACCTGTAAAGATTGCCAAGGTCAGCCCGAGAAGGCCCCAGAAGGTCCAATTCATCGGCATTTCTTCAGTCCCCAAAAGGTCACACCAATTGATTAACGCTCGCCCATTTCGGCTGATCCGTCAATTATTTGCATGAACGGCCAATTCGACAATCCTTTGGCCTGGAAAGGCCTCCCCGCACCGTCGCTGGCTGAGCTCGAGGCGCTGGCGGTGGATGCCTATGCCCGGCTGCCCGAGGAATTTCGCAGCCTTTGTGAAAACCTGGTCATCCAGGTCACCGAATTCCCTACTGAGGAAGTACTCGATACGATGGGCGCGGAGAGCGAGTTCGAATTGCTCGGCCTGTTCCAGGGGGTCGGTCTTCCGTTTCAATCGGCCAGCGCGCCCGAGCCGATGCCCAACATGGTCTGGCTCTACCGGAGGCCGATCCTCGATTATTGGGCCGAGCACGAGGAGAGCCTCGGCAGCATCGTGACACACGTTCTGGTGCACGAGATTGGCCACCACTTCGGTTTGTCCGACGCCGACATGGAAGCGATCGAGGCGAGCGTCGACTAAAGGGAGCAACAGCCATGCACATCGATGGCCACTGTCACTGCGGTTATCTGAGTTTCGAGGCAGAAGCGGATCCGGAGAATGTTTCGATCTGCCATTGCACCGATTGCCAGACCGGCTCCGGTTCAGCGTTTCGCGTTAGCATCCGCGCGCCTGGCCATACTTTCAAGATGCTAAGCGGCGAGCCGACGTTCTACCTCAAGACGACGGCGGAGAATGGCAATCCCCGACTGCAGGCGTTCTGTCCGAAGTGCGGCTCGCCAATCTATTCCACCTCGCACGGCCCCAATCCGGAGAGCTACATGCTGCGTGTCGGAACCTTGCGCCAGCGCGACCAGATCACGCCAAAACAGCAGAACTGGTTCCGCTCGGCGCGCCCGTGGGTGCTCGAACTGGCGTCGATCCCGAAGAACGAGAAGGGTCGTCCTGCACAACTGAATGCCTAGTCACACGCTGCAAATCAGCTGCCGGTATGAATCCAATCGAAAACATTCATTTGATCGGCCGCCGCAATCAGTAGGATAACGACGAGAGACCCGAAAGAAATAGCGCATGATCGTCACCGTCTTCCGTTCCCGATTGCAGCCGGGCTTGCGCGACGACTATGTCGCCTTAGTCGATCGCATGGTGCAGATCGCCACCACCATGCCAGGCTATATCTCGCACAAGGGGTTTTTCGCGGAGGACGGCGAGCGCTGCACAATTGTCGAATTCGAGTCGGAAGAAACGCAGCGCGCTTGGCGAATGCACCCCGAGCACCGAGACGCGCAACGCAAAGGACGCGATATCTATTACGAGTCCTACAGCCTGCAGATTTGCGAGGTGAAACGCACGTCGAGGTTCGATCGCAACGCCAAGAAAGAGGCCGCAGAATAGAACCAAGTCGGCGCCCTTGACCCGGGCCGCGTGAGGCGTCATGAAACTGGGCGCCGGCGCTTGATCGGGTGAAGAACAAGAGAACCTACAATGGAAAAATTCACCGTTCTGGAAGGCGTCGCCGCGCCCCTGAAGATGATCAATGTCGACACCGACATGGTCATCCCGAAGCAATACTTGAAGACCATCAAGCGCACCGGCCTCGGCAGGGGCCTGTTCTCCGAGATGCGCTACAAGGATGACGGCAGCGAGGACCCGAACTTTGTGCTCAACAAGCCGGCCTATCGCAAGGCCAAGATCCTGGTCGCCGGCGACAATTTCGGCTGCGGCTCGAGCCGCGAGCATGCACCTTGGGCGCTTATGGATTTTGGCATTCGTTGCGTGATCTCCACCTCGTTCGGTGACATCTTCTACAACAACTGCTTCAAGAACGGCGTGTTGCCGATCCGCGTGTCCCCGCAGGATCTGGAGAAGCTGTTCGACGACGCCGAGCGCGGCGCTAATGCCACGCTCACTGTCAACCTGGAAAAGCAGGAAATTCGCGGACCGGACGGCGGCATGGTCAAGTTCGAGATCGACTCGTTTCGCAAACACTGCCTGCTCAACGGGTTAGACGACATCGGCTTGACCCAGCAAAAGAGCGCCAAGATCGCGAGCTACGAGGATAAGGCCAAAGCCACACGCCCCTGGGCGTGATCAACGTGTTCACCGAAATCAAGGTCCTGAGCACGCACGCAGTCATCGAGGTATTGGCCGAATTCGCGTCTGCCTTCGAGAAAGAAACCGGGCACACGTTTACATGCGCCTACAACCCCACCGCTGTGATCGAACGCGAGATCGAGGCGGGCACGGCGTTCGACGTCGCCATCGTCACGAAGGCGGCGATCGCGGAGCTCGCGAAGCAGGGGAAGATCCTCGGCGGGAGTTGCAAGGGCATCGCGTGCTGCGGCCTGGGCATCTCGGTGCGCGCAGATGCTCCGAAGCCCGACATCTCGACCGTCGATATGTTCAAGCGCACGTTGCTTTCCGCAAAGTCGATCGTTCATTCGCGCGACGGCGTCAGCGGCCAGTATTTCGAAACCTTGATCGAGCGTCTCGGCATCGCCGACACCCTGCGTAGCAAGATCGTCGTCGGACCGGGCGGCCGCGTCGGCGAGCTGATCGTTCGCGGCGATGCGGAGATCGCCGTGCAGCAAATACCCGAGCTGATGTCGGTTGTCGGCGCGGGTTTCGTCGGACCGCTGCCGCAAGAGCTGCAGCTTTACACTTATTTTACGGCCGGCGTTGCCGCCGCTAGCAATGTGCGTAACGCCGCCCAGGCGTTTGTCGACATGCTTGCGGCTCCCTCCGCCGCGCCTCTGCTCAAGGCCAAAGGGCTTGAACCCATCCCCCGTTAACTGCTGTATGCTGCCTCCGGGCTGCCGCAGGAGCGTGATTTGCGATCGTTCGTTCGCGGCTCATTGCCGCCGCCCAGCGCATAAGGGACGATGAGCGTGTAACTGTGCGACAGCGACGAATGGGGTTGTCAGAGCGGCAGCACCAACAAGTCGGATGAAATCGCGTCGTCGCATGGGCCTCTCCCTACTATGTTCGGGCGGCAATGGCCTCCGCGATTGCCACCGTGCGGCGCGCCATGTCGGCATGCAGGCGCTCGACCATACGCCCGTCGATCGAAACCACGCCCTTACCCTTGTTCTCCGGCAGATCGAAAGCGGCGATCATCCTTCGCGCCATTGCCACTTCCTCTGGCGTCGGCGAGAAGGCCGCGTTACAGGGCGCGATCTGGCTGGGATGGATCAACGTCTTGCCGTCGAAGCCGAGCTCGACGCCCTGCCGGCATTCCATCTCAAAGCCGTCGGCATTGCCAATATCATTGTAGACGCCGTCGAGGATGTCGATGCCATAGATGCGCGCCGCCGCCACGCAGGTGGAGAGCCAAGACAGCATCGGTGCTCTGCCCGGTACCAGACGCGCGCGGGTGTCCTTGGCAAGATCGTTGGTACCCATGACGAAGCCTGACAGGCGCGATTCCGAATCCTCGGCCTCGGCGGCAATCGAAAGGATGTTGAAGATCGCGAGCGGCGTTTCGATCATCGCCCATACTCGCGTCTTGTGATCAGTACCCATGTCCAGCAGACGGCGGCCGATCAATTCCAGCGTTTCTGGGTTCGAAATCTTGGGCACCACAATTGCATCCGGCGCTGCATGGGCAGCAGCGGCTAGATCGTCAGCATGCCAGGGCGTGTCGACGCCGTTGATCCGGATAAACACCTCGCGGGCACCGAAGCCGCCAGCTTTGACAGCATCGGTGACCTGTCGGCGCGCTGTTTCCTTAGCCTCGGGCGCCACCGAATCCTCGAGATCGAGAATGACACCATCGGCCGACAGCGTTTTCACTTTCTCCAAGGCGCGGGCATTGGAGCCCGGCATATAAAGCACGCTGCGGCGCGGCTTGATGGTCATGCGGGCAACTGTATCGGCGAAGAGGAAACTATCAAGCGATGGGGCCACCCGAATCCGATCAGCGCCGATCGTTCGATGCGGCGTCTTGCGGCTTGATGATGCGGTAAAGCTGAAAGCGGTCGCCATCGTCGAGGAGCTTCAGCCGCGACGGGTCGGGGTTGGGCGCATCGTCCTCGGTAAACAAGACGTAGAGATAATCGAACTGGGTCCAGTTCAGCCAGAATGCAGGCATCCAGGGCAGCGGATGATCGGCCGCCTGGATAAGCTGGGCGACCGCCGGCGGCGTCCCATCGCGAAGGTCGGCATAATTGCGAAATTCCGGGCGGACATGCAGTACCTGCTTGCCCTCGACCGTGAACAGCGTCGTGACCAGCGCAGAGCGCTCAATTGTGGCGATGCAGGCGGCGTGCACGAGTCCGAGGTCGCGCACATCCTCGCCGAGCGAGCGATCGGCATAGGCAACCAACACCTTCGAGCCAGGCGCAATTCGCCGCACCGAGGAGCGTAGCTCGCTGGTCGAGTCAGATAATTGCGACCAGTTGAAATCGATCTCGATTAGCCGAGCGGCGATGATGACAATCAGTACGACCATGAAGGCGCGGCGCACTAGGCGACGCCGCAATTCGAGATCGCCGCAGGCGAACAACATGTATGCGATGCCGATGGGAACGCGCTGATCGGTCATGTAGGTGTCGAACATGACGCGCGGCAATGCAATGTAGACCGCAGCGCTGACGAGGAGCAAACTTATGGCCAGCGGATGAAAGCGCAAGACCCGATGGCGGACCGACCAAATAATGCTGGCCGCCATCACTGCTATGAGCGCGAAGGCGGCGATGTCGGAATAATCGCTGATGACGTACATCAACCCGTCGATCTTGCCGCGTTGCTCCCAGTATGTACTGCCGACGAGCTGCATGGTCGGGCTGACGTCGAGCAAAGGGGCTGCGGCCAGAAACGGCAGTCCGCTGGCGACGAAATCTAGAATCCGTCGCGGCCAGGGTTCGCGTCGCTGCTGCCACAGCCGCGAAACCTCGAACGCGAGCAGTCCAACGCCGTAGACCCCGAGCGCCGAGAGATGGCAGAAGAACAGCGCAACCACACATACGGTCGACAGAACAAACCGCAGGGGCCAGATGCGCTCGCGCAGAGCGATCCAGCCCGCCAGCGCCCACAGCGCGACGCCGATGCCGAACATGTAGTTCATCAGCCCGACGAGGAAGACGTAGTTGTAGAGCAGGGGGAAAGCAACCAGCGGGAACACCGACCAGCGGCCGATCAGCGCGCGGTTCAGGGCTAGCGCGCCCGACATGATGAGCGCGAACATGCTGACGATGAAGACCTGGCCGGCGACATAGACGTTCATGAACCGCGCCAGCACCGGCACCATGAGGTCCATGGTCAGGTTTGGAATCACATCCCAGTCGAGTTCATAAAAGCGGGCAAGCTGCGGATTCTTCGACAAAGTCGCAATCACGTGCATGCGCGCCAGATGATTGACGTAGTCCGACAGCGGCGGCAGTGGGTGCGTCCAGATCGGTATTGAAATGAGCAGGGTGAACGCCGCAAACAGCACGGCGACTTGCGGCGCCGAGAAGCCGTGCGTGCGGAACCGGGCTGGCGGCTGAACCGAGATCTCTGGCTTGTTTAGCTGCAGCATGCGAGGTTTTGGTTTTAGTTTAGTCCTTCGTCAATTTTACCTGAACAGGCAATGAACACGCCGCTATCCCCCCCGATGGAATGCGACGAAAATGGCCGTGAAAATACGCTGTCGGGCCCTCACTATGCCGATTCGGACGCACTGTACGCTTCTTTTCATCGGACTGCGTGAAATAGTCGCCGACCACAGCAGCAGACGACAGCAGCAAATGATGACATTCCCCCAACGCTTGATCCAAGGCTACCACGATTTTGCCGGTGGCCGGCTGCGGCGCGAGCAGGACCGCTATCGCGAGCTCGCCGAACGCGGCCAATCACCGCAGGTCATGGTGATCGGCTGCAGCGATTCGCGCGTCTCACCCGAGGTGATCTTCGACGCCAGCCCCGGTGAGTTGTTCGTGGTGCGCAACGTCGCCAACGTCGTGCCGCCCTACACGCCAGATGGACGCGCACACGGCGTTTCCGCGGCACTCGAATTCGGCATCAGCGTGCTCCGCGTAAAGCACATCGTGGTGCTCGGCCATGCGCAATGCGGGGGAGTCAAAGCCTATGCCGAGGAGACCGAGCCGCGATCGCCTGGCGACTTCATAGGCAAGTGGATGAGGCTGATGAGTCCGGCGGCGGAGAAGGTCGGGCCGCGCGGCGAACGATCGCACGCGGAATACCTGGCGCGCCTCGAGCAGGCCAATGTGACCAACAGCCTTGACAACCTGATGACATTCCCACGTCTCGCAAAGCTAATCGAAACGGGCGCGGTCGCGACGCATGGCGCGTATTTCGGTGTCGCCACCGGCGACCTATCGGTGCTGGATAAAGCGAGTGGGGAATTCCGATCGATCGGTCATTAGGCAGCCTTACGCTTGGCCTCGATCAGCTTACGATTGATCAGCACTTCCGCGATCTGCACCGCGTTGAGTGCTGCGCCCTTGCGCAGGTTGTCAGAGACTACCCATATCTGCAGGCCGTTCTCCACGGTCGCATCTTCGCGAATGCGGCTGATGTAGGTGGCGTCCTCGCCAACACATTCATAGGGGGTCGTGTAGCCGCCGGGCTCGCGCTTGTCGATAACCATGCAGCCGGGCGCGCTGCGCAAAACCTCGCGCGCCTCGTCCGCCGTGATCGGTTTTTCAAATTCGATGTTCACCGCTTCGGAATGGCCGACGAAGACGGGTATGCGCACGCAAGTGGCGGTGAGCCTGATCTTGGGATCGAGAATCTTCTTGGCCTCGACCACCATCTTCCATTCTTCTTTGGTGTAGCCGTCCTCCATGAAAACATCAATCTGCGGAATGGCGTTGAAGGCAATGCGCTTGGGGAATTTCTTGGTCTCGATCTCGCCGAGCGTGAATATTGCCTTGGTCTGGGCGAACAATTCGTCCATCGCCTCCTTGCCGGCGCCGGACACCGATTGATAGGTCGCAACCACTACGCGTTTGATCCTGGCCCTGTCATGTAGCGGCTTAAGCGCGACAACGAGTTGCGCAGTTGAGCAATTCGGATTGGCGATGATGTTCTTCTTGCGGAAGTCAACGACGGCGTCGGCGTTGACTTCCGGCACGATCAGCGGCACATCCGGATCCATGCGCCAGGCGGAGGAATTGTCGATCACCACCGCGCCCCGCGCGCCGATCTTCGGCGACCACTCCTTCGACACAGCGCCGCCGGCCGACATCAGGCAGATGTCGACGTCGGAGAAATCGAAATGGTCGAGCGCCTTCGCCTTTAGCGTCTTGTCGCCGAACGAACACTCCACGCCCTGGCTCTTGCGCGAGGCAATCGCGACCACCTCGTCGGCGGGAAAGTCGCGCTCGGCCAGAATAGCGAGCATCTCACGCCCGACATTGCCGGTGGCGCCGACCACGGCGACCTTGTAACCCATTGTTAACGCTCCAAAAAATATCCTAATCAGACCAGGTCTACATGGAACTGGATTAGCGGCGCTTGTAAGCGAGAATGACCCGCATGACAACGGCAGCGATTCAGTGATGTATCCGGCCCTGCATGTTCAGAGCGTGTAGACAGGGCGTGCAGAATTGCCGGTCGTTTCGCGCTGTCGATCCCGGAAGTCGCCCCCCGTAGAGCTACGGCATTAGCCGCCACGGTAGGGCGACGGGCGCACGAACATCCTCGCGCGCCGACGGTGTCCGCACCCTATCTGAAGGTGGGAACCTACTGCTCAGCCAGATTCGCCGCTTCACCGGCCCGAAAGCCGCGATTGTCGGGGCGGCAGCTCTGCCTTGGTTTCATGCATAACGATCCAATACTGCAATTGTTCGACTTTGTTCTCCCAAGATAGGATTAAATTTTCGAGTGCTCGACGCTTGTCTGCACGCTTGATCATTGACGCTGCTCTCCGTCGGCAGCGAACCGAAGGTCGGCGCACTGTTCGCCCAAGCTGAGCTCAACCGTAGCTGTTGCGACGAGCACAATCCAATACTCAAGCTGACGTGCCAAAGAGGCGTCTCGGGCCGATTCGGGTATTTCCTTAATTTTACGCTATAAGTGTCCGCGATTGGCTCTGTCGCAGTGAACCAAAGCCCGCTACAATACATTCACACTGGACCAAGAACGAGAGACTAATGAAGTTGAAACTGATCACCGCCTTCGTTGTTGCCGCCGCAATTGCAATGCTGACCGCGCCGGCCGATGCGCAGACCAAGAAGAAACGAGTGGTCACCTCGTCCGGTCAAACCGTGTTCGTCAGCCGCCACGAAAACGGCCGCACCCGTACCCACATCGTCATCCAGAAACGCTCTTATCTCGATCCTGGCACCGAGACTTTCCCCGGTGAGCACAACAGCAGCACTGATTATGTCTGGCTGCCGAATCACCGGGCAGGAGGCGTAATCGACAATACCATCTACGGCCTGACTAACACTCAATCGCCACTGCCCGGGCCGTGGACGCTGCCGGGCAAAAATAATCCTTGGATCGGATATTAGCCGGGAAGTGCTTCCAGCTCGGCGAGTATCGCCGAAGCCATCTCGGTCGTCGAGACGACCTTGCAGCCCTCCGACTTGATGTCAGCGGTCCGAAGGTCCTTAGCCAAGGTCGCCGCGATCGCCTGATCGATCATATCGGCTTCCTTGCCGAGATTGAACGAATAGCGCAGCGCCATCCCGAACGAAGCGATCATGGCGATCGGATTGGCAATACCCTTGCCAGCGATGTCGGGCGCCGAGCCATGCACCGGCTCATACAGCGCTTTGCGCTTGCTCGTCTTCGGGTCGATCTCGCCGAGCGAGGCGGACGGCAACATGCCAAGCGAGCCGGTCAGCGTGGCGGCGATGTCGGAGAGCATGTCGCCGAACAAGTTGTCCGTGACGATCACATCGAACTGCTTGGGCCAGCGCACCAACTGCATGCCGCCGGCGTCGGCAAGCATGTGCTCGAGTTGTACATCCTTGTATTCGCGCGCGTGCAACGTCGTCATCACCTCGTTCCACAAAACGCCGGTCTTCATGACGTTGCGCTTTTCCATCGAGGTGACCTTGTTGCGCCGCTTGCGCGCCAGTTCGAAGGCAACCCGTCCGATGCGCTCGATCTCGTAGGTGTCGTAGACCTGCGTGTCGATCGCGCGCTTCTGGCCGTTGCCGAGATCGGTGATGGTCTTCGGCTCGCCGAAATAAACGCCGCCGGTGAGCTCGCGCAGAATGATGATGTCGAGGCCTTCCACCACCTCGCGCTTGAGCGAGGAAGACTTGGCGAGCGCAGGATAGACGATAGCCGGACGCAGATTGGCATAGAGCGCGAGATCTTTGCGCAAACGCAATAGACCGGCTTCAGGCCGCGTGTCATAAGGCACTTTGTCCCATTTCGGCCCACCGACGGCGCCGAAGATCACCGCGTCAGCGGCCTTAGCCTTGTCCACGGTCGCATCGGTGACCGCCACGCCAAGCGCGTCGTAGCAGCAGCCGCCGACCAAAGCCTCCTCGGTAATGAACTTGTCGATCCCCTTTTTGTTGAAGAAGTCGATTACGCGCTTCACCTCGGCCATCACTTCAGGGCCGATGCCGTCGCCGGGTAGCAAGAGAACATGGTGGGTGGTCATATACGCCTCGCTGCTACTACGCCGCGCGGATTGCTAATGACCGGCGCCGCGCTTGGCAAGGCGAGTGGCGCTTATAGTCCCGAGAACCAGTTGTAGCCCTGATCTTCCCAGTAGCCGCCCTTGTCGGTGTTGGTCACCTCCATCGCCACCACGTATTTCGGGTTCTTGAAGCCGAGCTTGGTGGGGATGCGGATTTTCATCGGAAACCCGTAGGCCCGCGGCAGAATCTTGTGGTCGAACTTGAACGACATCTGTGTCTGCGGATGCAACGCCGTCGGCATGTCGATGGTGTTGGAGTAACCCTCGGCGCATTTGAACCACACGTATTTGGCGCTGGTGTCGGCACCAATGCGCTTGAGGAAATCGGCGAGAGATGCGCCCTGCCAGGAGCCGATAGCACTCCAGCCTTCGACGCAGACGTGACGTGTGATCTGCGACACCTCGGGCAAGGCGTGCAGCTCATCGAGCGTCCATGACTTCTTGTTGTCTACCAGGCCAGTGACCTCGAACAAATAGTCGTTGACGTCGACCTCCGGCGCCTCGTCTTCTTCGTAATAGGCATTGAACGGGAATGGCCGCGTGAGGGCGCTCTCAGGGAATTCCGGTGCCAGCTTGGTGCGGCTGAACAGGGCGGCCTGCGCACCATCGTTGAATGCGGAAATCTTGCGCAACACGCCTTCGGCTGTGTCGCCGTCGATGATGTCGCAGCCGGTCAGGAAGGCGAGCGCGCCGAGACTGGCGGCGCCGCGCAGGAAGCCTCGCCGCGTCCGATCGGGCATCAGCTTAGCCGCATCCTTGATCAGCAGCTTGGCATCAACACCGGGAATTATCTTGCGCTGACGCATGCTGCCCTCCTATCGCCCGCCGATAATAGCGCGCAGGCTCTTGGGGACCACCAGCGCCAGCGCCACGTGCACGACGAGGAAGCCGACGATCGCCACCATGCAGACAAAATGCACGTAGCGGGCGAAATCATACCCGCCGAACAGCGTGGCTAGTTCCTGGAACTGCACCGGCTTCCAGATCGAAAGACCGGACAGAACGATGAGGATGCCAGTGACAACCACTCCGGCATAAAGCAATTTCTGCACAGCGTTGTAGTGCATAAGGTCGTCGTGAGAGAGCCTGAAAGTGAGCGCGGCCTTGGCGTCGGCAACGACCTCGCTTGGATAGATCGGCAGCAGCTTACGGCGAAAGCGCCCGCTGACGATGCCGAGTGTCACATAGACGATGCCGTTGGTCACCAGCACCCACATCGCCGCGAAATGCCAGAGTAACGCCCCACCCAGCCATTCACCGAGCGCGATATGCTTGGAAAACTGAAACGAATGAAAAAGCGGCGACGCGTTGTAGACCTGCCAGCCGGAGCCGATCATCGCGAAGATCGCGATCGCGTTGATCCAATGACACACGCGCACCCAGGGGGGGTGGATGGCCACGTCGGGGTGGATGGTCACGTCGGGGCGGGTGGGCATTATATCAACGGTCATCGCAAGCCTCGGCGCTAAGGCAATTACGGCGCGACCGAACCCGCGGATGCACGCGCCCGGCCGCAGCTCGCTTATTTCTTCATATCATCCTTGGACATATTATCCTTAGACATATTGTCCTTGGACATCGTGCCCTTCTTCATCGTGTCCTTCGACATATTGTCCTTGGACATGGTGTCCTTGGACATGGTGTCCTTCGACATATTGTCCTTGGACATGGTGTCCTTCTTCATGTCGTCGGCGAACGCGGCCGGTGCCAAGGGAGCAGCTGTGAGACCGACCGCGAGCAGCGCTGAAAGTAAAAAGTTGGTTTTCATTGGATATCCTCCTGGGGAATTAGCTTGCGATCCAGCCGCTATCACAGGTTTGAAACACGTCCTCATCAGTTTCCCGTTTTTGCAACCTAGCATTAGGTTCACGGTTCTGTGAGAATGACGCGGCCGGACCGGAATCGCGAAGGAGTCCCGCGTTGAGTCAGCTCGCCGTGAAAACCAATACCGGCAATTTTTTTGAGAGTTTTCGCCTCGGCCAGCAAATCCGCCACGCTACCCCGCGCACCATCACGCTCGGTGATGTCGCGGTTTACAATAGTCTGTTCGGATCACGCTTCGCCGTGCAGTCATCCGACGTTTTCGCAGCCTCGATCGGCTATCCGCGCTCGCCGATCGACGATCTCTTGGTGTTTCACGTGGTATTCGGCAAGACCGTGCCCGACATCTCGCTCAATGCCGTCGCCAATCTCGGCTATGCCGACTGCCGTTTCCTGAAGCCGGTTTATCCCGGCGACACGCTAAATTCGGTGTCGGAGGTGATCGGGCTGAGGGAGAACTCCAATCGCAAGACCGGCATCGTCTATGTGCGTTCGCGCGGCTTCAATCAGCACGGCGACTGCGTGCTAGAATATTTGCGCTGGGTGATGGTGCGCAAGCGCGATGAGGCTGCGCTGGCGCCTGGCGACAAAGTGCCGGAGCTACCGAAGAGCATCGAGCCCGCGCAGCTTGGCGCCGCCTGTCCGCCGATCAATGCGGCCTCCTACGACAACGGCTTGGCCGGCAGTCCGCACCGCTTCGACGACTACAAGGCGGGCGAGAAGATCGACCACGCGGTCGGCGTCACCGTCGAGGACGCCGAGCACATGATGGCGACGCGGCTTTATCAGAACACCGCGCGTGCCCACTTCGATCATTTCACCGAAAGTAAGGGCCGTTTCGGCAAGCGGCTGATATACGGCGGTCACGCCATTTCTTTGGCGCGCGCGCTTTCGTTCAATGGGCTCGGCAACGCCTTCCACGTAGCAGCGATCAATGGCGGCCGTCATGTGGCTCCGCTGTTTGCTGGCTGCACGGTGTTCGCTTGGTCTGAAGTCTTGGCCGGCGCCGAACTGCCGGACCGCAAGGATGTCGGCGCGCTGCGCCTGCGCACAGTCGCTACCAAAGACAAACCGTGCGCCGATTTCCCCTACAAGGCCGGCGATGAATACGACCCCGCAGTGATCCTAGATTTGGACTACTGGGTGCTACTGCCGCGCTGAACGTTTACGCGCTAGCACCGCAGATGATCGACGAGCTGCCGCGCATAAGGCGGCAACGTCTTCATGTCGCGCACGCAGATCGACAATTCGCGCAAAGCCCAGCCGTCGGTGAGGCGGACCGAACTAATCGCCATGTTGCGTTCCGTGCGCTTCACAGTGGTTTCCGGCACGATGCCGACCCCGACATTGCACTCGACCAGGCGGCAAATGGCGTCGAAGCTGCGCAGTTGCACGCGTAGCTTTAACGGGCGCCCGATGCGCGCCGCTTTGCCAGCGAGGAATCGCTGGATGGCACTGGCGCGGTCGAGGCCAACCATGTCGTAGTCGAGCACTTCGGAAAATCCGATACGCGAGCGGCCGGCGAGCGGATGCTTGCGGGCAACAACCAGCACGAAGCGGTCGCTGCGGAACGGGAACGTATGTAGCCCCCCGTAGTCGACCGTGCCGGCGACGATGCCGATGTCGGCGGCGCCTTCCGCGATCAGGCCAACGATCTCATCGCTTAGGCGCTCCTCGAGGTCGACGCTGATGTCGGGATACGCCATCAGGAACGAGCTCAGCGTCTCCGGCAGAAATTCGGTTAGGGCATTGGTGTTTGACAGTACCCGCACCTGTCCGGCCAACCCACGCGCGTAGGGTGTCAAATCCTCCTGCAGCCGTTCAGACTGTGCCAGGATACCGCGCGCGTGCTGCAACAAGGTCCGGCCGGCCGGTGTCGGCACCACGCCCTGCCGGCCGCGCACCAACAATTCGGTGCCGAAAGCCATCTCCATCTTGCGGATACGGGTCGAGGCGGCCGCCAGCGCCAGATTGGAGCGCGCGGCCCCATGCGTGATGCTGCCCGCCTCGACGACGTGGCGGAACAGGTTCAGATCGGTGAAATCGAAACGCATGGCATAGCCTTCTTATTTAGCGAAGGGAGACTACGCAAAACACAGATTGCACCGAAGCGTTCTGAAGCTCAAGCTTCGTAAATCAAGAAGTAACCAGTTCTGATCTGCAATCAAGAGCAGAGGTGGTTGTTTCTGCCCGCGCGCAAGGCGGTTGCGCCAGCTTGCGCGCTGATTGTTGGTGTTTCCCGGGTTGGTTCGTTGCGGAGCCGGCGTTATGAATCGCGCGTCGGACCAGATCGCAACGCGATCACGCGGCACATCCTGAGCGTTCTGGAGGATGACGATGACCGAGCTTCAGGCGGGATCGACGGCAGCACCGCGACGCCCCCGCCCGCTTTCTCCGCATATTCAAATCTACAAGCTGATGCTGACCTACGTGATGTCGGGCTTTCACCGCATCAGCGGCGCCGCGCTCTATTTCGGCACGCTGCTGGTCGCCTGGTGGCTGATCGCGGCGGTAGCCGGTCCCAACGCCTATGCCAACTTTGAATGGTTCATCAGCACCCTGATCGGGCGGCTAGTGCTGTTCGGTTACACTTGGGCGTTGCTGCACCACATGCTCGGCGGCATCCGACATCTGATCTGGGACGTCGGTCTTGGCTTCGAGCCGAACGAGCGCGAATTCCTGGCGCTTGCCACCATCGTCGGCTCGATCTCGCTGACCCTCATCGTCTGGGTGATCGGCTATCTCGCCGCGGGAGGCCCGCGATGAACCTCCATGAGATGCGCACCCCAATGGGTCGCGTTCGCGGCCTCGGCTCCGCGCGCAGCGGCACGCGCGCCTTCTGGCACCAGCGCTTGACCTCGGTCGCGGCGGTGCCGCTGACCATCGCCATGATTATTATCCTGATTTCGCTGCTTGGACGCAGCCACGCCGCGGTCGTGCAGATACTCGGCTCACCGATCGTGGCCATCATCACAGTGCTGTTCGTACTGACAACTGTGTACCACATGTGGATCGGCATGCAGGAAATCATCGTCGACTACGTGCATGAGGACAAGCTGAAACTCGCGACACTGATGGCCAACACGTTCTATGCCGTGACCCTAGGTTTTGCCTGCGTCTTCGCGATCCTCAAGCTCTCGTTCGGAGTCTAGTTATGGCGGTGAATGGAAAGACAAAGGGAGCGCCTGCAATCAACGGCCGTGCTTATCCGATCGAGGACCACACCTACGACGTCGTGGTGGTTGGCGCCGGCGGCTCGGGCCTGCGTGCCGTGGTCGGCTGCAGCGAAGCAGGCCTGCGTACCGCATGCATCACGAAGGTGTTCCCAACCCGCTCGCACACCGTCTCCGCCCAAGGCGGAATCGCCGCCGCACTCGGCAATATGGGCGAGGACGATTGGCGCTGGCACATGTACGACACCGTCAAGGGCGCCGACTGGCTTGGCGACCAGGACGCCATCGAATACCTCTGCCGCAACGCGCCGCAAGCGGTTTACGAGCTCGAGCACTGGGGCCTGCCGTTTTCGCGCCGCGAGGACGGCCGTATCTATCAGCGGCCGTTCGGCGGCATGACCACGCACTATGGCAAGGGAACCGCGCAGCGCACCTGCGCTGCCGCTGATCGCACCGGCCACGCCATGCTGCACACGATGTACGGCCAGGCACTCCGGCACCACGCCGAGTTCTACATCGAATATTTCGCTGTCGATCTGATCACAGACGAAGGCCGCGTACGCGGCGTGGTCGCACTCAATCTGGACGATGGTACCATCCATCGTTTCCGCGCCAACATGGTGATCATCGCCACCGGCGGCTATGGCCGCATCTATTTCACCTGCACCGGCGCCCATACCCAGACCGGCGATGGCAACGGCATGGTGCTGCGCGCCGGCCTTCCACTGCAGGACATGGAATTCGTGCAATTTCATCCGACCGGCATCTATGGCGCGGGCTGCCTGATCACCGAGGGCTCACGCGGCGAAGGCGGCTACTTGGTCAATTCCGCAGGCGAGCGCTTCATGGAGCGTTACGCGCCGTCAGCCAAGGATCTCGCCTCGCGCGACGTTGTCTCGCGGGCTATGACCATCGAGATCCGCGAAGGCCGCGGCGTCGGCAAGGAGAAGGACCATATCTACCTGCACCTCGATCATCTCGATCCGGCGGTGCTGCATGAACGGTTGCCGGGCATCGCCGAATTGGCACGCATTTTCGCCAACGTTGACATCTCGCGCGAGCCGATCCCAGTGCTGCCCACCGTGCATTACAACATGGGTGGCGTCGCCACGAACTATCACGGCGAGGCGCTGACCAAGAAAAACGGCAATACTGACACCGTGATCCCTGGCCTTATGGCGCTCGGTGAGGCGGCCTGCGTCTCCGTGCATGGTGCCAACCGGCTGGGCTCGAATTCACTGATCGACCTTGTGGTGTTCGGCCGCGCGGCCGCGTTGCGTTGCGCCGAAATGCTCACACCCAGCGACTCGCAGCCGGACCTGCCGAAGGACTCCGTCGATAAGGCGCTCGCCCGCCTCGACGGCTTCCGCTACTCCACCGGAGGCACGCCTACCGCGCAGTTGCGGCTCAAGATGCAGAAGGTGATGCAGAACAATTGCGCGGTGTTCCGCACCGGCGAGGTGCTCAAGGAAGGTCACAAGTTGATCCACGAGGTCTACGCCGGCATGACCGACCTGCGCGTCAGTGACCACTCGTTGATCTGGAATTCCGATCTGATCGAGACGCTCGAGCTCGATAACATGATCGCGCAAGCTGTTGTCACCATGGATTCGGCGAAGAACCGCACCGAAAGTCGCGGCGCGCACGCGCGCGAGGACTACCCCGAGCGCGACGACAAGAACTGGATGAAGCACACGCTGATATGGATGGACGACAGGGGCAAGACGAAGATCGACTATCGCCCCGTACATACCTACACGCTTACCAACGACATCGCCTATATCGAGCCGAAAGCGCGCGTCTACTGACGGGCCGATCCAACGCGGACTACCGAAATGGTCGAATTCACACTGCCGAGAAATTCCACGGTCACGCAGGGCAAGACCTGGCCGCACGCGCCCAAGGCCACCCGCGAGACTGAGTTTCATATTTATCGCTGGTCGCCGGACGACGAAGGCAACCCGCATGTCGACGTCTATTACGTCGACCGCGACGACTGCGGACCGATGATTCTGGACGCGCTGATCTGGATCAAGAACAAGATCGACCCGACGTTGACCTTCCGCCGCTCCTGCCGCGAGGGAGTGTGCGGCTCCTGCGCCATGAACATCGGCGGTGCCAACGCGCTCGCCTGCACCAAGGCGATCGACGATGTGAAGGCGCCGGTGCGCGTCTATCCTCTGCCGCACCAACCGGTGGTAAAGGACTTGGTACCGGACCTGAACAATTTCTATGCCCAATATGCCTCGATCGAGCCGTGGCTAAAGACGGTCACGCCGACGCCCGAAAGGGAATGGACGCAGAGCCACGCCGACCGCGCCAAGCTCGACGGCATGTACGAATGCATCCTGTGCGCGTGCTGTTCGACCTCTTGCCCGAGCTATTGGTGGAATTCGGATCGGTATCTCGGCCCGGCTGCCCTTCTGCAGGCCAACCGCTGGGTGCAGGACAGCCGCGACGAGGCGACCGGCGAGCGGCTCGACAATCTCGAGGATCCGTTCCGGCTCTACCGCTGCCACACCATCATGAATTGCTCGAAGGCCTGCCCCAAGGGCCTTAATCCGGCGAAGCAGATCGCGGAGCTGAAGAAGGCTTTGGTCGACCGACAGGTCTGATTGCCATTCTCACCCAAGTGTTATGGCTGGGCTTATCCAGGCCATTTCATCTTGCGCGAATTCGCTTGGGCGCTGCTGCGTTGGTCCGGCGCTGCCCGCTCATGAGCAGTTCGTCGGCTATGTCGATTAGGTCACGGATTCGATCGCCCTTAAGAGACCGACATCCTAGGCCTGATCGAGGAAGACACGCCTCAGCCGGCAAAGCGCGCGGCCGGCAAAGGGCCTTTAACTTCGCGCTATTTGCACTGGTTCGCGTGGCAAAGCTTTTCAGCCTCGGGAAACGGCCTGTAGGTAGCGTTGCCACACTGCTCCTTGCTCGCCTCGACCAACTGATTGAGATGGCCGCCGTAGAAATAAGCAATGCGGTCGCGGCTGCCGACGTAAACGCGGTGTTCGTCGCGGGCGTTGAAGCGCACGCAAACGGTATAGCGCGGCTCGCCACCGGCAAGCGGCGTGAGCACCGGATCGGAAATAAAGGCGTCGCGCAGATTGGTCGGATCGCCAAGCGCGCTCGTCAGCGTCACCAGAATTTCCCGCTTATAATCGGTCGGCGGAATGTTGGGCTCCGCTCCCGTGGTCATGCTGCTAGAACAGGCCGCCAACGCCATGCCGAGCAGCGGTAACAGCAGGCGCGCGGCGATTTTTACCGTGGCTCGCATCCGTCAAGCTTGAGCTTCCTGCGCCGCTGCCCGAGAGTGCGCAGCCGTAGCGCAGTGAGCTTAATGAAGCCTTCAGCATCGCGGTGATCGTAGGCGACCGCCCCCTCCTCGAAGGTGACCAGCTCCTTGTCGTAGAGCGAATATATGCTCTCGCGCCCAACCACGACGGCGCTGCCTTTGTAGAGCTTGAGTTTGACGCGCCCGGTGACGAATTCTTGGCACTTATCGATCGCGGCCTGCAGCATCTCGCGTTCTGGCGCAAACCAGAAGCCGTAATAGACAAGCTCCGCATATTTCGGCATCAGCTCGTCCTTGAGATGCGCCGCACCGCGGTCGAGCGTGATCGACTCGATGCCGCGATGGGCGGTGAGTAGAATGGTACCGCCGGGCGTCTCGTACATGCCGCGTGATTTCATGCCGACGAAGCGGTTTTCCACCAAGTCGAGCCGGCCGATGCCGTTGGCGCGGCCGAACTCGTTAAGCTTGGCGAGCAGCGTTGCCGGCGACATCTTCTTGCCGTCGAGCGCCACCGCGTCGCCGCGCTCGAACTCGATCGTGATGTAGATCGGTTTGTCGGGCGCCTTCTCCGGATCGATGGTGCGCGAATAGACGTAATCCGGCACTTCCTCTGCCGGATCCTCCAGCACTTTGCCTTCCGACGAAGCGTGCAGTAGGTTGGCGTCGACGGAGAACGGCGCTTCGCCTCGCTTGTCCTTGGCGATTGGAATCTGATGCTTCTCCGCGAACTCGATCAGCTTGGTGCGCGAGGTCAAATCCCACTCGCGCCACGGCGCGATCACAGTCACGTCCGGCATGAGCGCGTAATAGGTGAGCTCGAAGCGCACCTGATCATTGCCTTTGCCCGTGGCGCCATGACAGACCGCGTCGGCGCCCACCTTCTCGGCAATCTCGATCTGCTTTTTAGCAATCAGCGGTCGCGCGATCGAGGTGCCGAGCAGATATTGGCCCTCGTACTGCGCGTTGGCGCGAAACATCGGGAAGACATAATCGCGCACAAACTCCTCGCGCAGGTCCTCGATGAAAATGTTCTCCGGCTTGATGCCGAGCAACAGCGCCTTCTGCCGCGCCGGCGCGAGCTCCTCACCCTGGCCGAGGTCGGCGGTGAAGGTGACGACCTCGCAGCCGTAGGTGGTCTGCAGCCATTTGAGAATGATCGAGGTGTCGAGGCCGCCGGAATAGGCGAGCACGACTTTCTTGATATTGGCCCTTGCCATTGTTTGCCGGCCTATAGGCGGCCGTCCTTAAATCCTTGAAAACGCGCGGACTATAGGTGGAACGCCTGACCGCGCAAGGGCGGCTATTCGGTCACGTCCATGTAGACGTCCATATCCACGGTGCCGGCCAGAATCGTGCGCCAGCCCTGCAGGAATGCCCGCACCATCGGGTCGCTCGCCACTTTGTGCCGGTTGAGTTCGAGCTCGGCATTGGCGGCGTATTCGATCTCGATCACCAACTGGGCCGGCTCATCGACGTTCTGCAGTACGCGAAAACCGGTGCCGCCGAGCGTGCGGTAGAACGGCGCCGCGCTGCGAATGAACGCGAGGATCTGCCCGGCGTCGCCCAGCGCGCGCAATTTGATCTGCAGCACCCGTTTGACGCCTTCTTCTGGCTCCGCCATGGGCTCCTCCAGGCGCGAATCAACTCTAATTTTAACACCACTATGACGCGCCGTTTAAGCTTACCACGCAATCATGCTGGCGGCCGCACCCGATTCGTTCACAACACTCGCGTATGATTGCGCCGCACCACCGGGAATGAAACAAGGCGTAGGT
>Ga0207803_1000003_pt1 | contig 45554 bp, 35 predicted proteins | sample LuqExpMetageno41_FD_187799 | JGI IMG/M metagenome (GOLD analysis project Ga0207803, IMG submission 187799) | Tropical forest soil microbial communities from Luquillo Experimental Forest, Puerto Rico - Sample 41 (SPAdes) | ecosystem: Environmental > Terrestrial > Soil > Tropical forest ...
TCAAGACGCGTGTTCATGTACAATATCCAATGCTCAAGCTTGCAAGCGGACTCGTTCACGACGTGGCGGTGCGCTGTTCGGGTCTGGTACAAGACAGCTGTCTCACCTTCGTCGCAGGGCCGCCCATTATGGTGGATTGCGCTATTCGCGCGTTGATCGTTGCCGGCGTTAATGCTGGAAGTATTCGCTATGACAAGTTTAGTTGATGAGGCGGTCACATGGTCGCCCGTCGGCCTTGCTAGTTCGGAGGAATTTGCGCGCGCTCGCACCGAGGCGCTGAACGTTGCGCAATGGCTTGTGCGAATCGCCAACAGCTACGTGGACCACACATCCGGTTTGGAACGTATCTTACTGAGCTATCGTCCAGCGGATCAGGCATTCGTCACCAGGCCGTTCTTTGACAACCTGGCAGTCGAAATGCGATTGCCCAGCCTCAAGCTGCAGTTCCTGGAAGGAGACAAGCCGACGCCCCATGTCTTTGACCCGCACGAGCGCTCTCCCGCGGAAGTCGAAGCTTGGATCCTCGTGGAGCTACTGCATCGCGGACTCGATCGTACGCGATTTTCGAAAGCTCTTCCTTACAGCATTGCAGGTCTGATGACCGGCGATGCCGACGACTATGCACCAGCAACTTGCCAGCTGGGTCTCGAGGAATTGGCACGTTGGTTCAACAATGCCACCGCAGTTATGCGCTTTCTCGTGACTAAGGTGGGCGATGGGATGATTGCATGCTGGCCGGAAACAATGGAACTGAAATTCGTCGGATACGATGAACATCCCATCGAAATCATCTTCTCTCCAGGGCAAGGTGAGACGCGTGGCCCCAGCTTCTCGATGGGCCGAGCCGATGGTCCGAAGACTGAGCTCACGGCATCTGAACTTGCAAGAGTTGAAAATCCGGTCGCGACGACGCTTGCGTTTATGAATGCTGCCGCGCGTTGATCGCGTCCGGTGGCAACCGACCACGCTGCTTTACGACGCGGCACGCGTGCGGGGCACCAGTTCCACTGGTCATTTCGTCACCAGCCAATCGCTTCCGTAGCTCACCGGACTTATTAAGTTGCTGGACTATCGAAACAAAAGCATTTGCCATGGGAAGCACGATCTCTCCTTCAGCCCAGAAGAGGCCGACTTCTTGCGAAACCACAGGATCTACCAGACGCAATGCACGGGTTCCTTGATGTAGGCCTGGCGCATGGACGAAATGCGAGGGAATAATCGTGCAAAGCTCGGTGAACTGAACTTGAAACATCAGGTGCAGGATTGATTCGGATTCCACCCGAGGAACCGGCGAGCATCCGACCTTAGCAAAGACCTGATCGACAAAGCGGCGCTCGTGCATCGACGGCCTCAGCATAGCGAGCGGCAACCGCGCCGCGTCCCACCACGAAATTGCGTTTTGATCCTTGAACTCGGGCTTGTCCGGAACGAGAAGGCTCAGTTGTTCGGTATAGATTGGAAGCGTGTTTTTGCGGCCGAGATCGGCTTTGTCCAAATAGGTCAGAGCCACATCGAGAGCGAAGTTGTTGAGCCCTAGCTTCATCTCCTCATTGCCAATGAAGTGCACATCAACTCGCACGCTCGGGTGCTTGCTGCGGAAATCCTTCAAAAGGCTGGGCAGAACCGGCGACATGGACGGCATTGCTCCAATACGGAGGTTGCCAGTCAGATCGTTCTGCATCATCGCAATTTCTTTACGCATCGCGTCGCAATACGCGAGCACGCCACGCGACCACTCGGCAACGCGCTCGCCCTCGGCCGTTAGTCCGTGGAAGCGCTGCCCGCGCCCGCGCAGGAAAATCGGAACACCCAGCTCAAGCTCAAGTTGCTTGATTCCGCTCGATAGACTCGGCTGAGTAACGTTGCAGCGCTGAGCGGCGCGGCCAAAATGCCGCTCCTCCGCGACCGCGACGAGATATCGAAACTGTCGGATAAACATTTGGCTCCCGCCAATGGGCGAATAATAGACGGTATCTAAATAGATTTCACTAAAGCGAGGCCCAATCTATTGGTGCAGTGCAGCAACTGAGAAATCGGAGAAGTCTGATGAGCTGGCTGTTCGGGGTTGCGCTGCTCGGAATTGCTTCCGGCCTAATGATCGGCTGTATCGGCATCGGCGGCGTCATCCTCGTGCCGTCGCTCTGGTTCTTTGCCGGGACCCCTATACAGGTTGCCATTTCGGCTGCGACGTTTGCCTACCTCCTTTCCGGAATTGTTGGCACAACTGTCTTTGCTCGGGAAAAATCGATTGACTGGCCGATGGTGTGGTGGCTGTGCCTCGGCGCTGCGCCGACCGCTTTTTTGGGTGGATTGACGGTACAAGCCGCCGACCCGCGTATTCTCCAGGGAGGTATAGGCCTTCTGGCACTGGGATCGGGAATCAATGCTCTGTGGCCACAGCAGACAGAGAAAGAAAAGGAATCCCTCAGCGTCAATAAAACTCTGCTCGTCCCGGTCGGCGCGGTGGTTGGGTTTTTCTCAGCAATTAGTGGAACAGGCGGCCCGATGATCCTGGTGCCGGTTCTGATCTTGATGAACCTTCCCGTACTTCTGGCGGTAGGCCTGAGCCAAGCTATTCAGTTGCCGATTGCGACCGCTGGTACTTTCGGTAACCTTGTGCACGGACGACTCGATTGGAGCCTTGGTGGCACGTTGGCCGTTGTGCTGACCCTCGGTTCGTGGTTAGGAGCCAAGATTGCTCACCGCATCCCCCGTAAGCTGATGCATCGCCTTGTCTCGGTTGTGTTGCTGGTGGTTGGCGGCTTCATGCTGACGAGCATTATCTATCGCGTTGAGCATTGAAGAACTTATGTCGTTCTACGATTTTCCGCTGAAACTCGATTTTGGCGATCCAGCAGAGGAGGTGAAACAATGCCGTTCCGACTGTGCGCTGTTTGACTTTTCGTTTGTCGAGAGCGCTCGGCTTCAAGGTTCTGGAGCCTTGAGGGTCGCCGAGGCGCTCTCTAACCGCCCCTTAGCGAACATGCGAGAAGGCGATATCCGGTATTCAGTGCGGATTAATTCCGAGTTGGATGCGGTTGCTGATCTGACAGTGTGGCGGAGAACTTCGAACACGTTCGACGTCATGAGCGGACGCCGCGAAGACATCCTGGATCTCGTTGCATGCGACGAGCCCGATTTGACGGTAGTGCCCTTAACTCCCGGCCGCTCGACATTCTCCATCCAAGGGCCCGGAGTATTAAAGGCTTTGAGTGGATTGTGCGATACAACCGTGATTTCCACGCTTGACTACTTTACTTTCTGTGAAACACGTGTAGGTGGCATTCCTTGTCTGTTGGGCAGGCTTGGCTACACCGGCGAGCGTGGGTTCGAAATCATCTCCGCACGCGCTAATGGTGTCGAGCTCTGGGACATGCTGTGCCGAGTCGCTCGTCCCGCAGGATTTATCGCTGCTGATACCTTGCGCATCGAGGCCGGACTAGTTCTGTTTGCAAACGAGTTTGCTATTCCGGTGGCGCCTTCGGAGGCGCGCCTCGGTGCATTTTGCCGGACAAAAAATTGGCGGCAGCCGCGGATTGAGTTAGTTTCGATGCACGCGGAGAGCGAGGCCGCGTCATGGCCATGGCGCCCAGAAAGCAATCTGTCACGACCTCAAATGCCCGACGAAGTTGTCGTTACGTCCGCCTGTCGGAGTGCTGCTGCGGGAGGCGTGCTCGCGCTTGGTTATGTGTGCGCGGGTGTGTCTACCGCCCGGCGGTTTTGTGATCGGACTGGCGTTTTCAAAAATATTCAGCTGGCGGCGACGCCATTTCTCGCGACCGCGAAAACTGTTCCGCGCGATTCCTGGCGGTGACCCCTCATAGCCGAGAGCGAACATAAGATAGTCCGGGCATACTTGACTGGCCAAATGACCGGGCGCTTTGATAGGTAACCAAGGAATAGCCAGCCCGGTGCGCCCATGCGCGGCGTGCGTGGGTCAAGTTGTAGTTCTCGAAGCCGCCAGAGGCAAAGAAGGGGAATGACATGGCTGATACACCGGTCAGGAAGAAAGTGACTATCAACACGTTAATGACGAAGATGCGCAAAGGTGAGCCGATTACGCAGCTTGCGGCGTATGATTATCGCACTGCAGTAATCGCAGATCGGCTGGGCATGGACATCTTATGCGTGTCGGATACGGGCGGCATGATCCTATTTGGACACCAGAGTACAGTTTCGGTCAGTTTCGATGAAGTTATGATGATGGCCAAGGCTATTGACCGTGGCTCGAAATATGGTCTGCGCATGGTCGACATGCCCTATTGGAGCTTCCATATCTCGCGTGAACAGGCGGTCGCAAATGCAGGCCGATTTGTGCATGAGGCAAACGCGGAAGTGATGAAATGCGAAGGAAATATTCATCACGCCAAGCACATCGAAGCGATCGTTCGCGCTGGAATTCCCGTCCAGGGTCACATCGGCATCACGCCAATGCGCATGCCCCAACTCGGTGGCTTTGTCGCTCAAGGCAAGACCGCAAAGCGGGCAAAAGAGCTTGTTGAAGACGCCAAGGCAATGGTTGATGCTGGTTGCTTCTCGATTCTTTGTGAAGTGACTACCTCTGAGGTCGCCGAATATTTGGCTCAGACCTTGCCCGTTCCCGTAATCAGCCTCGGCGCCGGCAACTGTGCGCACGGCGTACATATAATCTCGTCGGATCTGTTCCATCTCTGGGAGGAACATGTCCCGCGTCATTCTCGGATCTACACAGATCTCATCCCAATCATGGAGGATGTCATTTCACGCTACATGAAGGATGTTGTTGCGCGTGCTTATCCGGCAGAGAAAGAGACCGTCTTCATGTCTCCAGAAGAATGCCTCGCTTTTGCTACCGAGATGAAATGGGATCGAAAGATCGACGAGCTGAGCTCTCAGCAAAAGAAAACGGCCTGATGGGGAGCTGAGCTTCCTATCAGGAGGCGCAAACACGATGCCGACCTTTGTCTACATGACGAGTTGCGACGGGTGCGGCCACTGCGTGGATATCTGCCCGTCCGACATCATGCACATCGACACGACCTACCGGCGCGCCTACAACATTGAGCCGAATATGTGCTGGGAGTGCTACTCCTGCGTAAAGGCGTGTCCGCAAAACGCGATCGACTGCCGCGGATACGCCGATTTCGCACCCCTGGGACACAGCGTTCGCGTGTTACGGGAGCCTGAGAAGGCTACGATCTCGTGGAAGATCAAATTTCGGGACGGCCGCGAAAAGAATTTCGTTTCGCCGATCAGAACGACGCCGTGGGAATCGATCAAGGCACCGTCCGAATACGCGTTACCCAGCGCGGATGCGTTCAAATCCCAGGAGCTCGCGCACGAACCCCAGGCGCTCCACATCGATACGCTGCCAACGCTCACTCCGCGTCAAAGCAAGGAAGGATAAATTTGATGGGACTGTTCACACGGCGTAAAACCGTGTTCGTTGATGCCGATATCTTGGTCATTGGTGGCGGCATGGGTGGGTGCGGGGCAACCTACGAATCGCGTTACTGGGGACGCGACCTGAAGATCGTTTGCGTGGAGAAAGCGAATATCGAGCGCAGCGGCGCGGTGGCTCAGGGCCTCTATGCGATCAACTGCTACATGGGCATGCAGTGGAACGAGAATAAGCCCGAGGATCACGTGCGCTACGCGCGTAACGACCTAATGGGCCTCGTGCGCGAGGACTTAGGCTACGACATTGCCCGCCACGTCGACTCGACAGTGCACAAGTTCGAGGAGTGGGGCCTTCCCATCATGCGGGACCCGCAAACTGGGCGGTACCAGCGCGAAGGCAAATGGCAGATCATGATCCACGGCGAGAGCTACAAGCCGATCGTCGCGGAGGCCGCCCGCAAGGCTGCGAGCGAAGTTTACAACCGGATCATGGTGACTCATCTGCTAATGGACAAGACACGGCCAAACCGCGTCGCAGGCGCCATCGGCTTCAACGTTCGCAATGGAAATTTCTACGTCTTCCGCACCAAGGCGGTAATCGTGGCTGCCGGCGGCGCGTCCCACATTTTCAAGCCGCGTTCGGTCGGCGAGGGTATGGGACGGACCTGGTATGCGCCATGGAGCAGTGCCTCTGCCTATGCCTTGCCGATCCTCGCTGGCGCTAAAATGACGCAGATGGAGAACCGGATCGTCCTCACTCGCTTCAAGGACGGTTATGGGCCCGTCGGCGCTTACTTCCTGCATCTGAAGACCTATACGCAGAATGCCTACGGTCAGGATTACGAGCCCACCTGGTTTGAATCGCTGAAGAGCCTGGTTGGCGATTATGTGAATTGCCACCCGGTGCCGACCTGCCTGCGTAACCACGCCCTACTCGAGGAGGTGAAAGCTGGCCGTGGTCCGATCCGCATGGTGACGAAGGAAGCCTTTAAGGATCCGCATAATGAGACGGTCGGCTGGGAAAATTTCCTCGGCATGACGATCGGGCAGGCGGTCGTCTGGGCCTCGCAAAACATCGACCCCAAAGAAGTGAATCCCGAGCTGACAACGTCCGAGCCCTACGTCATGGGCTCGCACGCGACGTGTTCAGGCGCCTGGGCGAGCGGCCCGGAAGACTGCGCGCCGGCGGAATACCAGTGGGGCTACAACCGCATGCTGACGGTCGAAGGGCTGTTCGGCGCCGGCGACACCATCGGCGGCAGCGCCCATAAGTTCTCCTCGGGCTCCTTTACGGAAGGCCGCATCGCCGGCAAGGCGGCAGTTAAATACGTGAAAGATATGGGTCAGCAGCAGCCGCAGGTCAGTGAAGCAGAATACGAAGATCTCAAGAAGATCGTCTACAAGCCGCTCGAGAACTACGAAGTCGGGCGCAACGAGATCGTTGGCGGCACCGTTTCGCCGAGCTACATCCTGCCGTTGCATGGCCTGCAGCGTCTCGAGAAGATCATGGATGAGTATGTCGGCGGGATCAGCGCACATTACACTACCAACGAACCACTACTCATGCGCGGTCTAGATCTGCTGCGCATGCTGAGGGAAGATTGCGCGCATATCGGCGCGCCGGACCTGCACCAGCTGCAGCGGGCGTGGGAGCTACAGCACCGCGTGCTGGCTTCGGAATGCGTGACGCAGCACACTTTGTTCCGCAAGGAAACGCGCTGGCCGGGATACTACTACCGAGCGGATCATCCAAAGCTCGACGACAAGGATTGGCACTGCTTCACGTTGTCTCGCTACGACCGCGAGTCGGGGGCTTGGCAGATGGAAAAGGTTCCGGTGCACCACATTGTTGACTGAGCCGGATCATTCCAGGTTCATGTCCAAGCTCGTACCACCGCACGGCAGCAACTCGTTGATGCCGCTTCTGTTGCCGGAAGCGGAGCGCGTGGAATCGCTGCGCCGCGCACAGGGTCTCAAGCACGTGCCGATGACGAGCCGTGAGACTTCCGATTTCCTCATGATGGCGATGGGCGCCTACACGCCGCTCACTGGATTCATGGGTAAGGCGGATTGGCACGGCTGCTGCGCCGGCATGAAACTGAAAAGCGGTTTGTTTTGGCCTATCCCAATCACGCTCTCCTGCAGCAAGGAGCTGGCCGACAGCATCAAGTTCGAGGAGACCGTGGCGCTGGTCGATCAGGAATCAAATGAAGTCATGGGCTTGCTCGACGTCACCGAGAAATATGAGATCGACAAGGCTTTCGAGTGCCAGCACGTCTTTCGGACGACCGAATCCCAGCATCCGGGCGTCGCCAAGGTCATGGAGCAGGGGCCGATCAACCTCGCTGGCCGCGTACAAGCTCTCAGCGAGGGACGATTCCCGACGCAATACAAGGGACTCTACTATGGCCCGGCGGAAACGCGCGCCCTATTCACTGACAGAGGCTGGAGCCGCGTTGCCGCCTTCCAGACCCGCAACCCGATGCACCGCAGCCATGAACATCTGGCCAAGATCGCGATCGAGGTCTGCGACGGTATCCTCATCCATCAGGTTCTCGGCGTGCTCAAGCCCGGCGATATTCCCGCTGAGGTGCGAGTCAAGGCAATCGACGCTCTAACCGAGCGCTATTTCGTGCCCGGCACCTATATCCAGGCCGGCTACCCCATAGAGATGCGCTATGCGGGCCCGCGTGAGGCCCTGCTGCATGCGCTGTTCCGGCAGAATTTCGGCTGCTCGCATCTGGTCATCGGCCGCGACCACGCCGGTGTCGGCAGCTACTACGGTCCCTTCGACGCGCAGCACATTTTCGAAACGCTGGAGCCCGGAAGTATGGTTATCCATCCGCTCAAGATCGGCGTCACGTTCTATTGCTACAAATGCGACGGCATGGCGACCGAACGCACGTGCCCGCATGGCGATGAGCATCGGCTGCAGATTTCCGGCACGCGCCTGCGCGAGATGTTCGTCAAGGGCGAGAAAATACCCGAGGAGTTCAGCCGACCGGAGGTCGTTACGGTCCTCAAAGATTATTACGCGGGCCTGACAGGCTAGAGTCCGGCACGATGATCATCGCGCAGATTCCCGACACGCATCTTGCCTTCGACGGGTATCCGCCGAACATGCGACGTCCGGTCTATTTCGTGCACCGGTTCGATCCGGCTTGGGGTTTTGTCACCGAAACACGGATTCCGCGCGCGGGCACGCGTCGGCGGTGCTTATGTCCGCTTGATCAGAAAGCGGAAGGTGTCGCCAATCCGCGATGCCTCGAGCAGCTTATTGCCAGTCTTCCGGCAATAAACCTCGAAATCGGCGACTGCGCCCGGATCGGTAGCGATCACTTCCAGAGTCTTGCCCGTCGCCACGTTTCGCAGCGCCTTGTTCGCTTTCATCACTGGCAGCGGGCATTTCAGCCCTTTAAGATCGAGGAAATGGTCGGCCATGTCACTTTCCGCAAGCTCAGTGTTGCTTGCAAAAACTTGATATCACAAGCAGGCGCTCGAAACAGCCTCGCGCTTAGCCGATTGAACGCATGATTGATCCGCCACCACGCTGCAACGCCGTCATCGCCGATATTGACTCGGCCAATGCCGATGACCCGCGCACCGTTACCGTGGCCGGCACGTCGCGGCCCTATGAAGTCGTTTATGCCGAGCGCATGACCGAGCGGCTTGCGGCGATGTACCCGGAGGGGTCCGACTTGTTGCACATCGCCGCACGCGGCCAGCATATCCGCCGCTTCGACATCCCGCGCGCGCAATTTCCGCAAGGGCGCGACGGCTACAATCAATGGCGGCGCATGTGCCGCGAGCACCATGCCAGGCTGTTGCACGACATTATGATCCGGCACGGCTACGGCGAGGCAAGCATCGCGCACGTCGCGAAGTTGGTGAAGAAGGAGCAGCTTAAGAAGGACAGAGAATCGCAGGCGCTGGAGAACGTCGTCGACGTCGTCTTCCTCGAGTACTATTTCGACGAGTTCTACGGCAAGCACCAATACAATGATGCTAAGCTTATCGACATCATCGGCAAGACCTTGCGCAAGATGTCGCCCAAGGGCCACAAGGCGGCGCTCGCCCTCGGTCTGCCCGAGCGCACGCGTAAGCTCGTATTGGCTGCTGCCGAGCGCGAGGCTTCGGCACTTGCGGCGCTGGCCAAGGTGGCCATCGACTGAGCCAAAGCTGCCTAGGCAGCTATCAATATAATAAAGACGGTCTATCTTGAGCCCGTGGTTTGCACTGGGATCGACCGATGGAGCAACTTCCGATCTTCTTAAACCTGAACGGCAGATGCGTTGCTGTGTTCGGCGGCGGCATTGCAGCCGCGCGGAAGGCGGAGATTGCCGTGCGGGCTGGTGCGGTAGTAAAGGTGTTTGCCGAACAATTGTCGGAAGAATTCGCGGAAATTAAACAGACCAAGGGCTTTTCGGTTGTCACACGAGCGCCTTGCGTCGATGATCTCACGGACTGCATGCTGGTTTACTGCGCCTCGGAAGAGATGGAGCAGAACCGTAAGGTCTATGCGGTCGCCCGGGAGGCGCGCGTTCTCTGCAATGTGGTCGACCTGCCGGAGCTTTGTGACTTCACCATGCCATCGATCATCGATCGTTCGCCGGTGGTGATCGCTGTCTCGACCGCAGGTACCTCGCCAATCCTCGGTCGCATGATCAAGGCACGGCTCGAGACGCTGTTGCCCGCCGCCTACGGCCGAATCGCGGCCTTCGTCGGCCGCTACCGCAAGAGGGCGGCCGCGAGTATCGCCGATTTTACGCAGCGCCGGCACTTCTGGGAGCGCGTTCTCGACGGGTCGGTCGCCGATCTGGTGCTGGCAGGCAAGCAGGCCGAGGCGGCCGCGGAGTTCGATGTGCAACTCGAGGCCGCCGCGCGCGGCGCCAAACATCGCCAGCAGGGCGAGGTCTATCTGGTCGGTGCCGGCCCAGGCGATCCCGACCTACTGACCTTCAAAGCGCTGCGGCTGATGCAGCGCGCCGATGTAGTGCTTTACGACCGCCTCGTCGGTAAAGGTATCCTGAATCTCGTGCGCCGCGATGCTGAGCGCATCTATGTCGGCAAGCTACCTAAAGAACACACGATGCCGCAGGAAGAGATCAGCCAACTGTTGCTGCGCTTGGCGAAGGAAGGCAAGCGGGTACTTAGGCTCAAGGGCGGCGATCCCTTTGTGTTCGGACGCGGCGGCGAAGAAATCGAGCCCCTGGCCGCGGCGGGCATTCCCTTCCAGGTCGTTCCTGGCATCACTGCGGCCTCGGGTTGCGCCGCCTACGCTGGTATCCCGCTGACTCATCGCGATCATGCGCAGACCTGCGTTTTCGTCACCGGCCATGCCAAGGAGGGCAGGATAAATCTCGACTGGGAGCTGCTGCTGCAGCCGCGGCAGACGGTTGTCGTCTATATGGGGCTTGAGAGCATCGCCGAACTCACGCGACAATTCATCGCCAAGGGCGCGCCACCATCTTTGCCGGTCGCGCTGGTCGACAACGGCACGCGCCCCAATCAGCAGGTGCTGATGGCGACGCTCGATACCATCGTCGAAAAGACGACCAAGGCCGGAATCAAAGGGCCAGCAATCCTGATCATCGGCTCGGTCGTGCGGCTGAGCGAGAGGCTCGGTTGGTACGTACCGGAAGAGCAAGCGAGCAAAGCGAAACCTGCTGCTATGCCGGTGACGGAATAATTACTGTAGACGAAACTAGGCGCGCGCCCTAACACGCGTCTCGCCAATCTCTTGCTCCCAGCGCAGAATTGTCTGCCGCAGCGCGTGGAACTTCTGATCGGTGCCGTCGAACAGAGGGTCTTTTCTGTCGTCCATGCGGGCATCGATTTCCACCCAATCTTCGGGCTTCAAGGTCTTGGCCGCGGCCGGAAAGAGCAAGAGTTCTTCCTTGGACATGTGGCGCCGCTGATACTCGATGAATTCACGCACCACGTCGTGGAAGTTCTGCCGCAAATACTCGCGCCCTGCCAGGATATCGCTCACCGCTTCTGACAGCCGCTGCAAGCGCATGGACTCCATTTCGTGCTCGTCTTCCACGTCGCCGATACGCTGGGCGGCGCCGGGATCGCGCAATTTTAACTTTTCGAAAAGGATATCCTCTTTCGGGTGATGGTAGCCTTCCGGGTAATCCTGGAAATAGTCGATGACCGCCTGCAGGATTTCATAATCGGGAGACCCGCTGCGATCGAAGGCGTGCAATTCCTGCTCGAGGACGACGAGCAATTTTTCGATGTTGCGATGCTCTTCGAGCAAGACTTCGATCATTCTTGACATTGATCGTCCTCGGCCATGCCGTATCCGCGTAAGTTATTGATCAGGCAGCCATAATCTCAAGGCGGGACTCGCCCTCATACTTTTGACTGCAACCTTACTGCAACCTTAATGTCAAATCGACTCAGGGCTTTGCGGTAAATCAAAGCGTGCCCGCCTGGGCTGTTGAATATTTTTGCGCGAAATTGCTTATCCCATTTGCGGGCCGAATCGATGGTCAACACCGATGCTGGGCCGGGCTTCAAGATCCTGGCGCGAGAAGATTTTTCCGACGTGACCTATTCGCTGGTCGTTCACCATCCCCTGATGGCGCAAGCCGCACAGCCCGGTCAGTTCGTGATTGTCATGTCGCATGAGTCCGGTGAACGCGTGCCGCTCACCATCGCCGACTTCGACCGCAAGAGAGGCACCGTTAGTTTGGTGGTTCAGGCGGTCGGCAAGTCGACCAAGGAGATGCAGCAGATCTGCAAGCCAGGTACCTACCTCTACGGACTGGTCGGCCCGATGGGAGTGCCGAGCCCGATCACCGGCAAGAAGAAGGTCGTCTGCGTCGGCGGCGGCCTCGGCGTTGCGCCAATCTATCCGCAGGCGCGCGGCTTTAAGGAGAATGGCGCTTATGTGATCGGCATCCTGGGCTTCCGCAACAGGGACCTAGTGTTCTGGGAAGACAGATTCCGCGCCTGCTGCGACGAGCTGATCCTGTGTACCGATGACGGATCGGTCGGCATGAAGGGTTTCGTCAGCGACGGTATCAAAGTTGCCATCGCCGGTCACAAGGACATCGAGGAAGTCGTTGCCATCGGCCCGCCGATCATGATGAAAGCTTGCGCCGAAACCACGCGCCCATACGGCATCAAGACCATGGTCAGTCTCAACCCCATCATGGTCGACGGCACCGGAATGTGCGGCGGCTGCCGCGTGAAGATCGGCAACGAGATCAAATTCGCCTGCGTCGACGGTCCCGACTTCGACGGTCACAAGGTCGATTTCAACGATCTGATGATGCGGCTGAAACGTTACGCCGCAGAAGAGAAAGCCGCGCTCGATCGTTGGTCGGAGAACTGTCGCATGATGCAGCAGGCGCCGACAATCAAGACGGTCGAGCAACCCGAGGAAATGCCCGATCCGTTTGAGGATGCCCTCGGAGGCTAAAGGAGGGTCTTTCAGGAGGGATTTTTCAGCGATGGCCACCAAGAAGAAGAAAACAATTCGAACTATCCCGCAGAAGCGGACTCCAGTACGCGAACAAGACGCGAAGGTACGGGTCAAAAACTTTGACGAAGTCAATTGCGGCTATTCGCTGGAAGAAGCGCTCAACGAATCGGAGCGCTGCTTGCTGTGCCCTGATCCGGGCTGTGTCGCCGGCTGTCCGGTCAACATCAACATCCCTAAGTTCATCGAGGCGATCAGCAACAAGGATCTGCGCGGCGCCTACGACACGATTACCGCAAGCAATCTGCTGGCCGCTGTCTGCGGCCGCGTCTGCCCGCAAGAGACGCAATGTGAAGGCGTGTGCATCGTCGGCGAGTCGCTTGAGCCGGTCGCCATCGGCAGGCTGGAGCGCTTTGTCGGCGACACCGCCATCAGGGAAGGCTGGAGCAACGTCCCGTACATCGAGCCACGCGGCTTCAAGATAGGCATTGTCGGCTCAGGGCCCGCCGGCATGGCCTGCGCCGCCGACATGGCTAAGGCCGGTTGCGAAGTAACGGTTTTCGAGGCCTTCCACCAGGCCGGCGGCGTGCTCAAATACGGCATCCCCGATTTTCGCCTGCCCAACGCGGTGGTTGATGCAGAGATCGAGAACTTGCGCAAGCTTGGCGTAAAGTTTGAGTGCAACACGTTGGTCGGCCGGCTGTTCACCATCGAGCGAATGCGCGGCGAGTTCGGCTTCGACGCAGTGTTCATCGGCACCGGCGCGGGTTATCCGTCGATGCTCGGTATCCCAGGCGATTCGCTCAGCGGTGTCTTGTCCGCCAATGAGCTGCTTACACGCTGCAATCTGATGCGGGCGAAGGAATTCCCCAACTACGACACGCCAATACCGCTCGGCAAGAAAGTCGCGGTGATCGGCGCAGGTAATACGGCGATGGACGCGACGCGCGTCTGCCTGCGGCTGGGCGCCGAGAAGGTCTACTGCGTTTACCGGCGCTCCCGCGCGGAATGCCCGGCGCGTGTCGAGGAAGTGCACCACGCCGAGGAGGAGGGTGTTGAATTCAATTGGCTCACGGCGCCGGTCGAAATCCTCGACGACGGCAAGGGTAATGTGCGTGCGATGCGCTGCATCAAAATGGAGCTCGGCGAACCGGACGATTCGGGCCGCCGGCGTCCGGTCCCGGTAAAGGGTAGCGAATACGAATTTGATTGCGATCAAGTTGTGTTCGCGATCGGCACCAACGCCAATCCGATTATTGGACAGACCTCGAAGCTACGCCTCAACAAGCGCGGCTACATCGACACCGATGAGAATCTCGCCACTTCGATGGCAGGCGTCTTTGCCGGTGGCGACATCGTCACCGGCGCCGCCACCGTCATCGAGGCGATGGGCGCCGGCCGCAAAGCCGCGCGCAGCATAAAGAAGTATCTGAGAATCAACGAGTCAACGGTTGAGGAGGCAGCCGAAAGTCCGGTTACCAGCTTCTTCGGCATTGACCTCCAGGAACGCAACTACGCGCGCATCCGCGCTGCCTAAGGAAGGAAAATGCAAGAAGCCCTCGTCGAAGCGCCCGTCAAATCCCGCCCGCGCCCGGCAGCCTCCCCAGAGACGACTGCCAAGAAGGCTACGCCGGTCACGTTAAGCGAACACATCGTCGAAATCGTCAGTGACTCGGGCGAGGGCGCGCAGCGCTGCGGCCAGACTTTCGGTGCCATCGCTTCGCAGATGGGCCTTGGTGTATGGACCGTGGAGATAATCCCCGCGGAAATCCGCCCGCCCGCCCGCAGCGTCGCCGGCGGCAGCGGCAACCGCATTCGCCTTGGCTCAAAGCGCATCACCAATGGGGGCAACGAAACCGACCTGGTGATTGCCTTCAACGAGCAGGTGCTGCTCGGGCGCGTGCGCACGGGCGAGCTGAAGCCAGGCTGCACCATTCTCTTGGAAAGCATGTGGCGGGAACACAAGGACCCGAAAATCGTCGAGTCCTATACTGAGACCTACGACCAGCTCGCGAAAGCCGGCTACAAGGTCGTCGAAATCCCGATGGAGCGCCAGTGTAAGACCATCCTCGCCGACTCGCGGCGCGGCAAGAACATGTTCGCGCTCGGCATTCTCTGTAGCATCTACAGCTTTGATCTCAAGCTGGCGCGCGAGCAGATTGCGATCACCTTTGGCAAGAAGAACGCCAGCGTCATCGAAACGAACGTCAGGCTGCTGCACGCCGGTTACGACTGGGCCGAAAATAATCTCGAGTTCAAATATTGCATCCCGGCAACGCGCAGCACCGAGCCGCAGATCGTCGTTAACGGCAATACGGCGCTGGCGCTCGGCGTCCTGGCTTCCGGCATGGAAATCTGTGCCATGTATCCCATCACGCCAGCGACTTCGGTCTCACATTACCTGAGCAGCGTGTTCGAGAAGGTTGGCGGCATCGTGCATCAGGCGGAAGATGAAATCGCCGCCTGCACCTTCGCGATCGGTGCTTCCTATGCCGGCAAGTGCGCCGTGACTGTCACCTCCGGCCCTGGTTATTCGCTCAAGCAGGAAGGCATCGGCCTCGCTGTCATGGGCGAAATCCCGTTGGTCGTCATCAACGTACAGCGTGGCGGGCCCAGCACGGGCCAGCCAACGAAGGTGGAGCAAGGCGATCTCCTAACCTCGGTGTTTGGTAGCCACGGTGACGCGCCCAAAGTGGTGATCGCGCCCGCCACAATCGAGGACTGCTTCTATTCGGTGATCACCGCGCGCAAGATTGCCGAGGCCTTCAACATGGTCGTGGTGATCTTGTCTGACGCTTCGCTCGGCACCTCACAGCAGCCCTTCCCGCGGCCGCAATTCAGGGAAGATTGGCTGGCGCCGCCGATCGATCAGAGCGAAGTGCCGCCAAGCGCCAAGCCCTATGACTGGAATCCGAAGACCGGCTTGGCCCGCCGCTTCATCCCCGGCCAATCCGGTGGGATGCACACGTTGACAGGCCTCGCGCATGACAAGCTGAGCCACGTCGCTTACGATCCGGAGAGCAACGAATCCGGCTTGCGGATGCGCAGCCTAAAGCTGGCTGCGCTGCAGCAGACGCTCAAGCCGGCGCCCGTGTTCGGCGATCCCAAAGGCGACCTCCTGGTTATCGGCTGGGGCAGCACCAAGGGCGCGATCGAGGAGGCCGTCGACAATCTGCGCGCCGAAGGCCACAAAGTCTCCTCGGTGCACCTCACCTTCCTGCAGCCGCTGGCACCGGGGCTCAAGGAGCTGATGCAGAAGTTTAAGAAGGTCATTTGCATCGAGGGCAATTGGAGCGACGATCCCAAGCAAGACATCGTGAACGAGGACAACCGCCGCTTTAGCGCACTCGCTATGATGTTGCGCTCGCGCTACCTCGTCGACGTAGATTGCTGGAGTGAGGTGCGCGGACAGCCGATCAAGCCGAACACCATCCAGCGCGTGCTGCTTGAAAAGCTGAAACAGAAGTAAGGGGCCTCAACAACCATGACTATTCACGCCACCGAATGCCTCTTGCGGATGTACGACCAGCATTATGAGCTGGAGGACTATCAGAGCGGTGTGCCGCGCTGGTGCACAGGCTGCGGCGACAACGCAATCCTGGCGGCGGTTCAGCGCCTGTGCCGCGACGAAGACTTGCGTCCCGAAAAGACCGTGTTCGTGTCAGGCATCGGCTGCTCCAGCCGTTTCCCACACTACATGAAAACCTACGGTTTCCATGGCATCCACGGCCGCGCACTGCCGGTCGCCGAAGGCATCAAAATGTCGCGGCCGGACCTGAACGTTTTCGTGAACACCGGCGACGGCGACTGCTGCAGCATCGGCGCGGCGCATTGGATCCACGCCATCCGCTACAACATGAACATGACCGTAATGCTGCACGACAACCAGATTTACGGTCTTACCAAGATGCAGGCTTCGCCCACGTCGCCTCGGGGCCTGAAGAGCAACACCACCCCGCGCGGCGCCTATCTCGAAGGGCTCAATCCGCTGACTGTCACGCTCGGCGTGCAGAACGTATCGTTTGTTGCGCAGGCGGTCGATTGGATCCCGGAGGTGCTCTACGACATCATCCGCGCGGCCTATCACCATAAGGGCTTTTCATTCGTCCGCATCCTGCAGCGGTGCCCGGAATGGCTGCCGAAAATGCTTGATCCATGGGTGCACGATCCGCTCAAGATCAACCTGGTCCACCACGAAAACGGTGTGAAGCTCAGCCCGGGCATCTCTAAGGTCTACCGGACCCAGGAAAAGCACGATCCGTCGGACATCCACAGCGCGCGCGAGATCGCCTCGGTGCTCGATCCGATCCCGGTCGGCATTCTTTATCACAACCCGGACGTGCCTTGTTACGAGGACCTGCGCGACGCCGGACAGCAGCGCTCGGCGCGCTACATCAAAGCGGGCTTTGAAGCCGAGCTCGACAAATTTACGGTTTGGCCTGAAGGCGCCCAGCCTAAGACGCAACCGAGCGCCTGAAAGACGACCGAAAACGACTAGGGTATCGCATGCAAGCAGAACGTAAAGCGCATATCGCGTTTCACCTCACGGGGCGGGTGCCGGAGGGCGAGGCCGCCGCAGTCGTCGAAAACGAGCTACGTCCGGCGATCCTCGCCGAATACCGCGACCTCACGGCGCTCCGCTATGACTTTCCGCTGTTACTCACCGTTGACGGGAGGGTGCAGTCGCTGTCGGGCTTGTTCGACGCTGCGCTCCGGGACATCACGCTGAGCGGCGACCGCGACCGCGTCGGAAAGCACGCGCGCCGGTTGGAGCGGGAAATCCGCAAGCAGACAGCCGTCGGCGTGAGCGGGCCGCTGTGCGAGCTTTGGGATGCTGCTGCTGCTCGTCTCGGCGCCAAGAAAGACAAGTTACTGCAGGACAGCCTGAAGAGCCTACGCGTCGCGGTGAAGACCGACGGGGAGGTTGTCGATTGCGACACGACGATGCCATTTCGCGTGTTCAAGCACCTCTGGCAGAGCTTGCAGGATAAGAAGGCTGAGAAATTCCGTTCAGAGATCAGCAAGCTGATCACGAAGCTGTCCGACATCCTCAACGCGGATTTCGTCCACTCGAAGGAAGGATTGAGCGCTGAACGTCTGCGCTCCGCGGTCGGCGCCGCGCATCAGGACGCCTTCGACTTCGACGCGATGTCGCGCCTGCTCGTTGAGTCGGTTCCGAAGCTGCCGATGCCGGAAAGTCGCCGGCAACGTGTGCGCGGCCTGCTCTCGACCTTGCAGTCCCAGCGTTTCTTTGCTCCGGCAGGCGACTCCAACAAGCGGATCGGGGCCGAGCCGTATTCTTTCGATTTCCAGAACTGTTCCGACGCGATCGCGGCCTATCGCGAAAGGCTGCCGAAAATGATCGAGCTGGCCAAGGCGGTGATTATGGCCAGTCTCGAAACGGCCGGCGAGTACAACGAAACGCGTCATGATGAGTTCTTCGCGGCCTTTGGCGCCAACGGACTTGACTCGGATGAGCTCGTTGCCTTCCCGGATTATCTGATCTGCCTGCGCGCCGGCGACCTCCCCGCGACGGAAGGGGATCTGATCCTGCAGGCCTTCGCTGCTGGCGTGCCGGCTAAGGTCGTGGTGCAGACCGACGATCTGCTCGAGCCGTCGCCGGTTACCGGCGAATATCTGTTCTCAGCCGTGCGCGGACGCGAGCTGGTGAGCACCGCGCTCAGCTGCGGCACCTGTTACGTGCTGCAGTCGAGTAGCGCCAGTCTGTTCCGGCTGCGCGAGCAGATCGAACGTGGACTGGCCTTTTGCGGCCCGGCTCTGTTCAGCGTCTTCTCGGGCGCCACCGGCACCGAGATCCCGGCCTATCTGACGGCGGCCGCCGCTGCCGAGGCGCGCGCTTTCCCCGCCTTCACTTACGATCCGTCGGCGGGAACCGATTGGGCCTCACGCTTCTCGCTGCAGGCCAACTCTCAGCTCGAGCTCGATTGGCCGCAGCAGCGCTTCGACTATGAGGACGCCGAGCAGCAGGTGCATTCGGAAACGCTCGCCTTCACCTTCGTCGACTTCATGGCCTGCGACCCGCGTTGCGCGAAGCATTTCGCGCAGGTGCCGCGCGCCAAGTGGGGCAACGACATGGTGCCGGTTGCAGAAATGCTGGCGCGCGAGCCGAAGGATTTCACCGAAAAGGTGCCCTACCTGACCTTGGTCGATCGCGACAACCGCCTGCAGAAGGTAATCGTCGACGACCGGATGATGCGGCAGGCACGCGCCTGCGTTGAGGCCTGGCGCAGCCTGCAGGAGCTCGGCGGGGTGCATAACTCGCACGCGGCAAAGCTCGTTGAGCGGGAAAAGAAGATCTGGGAGCAGTTCCGCCCGGCCGCAGTCGCCGAGCATACACAGGCGGGCTCCCCCGCTACCACACCAACGGCGGCTCCGGCCGTGCCGCCAGCGGCTCCCGCGCCCGCGGAGGTGGAAGCGGCGCCCGAGAAGTCGTCCGATGATCCGTATATAGAGACCGCCCGCTGCAGCAGCTGCAACGAGTGCATCCAGATCAACGATAAGATGTTCGGCTATGACGGCAACAAGCAAGCCTTCATCCTCAATCCCGATGCCGGCAACTACCGGCAGGTGGTAGAGGCGGCGGAAAACTGCCAGCTCTCGATCATCCACCCCGGCAAGCCACGCAATCCGAACGAACCCGGGCTCGATGAACTGATCAAGCGCGCGGAGCCCTTCATGTGACCCAAGGGGGGCCAAGCATGGCTCTGCGCCGCGCTCCTTTCATTTAATTTAATTCTACGGAAGGCCATGCGGGCCCTTCCACCGCGCTCCCAATTCGCTTTTTCACAGCGTGAATTTGCATACCACGTGACGCTGCGTGAACAACCAAATTGCCAAGCTTTGATAATTAGCTATTACTTGGGCGTCCCACCTCATGGGCATCACCGTCCTCTTCGTCACTCACAACATCGACGATGCGGTTTATTCGGCCAGCGGTGCTAGTGATGTCGTCGTTACCGACCGTGATCATGGAGAATATTGTCATCGACCTGCCCGACGAACGATCGCAGCTTAAAATGCGTTCATTGGCGCACTTCGCCGAGCTGCGCAAACATCTTTATGAGCAAATCCAGGCCGCGAAGCAGGTACAGCGCCCGGCCTGATACGTGAGCCTGATATGTGAGTACGTGCCATGGGTCAAAGGACCGAAATCGAAACCGGCCTCGAGTTTCCCGATGATCGTCCGCCCCCGTCCTACGACCGGCCGGCGACCTACACCGGCGTGATCCGCGAGCGCGACGTCTACGTGCCCATGCGCGACGGCGTGAATCTCTGTATCGACATCTACCGGCCGGACACTGAGGAGAAACTGCCCGCACTGCTCGCCTTCGCGATCTACAACAAGGACATGCAGTCGCTCGACCTGACCGAGAAACTGCCGCCGCAGCCGGCATGGTCGACGCTATGGACCGGCCCGATGGAGGCCGGCGACATACGCTTCTTCGTCTCGCGCGGCTACGTGCATGTCATCGGCGGCCCGCGTGGCATTGGCAAATCGGAAAGTGGCGGCTCGCGTGAGTGGGACTGCTACGACCTGATCGAATGGATTGCGCGGCAGTCCTGGTGCGATGGCAATGTCGGCATGGTCGGCATTTCCGGCTTTGGTGCTGAACAACTCGCGGTCGCCAAGCAACAGCCGCCGCATTTGAAGGCGATTTTCCCGGTCGATCCGCGCGGCGCCTACGGCCATCTCGGCGGCTTCCGCCATGAGTATCCGGGCGGTGTGCTGCATTTCTTCCGCTACTTGCTCAGCCACTTCTCTGCCGTGCACCAGAACAAGGGTCGGCCGGGCACTCTGCCGCCCGATCGCGAAAAGAAATGGGCGGAGGCGATGGCCAATCCGGATTACAGGATGTATCCGCACGTCTTCAACGTGCTGGCGCAGAAAGGCCAGCACATGCCGCCCTATTTCGATCTGCTGATTGATCCCTTTGACAAGATCGAGACGGTGGAGAAAAGCGAGGCCGAGTTCAGCAAAATAAAGGTGCCCACTTACACCGGTTCCGGCTGGTACGGACTGACTTACAAGACGCACCTCAATGGCGCGCAGACTTATTTCGAGAAGATCAGCGCTCCGAAGAAACTGATGTTAGCCGGGCCAGCGCATCTGGAGCGGCCGTTCCACTCCTTCCACCACGAAATCCTCAAGTGGCACGACCATTGGCTGAAAGAAATCGACACCGGTGTTTTGAAGGAGCCGCCGGTGAAGTTCTGGGTGATGGGCGCCAATGAATGGCGCTTTGCACAGGATTGGCCGCTGCCGGAGACGCAGTGGACGAAGTTTTATTTGCGTTCGTGGAGTCGGCTGAGCGCGGCGTCGTTCGTGCCCGCAAGCGGCGACGACGAGCTGCCGCCCGATTCATTCGTGCAGATGCCGCCGACGCAGACCAATGAAATCCAGAAACTGCGCTTCATGTCCGATCCGCTGCCGCACGATCTGCTTGTGGCAGGCCCAATGGTGCTCAACCTGTTCGCGGCGATCGATCAGACCGACACCAACTGGATCATTATCCTCAAGGACGTCGGACCCGACGTTTCGGTGCGCACGGCGCGCGACGGCGAGCGCGACTTGCCGAAAGACCTGCCGGAGCGAGAGCTGACGCGCGGCTGGCTGAAGGCGTCACACCGGGCTGTCGATACCAAGCGCTCGAAGCCGGGGCGACCCTGGCACCCGTTGACGCGTGAGGCATGGAAACCTGTCGAGCCGGGCAAGATCGAGGAATACCTCATCGAGATCATGGCGGTGGCTAACCTGTTCCGGCGCGGCCACCGCATCTGCCTCGATATCACCAGCCTCGACCTGCCGACCGGCGTGGGCGGGGCCACTAACGTGGAGTACATCCCGCACCACATCTGCAGCAGCCGGACGACGCTGCATCACGTCTACCACGACGGCAAACGTCCCTCGCACCTGCTGCTGCCGTTGATCCCAGTTTAGCTCCATTTCACCGTGCGCCGCACAGCCTCGGCAATCTTTTCGGCGGTGGGCGTGATCGCCTGTTCGAGCGGATAGCTGAACGGCGTCGGGATGTCCGGCCGCGCCACCCGCATGATCGGCGCCTTCAGCGACTTGAAGCCGTGCTCGGCGACGATCGCCGAAATTTCTGACGCGATACCGCAACTCAGATTGGTCTCGTCCGCCACCACCAGCCGACCGGTGCGTCCGACCGACTGCAGGATCACGTCGCGATCAAGCGGCACCAGGGTGCGCGGATCGACCACCTCGGCATCGATGCCTTCTTTGGCAAGCGTTTCCGCTGCGGAAAGGGCGGCGTGCACGACATAAGACGTCGCGATCACGGTAATGTCGCGGCCCTTACGCTTGATGTCTGCGTGGCCGAGCGGAACGATGTAGTCGCCCTCCGGTACATCGCCCTCGACGTCCATCAGCCGCGCGTGGTTGACGAACATTGTCGGGTTGTTGCTCTTGATCGCGCTGCGCATCAGCCCCTTAACGTCATAGGGACTCGATGGAATGACGATCTCGATGCCGGCGGCGTTCCACAGCATCGCTTGCGGGCTATGGCTGTGTTGCGCCGCGCCGCCGCCGCGCAGTCCGTGCAATATATGATAGACAATCGGCACCTTCAGCGTGCCGTTCGACATGTGGCGGGCGACGGCCGCCTCGTTCACCAGTGGCGACCAGCCGACATAAGTGAAGCTGCCGGTGCCGATGTCAACGAAGGGCCGCGCGCCGGCCATCGCCGCGCCGGCGCCGATGCTGACGATTGCCGCCTCCGAGATCGGCGGATCGTAGATGCGGTCCGAAAATTCGGCGCGGATCGGATCCATCAGCGCGCGCTTGGGGCCCAGGCCCAGCACGTAACTGCCAACTAGGCTGAAGGACGGATCGTCCACAAAGCTGATGCGCAAGGCTTCGGCGATGGCGGCGGCGTAGCTTGTTTTTCTCATCGGTCCCTCCTTACGCGAAAACGTGTTGACCGACGGTTGCCGGATCGGGCATCGGGCTGGCGATGGCGAATTCACAGGCCTCGGCGATGCGGTCGCGCGCCGCCTTGTCGCGCGCCATAATATCGTCGCGCGACGCATGACCTGCGCTGCTGAGCTCGCGCGCGGCGCGCAGCAGCGGATCATGATTGCGCAACCATTCGGCGTAGGGGCCTTTGATGCGCGATGGGTCCCAGGCCTCCTCGAGGTCCGTGACGGTTGCCAGTTCCGGCCACAGCGGACTGCTACCCGGCCAGCGCATGGTGAAGGCCTCGATGAACACAGGTCCGTTACCGGCACGGCAGCGCTGCACCGCCTCGACGGCGGCGGTGTGTACCGCGGTCATGTCGGTTCCGTCGACCTTCAGGCAGTGGATGCCGTAGGCGGCGGGCAGGCGGGTGAAGCTGTCGGTCGCGGTAGTCGCGCTAGGATAACCGCCCTGCGTCGCGCCCATGGCGCCGGAGGCGTTGTTCTCGCAGACATAGACGACCGGCAGCTTCCAAAGCGCGGCAATGTTGAAGGATTCGATAACAAGCCCTTCTTCCAGAGCGCCGTCGCCGAAGAAGCCGACCGCCACGCGCGGCTCTTTCTTGGTCTTGATCCCGTAGGCCGCCCCGGTCGCGAGCCCCGGACAGCCGCCGACCACTGCCGAGGTGGAAAGGAAGCCACGGCTCGGGTCTGAAAGATGCAGCGTGCCACTGCGGCCGCCGTTGAAGCCGGTGGCGCGGCCGAGGATCTCCGCCATCGCCCGGTTGGGATCGCAGCCGCGCCCGATTATGTGGCCGTGATTGCGGTGGGTGGTGCAGATCAAGTCCTTGTCGCTCAACGCTTCCAGTACGGCGGCGCCGGTCGCCTCCTGGCCGATATAAATGTGGTAGTGGCTGGCGAAGTGGCCGTCCTTGTAGAGCCGGATCACCGCCTCTTCGAAATGGCGGATCATCAGCATGCGGTCGAAGATCGACAGACCGATCTTGCGATCGAGGGTCATCTCGTTTCCTCCCAAATTATCGGCCGCGCACCATCGCGGCGGCGGCTTGCGCTAGATTTTCGGCGTCAGGCAGCATCAACGATTCGAGTGTTCTACTGAACGGAATCGGTACGTCGGCGCTGCCGAAGCGGATTACCGGCGCATCGAGATGGTCGAAGGCATACTCGGCGATGGTGGCGGCGATTTCGCCGGTGACGCCGTACTGCTGATAGCCGCCGTCGACCACAATGGCGCGCGACGTCTTTTTCACCGATGTGACCAGCGTCGCGATGTCGAGCGGCACAAGGCTGCGCGGATCGACCACCTCGGCAGAGATACCGTCCTTGACCAGCAGGTCGGCGGCGGCCAGCGCGGTATGCACCATGCGGCTGGTCGCAATGATCGTGACATCGCTGCCTTCGCGCTTCACATCGGCGCTGCCGATCGGCACCAAGTAATCGCCCTCGGGCACATCGCCGCGCAGGTTGTAGAGCATGCGGTCCTCGAAGAAGAGTACCGGATTGTCGTCGCGGATCGCAGCAACCATCAGGTTTTTTGCGTCGACAGGCGTCGACGGCATCACCACCTTCAACCCGGGAATATGCGACGACCAGGCGTGCAGGCTCTGCGAGTGCTGCGGTCCCAGATTGCCGCCGATGCCGACCGCGGTGCGTACTACCAGCGGCACCTTGAATTGCCCGGCTGACATGTAGTTGAGCTTCGCAGCCTGATTGACCAATTGGTCCATGATCAGGGTGATGAAATCACCGAACATCACCTCGAAAACAGGCCGCTGCCCGGCCATTGCGGCGCCGACCGCGATGCCGAAGGCACCGGATTCCGAGATCGGCGTATCGATAATGCGCCCTGCGCCGAACTCTGAAAAAAGGCCGTCGGTCTGCTTGAACACACCGCCAGCAGCGCCGATATCCTCGCCCAGCATGATGACAGCATCGTCGCGGCGCATTTCGCCGACTAGCGCTTCAAGCACCGCGGCGCGATAGGTCAGGGAGCGCGCGTTATGCATAGAGATGGGTCTTGAGATCTTCGGCGGCCGGGAACGGAGCCGCCTTAGCTGCATCGACGGCAGCGCGCACCTCGGCATCCACCTCGCGCTGAAACGCGGCGATGGTTTCCTCGGTTGTCACTTTCGCTTCGACCAGTCCGCGGCCGAGGCGCTCAATCGGGTCCTTCAGCCGCCAGGCCTCGGCTTCCTCGTCGTCCTTGTAGTCCTGCCTGTCACCGACGTGATGGCCTCCGTAGCGGTACGTGTTGCACACTAGGAAGCTCGGCCCGCCGCCCTTGCGCGCGCGCTCGATCGCCTCTTGCGCCGCGGCGCGCACGGCCAGCACGTCCATGCCGTCGATACTCTCTGAAGGGATGTCGAAGGTCTGCCCGCGCACGACGGGATTGGCGCCTGCGGTCACGTCCTCGATAGCAGTGAACTCGCCGAAACCATTGTTCTCGCAGACGAACAGCGCCGGCAGCTTCCAGATCGCCGCCATGTTCATGACTTCAAACATCAGGCCCTGATTGAGCGCGCCATCGCCGAAGAAGGCGGCTGTCACCTGGCCGCGCCTGTTGCGCTTGGCGGCGAGCGCGGCGCCGGCCGCGAGTGGAATGCCGCCGCCGACGATGCCGGTGGTGCCGAGATTGCCGTTGGCGGAGTCAAAAATGTGCAGCGTGCCACCGCGGCCGAGCCCGTATCCGGTGCGGCGCCCCATGATCTCGGCCATCATGCGGCCGACGTCCGCGCCCTTGGCGAGGCAATGCCCGTGACCGCGGTGATTGCTGGCAATCATATCTTCCTTGTTGAGCAGCGAGCAGACGCCGACTGCCACCGCTTCCTGTCCGGCGCACAGATGCACCAGTCCGGGAATGGCGCCGCCGGAATAGAGGTTGCCCACCGTCTTCTCGAAGGTACGGATCAATTGCATCATGCGCAGCAGCCGCAAGGCTTCGTCAGCCGGCGGCAGCGGGAAAGGTGATGTGATCACGGGCTTAGCCACGAGCGGTCCTCACGCCGCGCCGAACGGATCGTTTTCCAAATTCACCCGCACTTGCGTGAGCATCTTTTTGAGCGATTTCATCTGCGCCTGAGTCAGTCCAGACAGGCCGATCGCCAGCACATCCGCTGCCATCGGCCATAGCTTGCCTTTCATTTTGCGGCCGCGCTCGGTCAGGAACACGTTGATCTTGCGGCGGTCATCGCGGTTCTGCACGCGCTTGACAAGGCCTGCGCGCTCCATCGAGTTGAGCGCTGCCACCACGGTGGGGCCGTTGATGCCGACCCGCTCGCCCAGCTCGCGCTGCGTGGTGCCGTCCTTGTCCCACAGCATGCGCAGCACGAACCACATGCCGATAGTGACGCCTTCGCGCGCGATACGCGCTTGCAGGCAGCGGGCGAACGAGCGGTAGACCTCGCGCACGATGAAGCCGACGCTCTCGCCCGTCGATGTGAAATGCTCCCGCCCGCCGCCGCGCGCCCTCTTTGCCGTCGCGCGCTTGCCCACGGCCGCTATCCCTCGCGCAGTTTTTTGGTCGCCGCCTCGTCGACCTGGAAAGTCTTCGGCTTGACGACGACCTTATACACGTCACGCGCGACCTCAAACGACACCAAGCCGTTGCGCACGTCCTTGCGCACCATCTCTGGATCACGCTCAGCCGGGTTGCCGACGCCACCGCCGCCCGAGGAGTGCTTGATCAGGATGTCGCCTTCCTTCACCTCGACCAGGCGGTGCGGCTTGACGCGGATGTCCTCGCCGTTGCGGCGCAGCCAAGTGCGGCAGATCGGCGAGGGGCGCCCGCCGACCGCGCCGAAACCTTGTATCACGTCGCCGTCGGAAGAACCGGTCGCCATCTGGCCGGCGGAGCCTTCGTTGATCGCTTCCCAGCGCAACCCCGGGCCGCCGCGCCAGCGGCCTTCGCCGGTCAGGTCTGGCACGAACTCGTATTTGAGCATGCGCCAGGGAATCCGCACCTCCGTCTCCTCGACATTGCCGCGATTGGCGGCTCCGAGCGCCGTCATTGAGCTCAGACCCTGGTAGCCGTCAAAGCCCCACACCGCGCCTCCGCTTCCGTCGTAGTCGAAGCTGGTGCGCACATAGCGCTCGCCGGTACGCGGATCGACTGCGAACACGTAGTCGCCGCGATGCTTGGCCCAGGCGGCGACCGACCGATGGGGCACCGCCTTGGACAACGCCTCCAGCACCGCTTCCATGACCTGCGTCCCGATGTTGACCGGCGAGGCGCCGACGGTGGCCGGATATTCGCAGTTCACCACCAGGCCGGGCGGCGCGATCACCCTGATTGGCTTCATGGTGCCCTGGTTGTGGTAGTCGGCCAGCGCCGGGTCGAAATAGAGGATCGCCGCAGCGATGGCGTTGCCGTAGGTCGCGGCATAGACGCTATTGACGAAGCCGCGCCGTTGCTTGTCGCTCTCCGAGAGGTCGATCGTCATCTTGTCGCCCTGCACAGTGACGCGGGCGCGCGCCCAGACTGGCTCGTCGAGCACGGTGCCGTCGTCGTCGGTCGCCGCCGCGCCGGTATAAACGCCGTCGGGGATCTTCTCGATCTCGGCGCGCACGGCCTTTTCGGTGCGCTCCAGCATCTCCTTCACACAGGCCATCACGACGTCACGTCCGTAGGTGTCGAGTAGCGCGTTGATGCGCTTCTCGCACATGGTCGTTGAGCCGATCATGGCGTGCAGATCGATGCGCACGCCATCCGGGAAGCGTACGTTGTTGAGGATCAGGTTGACGACATCCGTGCGCTCCCTCCCGCGGTCGACCACTTTGATTGGCGGGATAATGAGCCCTTCGGCATGGATGTCATAGCCGTTGGGGAAATAGCCGCCGGGAAACGATCCGCCTGTGTCCATTTGATGCCCGCGACACAGCGTGAAGAACAACAACTCGCCCTTGTAGAAAATTGGTCGGATGTAGCCCCAGTCGGGCAGGTGGCAATTATGCCCGCCATGGTACGGGTCGTTCGTGAGGAAAACGTCGCCCGGATTGATGTTGCCGGCGAACTCCTTCACTAGATCCTGCACAGCGAAAGTGGTGCCGAGAAATTGCACCGGCAGGCCGGCGGGAACTGCGATGGTCGAACCATCGGCGCCCCAGATGCCGACTGAGAGATCCTGCAACTGGCCTATCAAGTAGTTCTGCGCTGTACGTTTGACGATGTGGCGCATCTCCTTGCAGATGGTCTGCATCGAGTGCCAGACCGTTGCGACAGTGGTCGCGTCGATGTTGGGCTCGTTCCGCATCGTCTCCTCCTAGCCCTGGCGCCGCGTGAGCACGTAGTTCTTGTACTTGTCCACCGAACAGACATAGGCCTCGGGGATGACCACGGTGGTGGTGGTTTCCTCGATGATTGCCGGACCTGGGATAGCGTTCTGGGCGAGGATCTTCTCGCCTTCATAGACCGGCGTATCGACATTCTTGCCGTTGAAGCGGCAGGTGCGCCGCCTCTTGAGCGCGGCCTTCGGGTCCTTGCCGCCGTTACTGACCTCGGGCAGCGCGAAGGGTGCCTTCGGCGTGGAGGCCTTCAGCCGGAGCGTGAGGATTTCGACTGTCTTCCACGGCATGGAGAAGGTGTACATTTCCTCGTGCCGGCGGCCGAAATCGGCAACCGCCGCGTCGATGTCGCGCTGCGTGAGCTCACCGTTGGCCATGTCGGCTTCTACCTCGTGGAACTGCCCGGCGTAGCGCAGGTCGACGGTGCGCTTGAGCACCACGTTCTTGGCGGTGACGCCGTGCGTTTTGAATGAGACGAGCGCTTCCGCCTCCATTTCCTCATAGACGCGGTTGACCGCGACGAGATCGATGTTGCTGACGCGGCCGACGAAAGAACGCGCGTAGTCCTGGCCGATATCCATGGCGAACATGCCGAAGGCGCTATAAAGCGCCGCAACTGGCGGCACCACGACTTTGCGGATGCCGAGTGAGTCGGCGATGAAACCGGCATGGATCGGGCCGCCGCCGCCTCCCGCGATCATAACGCAGTCGCGCACGTCGTAGCCGCGCTTAGTGGAAACCTCGGTAATCTTGCCCGCCATGTTGGCGTTGACGGTGCGGAAAATCGATTCAGCGACTTCCATCTCGCTGATGTGCAGCTTCTCGGCGAGCGGCTTCATCGCACGCTTTGAGGCCTTGGCGTTGAGCGTCATCTCGCCGCCTAGGAAGTAGTCGGCCGGCACATAGCCGAGCACCAGATTGGCGTCGGTCACGGTCACCTCCTCGCCGCGACCGTAGCAGGCGGGGCCCGGGTCGGCGCCGGCGCTTTCAGGTCCGACGCGCAGGAGGCCGAGCGCGTCGATCTTGGCGATCGAACCGCCGCCGGCGCCGATCGACGAAATATCGACCATCTTGATGGCGACGCGCTGATCGTTTTCCCAATGCTCGTTGGTGTTAAGGATCTCGCCTTTGTTAATCATACAGACGTCGAAGCTGGTACCGCCCATGTCGATGGACAGCAGGTTCTCGTCGCCGAGATGCTTACCGAGATAGACTGCGCCGGACGGAGCGGCGGCCGGGCCGGAGTGCAGCAGGAAGACCGGGCGGCGCACGCACTCGGAGATGTTCTGCACCAGGCCATTCGCCAGCATCATCAGGAAGGTGCCGGTGAAACCGAAGTCCTTGAGCACCTTTTCGAGCGAATTCAAGTAGCGGCCGACCGCAGGGCCGACAAACGCGCCGACCGTCGTCGTGTTGAAGCGCTCGAACTCGCGCCAGACCGGTAGCGTCTCATGCGAGGTGGTGACGAAGATTTCGGGCGCTGTCTCATTGACGATCTCGGTAGCGCGCTTTTCGTTCTTCGGATTGGCGTAGGAGTGGAGGAAACAGACCGCGATCGACTCGACGCCCTCCGCCTTGAGCTCGCGTACCGCGTCGGCGGTCTCCTTCTCATTGAGCGGCGTCAAGATCTTGCCGTTGTAGAGCGTGCGCTCCTCGATGCCGAGGCGGCGGTAGCGTGGGATCAGCGGCTCGGCCGGCGGGATGAATAGGTTGTAGAGCGATACGTCCTGCGGCTTCATGGCCCGCCGTAATTCGATGATGTCGCGGAAATTCTTGGTGGTGAGCATGCCGACCTTGGCGCCGCGGCCGGTGAGCAGGATGTTGGTGGCGAGCGTTGTGCCGTGCACCAGCACTTCGATCTGGCTCAGAAATTCGTTCACTGTGATGCCGTAGTGCTTAGCCGCCTTCTTCATCGCGTCCATGAAGCCTTTGGACGGATCGCTCGGCGTGGTCGAGGCCTTGAACTTCTGTAAGAGGCCAGTCTCATCCATCACCAGGCAGTCGGTGAAGGTGCCGCCGACGTCGACGCAGACGCGTTTGGTTTTTTCGGACATGGTTTGGCTTTCCTTCGTTACGTGCGGCCACTCTTTTGACCGGTAGCCTACGCCATTCCTGGAAGTTAATTCGATAGCGAACGAATTGTAAAGCCACGGGCGCCAGCGGTGCGCACAGGATTACCTGTCGCGGCGAAACCCCGGCGGTCACCCAGTTACTACTTGCTGCGTCCCGCCGTCAGACGTAGCCGAGCCAGTGCCAGTAGGTCGCGCCTAGCACCATGACGAGCGTCATCGCGATCACCGTCAGCAGCAGGCCGGTGCGCACGAAGTCGCGCGCGTTGAACGTCTCGGTGCCGTAAGCGACCATGTTCTGCGGTGCATTCACCACCAGGATAAAGCCGAAGCTGACCACGAATTGCAAAAGCAACGTCATGCCGATGACGTTGACGCCCGGCGTGGCCACGCTCTTGAGCACGGCGATCACGATCGGGATCATCGCAGAGGCGAGCGCAGTGGCGCTGGCGAAACCGAGATGGATGACGACCAAAAACAGGCTCATAACGCCGAGAATAAAGAGGGTAGTTGCATTCTTCAGGCCGAATTGAATAACGACGATGTCGGCGAGCCAGGTCGCGCCTTTGGTCTGCAGCAGGGCGGTGCCGAGGCTGATGCCGATGCCGAACAGGACGACGGTACCCCACGGGATCTTCGGCTGCGCCTCCTTCCAGGTCATGATTCCGATGCCGGGCATGAACATTAGCGCCACGGCGGTAATTGTGGTGGTGCTGGTATCGAAGTTGTGCAGGATACCTTCGGTCGCCCAGAAGCCGATCAGGATCAGGGAGAGTGCCAGCAGCTTCTTTTCCGATGCTTTCATTGGGCCTAGCGCGGCGAGCGACTTGCAGATGGCCTCACGGCCGCCGGGCACTTCCTTTACCTCTGGCGGCATCATGCGCGTCATCACGAAATAGAGCGCGATAGACATCAGCACGCCGAACGGCGCCGCGGCGATCAACCACTCCAGCCAGGTGATGGTACGGCCGAAGGTCCTCTCGATGAAGCCAACCGCCACCATGTTCTGCGCCGCAGCGGTCTTGATGCCGACGTTCCAGATGCTGGCGGTCTGTGTGGTGACGATCATTAGCATGCTGGCAAAGGCGCCGCGCTTGTTGACACCGAAAGCGGCGATGATGCCGAGCGTGATCGGCACAAGGCAGGCCACGCGTGCCGTAGTCGACGGCACCATGAAGGCGATCACGAAGCCGACCAGAATGGTGCCGATGACGACGTGATTAGTCTGCGTGCCGACGCGCGACAGAATATTGAGGGCGATGCGCTTATCAAGACCTGTCGCCGTCATTGCGGCGGCAAGGAACAAGGCGGCGGCGACCAGCACCAGTGCGGTATTGGCGAAACCACCGAAGGCCATGGTTAGCGCTGCGCTTGTGCCGAGCAGCACCTTCGGGTTCGCGACGTTTGGTGCGAAACCAAGCAGAAAGGCCATCAGCGCCGCGATCACGATCGCCGAGACCGCATAGTCCACAGCCTCCGTCATCCAGACGATGACGGCGAAGGCGAGGATCGCCAGCATGCGGTGACCGGCCACCGGCAAGCCGAGAGGTGTTGGTAGCAACAAAATGACAACCAGTGCAGCGACGCCCGCCAGCAGGCCCCAGTTCGCGACGAACCAGTTGGCTTTCCTAGGGGCGGCGGCCGCTGCCGGATGAACGGTTGATTGAGTGAGGGTGGACATGGATTCATTCCTCCCGCCCATGGCAAAGCGAACAATCTCCCGGCCAATGGCAAGGCGAGCAAAAATATTAAGGTCTTAGAGAGCAAGCGCCGCGTTGCGCTACGTCAACATTGCATTCAACCAAACTGCGACTAATCGCCGCTAGCTGCCCGAAACTATTAGGCTATCTGCCCAGTTTAGGGCTGCAGCACGTAGCTGCCGGGCGCATCGCTGCTGGGAGGAAAGCCTGCCAATCCCATGGCCGGCGGCGCGACCGGCGCGCCTGAGCGCGAGTTCAGCCATGCCACCCATTCTGGCCACCAGGAGCCTTCTTTGTGCCGGGCAGTGGCCAGATAAGTGTCCGGATCGATGTAGTGCGCGTTCGCGAACTTGCTCATCACCTGGAAGCTGCGACCCTCCATGCTTGGCGGGGAGATGATGCCGGCATTGTGGCCGCCAGTGGTCAGCAGATAGGTCACGTCATTTTCGGTCAGCAAATTGATCTTGTAGGTCGAACGCCAGGGCGCGACGTGATCGTTGACAGTGCCTACGGCGAAAATCGGCGTGTGAATATCTGAGAGCGCGACCGGCTTGTCGGTGACGGTAAGCCGTCCTTCCGCCAAGTCGTTGTTGAGGAACAACCGCCGCAGATATTCCGAATGCATGCGGTAGGGCATGCGCGTGCTGTCCGCGTTCCAAGCCATCAGGTCGATCATCGGGCTGCGCTCTCCCATCAGGTAATCGTGCACCATGTGCGACCAAACCAGATCGTTGGAGCGCAGGATCTGGAAGGCGCCTGCCATTTGCGTAGCATCGAGGAAGCCCTGTTCCCACATCATGTCCTCGAGGAACGCGAGCTGGCTTTCGTTGATGAACAGCGTCAGCTCGCCAGCCTCGTGGAAATCGGTCTGCGACGCCAGCAATGTAATCGATCTCAGCCTGTCGTCGTCGTCGCGGGCCATTGCTGCCGCGGCGATGGACAGCAGCGTGCCGCCCAGGCAGTAGCCGACGGCATGCACTTTCTGGTTCGGGACGACGGCGGCGACCGCATCAAGCGCAGCCATAATGCCGAGCACGCGATAGTCATCGAGCCCAAGATCGCGATCCTGCGGGCCCGGATTCTTCCAGGATATCATGAAGACTGTGAAACCCTGCTCCGTCAGGTAGCGGACTAGCGAGTTCTGCGGCGACAGATCGAGAATGTAATATTTCATGATCCAGGCCGGTACGATCAGCACCGGCGCCGGCCGCACCTTATCGGTTGCGGGAGCGTATTGGATAAGTTCGATCAACCGGTTACGAAAGATGACCTTGCCTGGCGTCACCGCCACGTCGCGGCCTACTATGAAGTTCTCGGTGCCGACCGGCTTCTTACCGGCGACGGCGCGCTCCCAGTCTTCGATCAGGTTGTGCCAGCCGCTCACCAAATTGGCGCCACCTCTGGTGAGTGTCTGCCGCAGCACTTCCGGATTGGTCAGCATGAAATTCGAAGGCGACATCGTGTCGAGGATCTGCCGCGCTGCGAATTCGACCATCGCCTCATGGTGCTTGGTCACGCCACGGATGCCCGTGGTCGCGTTGTGCCACCATTGCTGATTGAACAAAAACGCTTGGTACATGAAGTTGAACGGTGGTGTCTGCCAGGCTGCGCCGGAAAAGCGATGATCCTGCGGCAACGGCTCGATGCAAGGGGTCGTCTTGTTGCCCTCCGATGCACAACGAAAGGCGTAATTGGCAAAGCGCACGGCCTTGCGCACCGCTTTGTCGACGAGTTGCAGCCGCTTGCCGGGCGAAAATGCGAGATGGATGGCCCAATCGTAATAAGCCTTGGCCAGCGCCGCCGGCGACAGGCCGGCCGTGAAGCGGGCCGCTGTGGCGTGCAACGAACGATCGACGATGTCGGCAAACGCGGTCACCGCATAGGAATCGCGTCCGTCACCGTCGTCTGCGGCACTGGATGGCGGAACGATTGGCACCGGTATGCCATGGCGGTCCGACAACGGCGGCGCATCCACCCTGGTTAACAGCACGTTAGAATCGGTTACAGGCGTCATGGTTGTTTTTCCGTGCCCATGATCATAATCAAACGGTAGGCGCTAAATTGTGACGCGATATGATCTGGATCAATCGGCCGCTGCTAACTAAATAATTGCGATTGTGACTCAATTCACAGTAACGCGACGGGCATGACTTCGACTGCCAGCCATACTTGAGTGAGCCATGTCCATCCGCAATCTCGATAAGATGTTCCGGCCGCAGTCGGTCGCGGTCATCGGCGCCTCCGACAAGCCGCATTCAGTCGGCTCGGCATTGATGACCAATTTGACTCGCGCTGGCTTCAGCGGGCCGATTATTCCGATCAACCCGCGCGCCGCCGCCGTACATGGCATCATGGCCTACAAGGACGTGGCGAGCCTGCCGATCACGCCGGACCTCGCCGTCATCGCCACGCCACCCGATACCATTCCCGCCCTGATGAGCGAACTCGGCGGCCGCGGCACCCGCGCCGCCGTCATCCTCACAGCAGGCTTTGCCGAGGGCGAAGCTTCCATCGGCAAGGAGCGTGCCGCGCAAATGCTCGCCGCCGCGCGCCCGCATCTGTTGCGCATCGTCGGCCCTAATTGTCTTGGTATCGCGGCGCCTGGCATCGGGCTCAACGCGACTTTTGCGCCAGCGACGCTACTGCCCGGCAACATTGCATTCTTGACGCAGTCTGGCGCGATGGCGACTACCGTGCTCGACTGGGCTCTGCCGCGTCGTGTCGGTTTCTCGACCATCGTCTCGATGGGCGACATGAGCGACGTGGATTTCGGAGACCTGTTGGATTACTTCGTTTTCGATGAGGCAACGCACGCGATCCTCATTTACGCGGAAGCTATCACGCAGGCGCGTAAGTTCATGTCTGCGGCGCGGCGTGCCGCACGCATCAAGCCGGTGATCGTGGTCAAAGGCGGGCGGGCGGAAGAGGGCGCGCGCGCCGCCGCGTCGCACACCGGGGCGCTCGCGGGCACCGACGTTGTCTATGAGGCAGTGTTTCGGCGCGCCGGCATGTTACGCGTCAACGAGGTCGAGGAATTGTTCGACGCGGCTGCCACCCTGGCACGCATGTCGCCCCAACCCGGCAACCGGCTGGCCATTGTCACCAATGGCGGTGGCGCCGGCGTCCTGGCCACCGACCGGCTGATCGAGCAGGGCGGCAAGCTGGCTTCCGTCGGCCCCGATACAATTGCCAAGCTGAATAAGGTTCTGCCGGCGACTTGGAGCCACGCCAATCCAATCGACATCATCGGCGATGCCGATGCTGAACGCTACGCAAACGCTGTTAAGATTCTCATGGATGACGCCGACAACGACGCCCTGCTGGTTGCCTACTGTCCCACCGCTATCGTCTCTCCGGCTGAAGCTGCCAAAGGGTTGGTTAGCGCACTCGGGCAGTCCACGAAACCGAAAAAGAATGTGTTTGCCTGCTGGATGGGAGCAGAAACCGTCGCGGAGGGACGCGCGCAACTTGTTGCTGCTGGCGTTCCCGACTACGAGACGCCTGAACGCGCGGTGCGCGCCTTTATGTACCTCGTGAACTATCGCAAGAGCCAGGACCTGCTGCTGGAGACGCCGTCATCGGCTGCGCCGCATGCGCCCATCGATACCGCGCGCGCACGGAGCACCATCCGCCAGGCGCTAGCCGACCAACGCGAATGGCTCGACCCCGCCGAGGTCGCGACGTTCCTCGCCTGTTATGGCATCCCCTTCGCGCGCACCGAAGCCGTCCCCGACGCCGAGGCTGCGGCCCGGGTTGCCGTCGAGATCAAGGCACCGGTAGCACTCAAGATCCGTTCCCGCGACGTCGTGCACAAATCCGACGTCGGCGGCGTCGCCTTGAACCTTGCCACACCCGTCGAGGTCGAAGCCGCGGCCAAGCGTATCAATGAAAGCGTGTCGCGGGCGCTGCCGAAGGCGCGGCTCGAAGGCCTCATCGTACAGGAGATGGTGCACCGGGTGGGTGGCTACGAGCTGATCGCGGGGATCTCCACTGACGCGACCTTTGGCCCGATGATCTTGTTCGGGCAAGGCGGCACCGCGGTCGAGATAGTCCGCGACAAGTCACTCGAACTGCCGCCGCTAAACACAGCGCTCGCGCGAGCGCAGATCGAGCGTACCCGCATCGCCGCTTTGTTGAAAGGTTACCGCGATCGGCCTGCGGCGGACATGGATGGCATCGTCAATGTGCTGATGCAATTGAGCCAGATCGTCGCCGATCATCCGGAAGTCACCGAGATTGACATCAATCCCCTGCTCGCCGACTCGCAGGGCGTTATCGGCGTAGACTCACGCATTCGCGTCCGCGCTGCCGCAGGGCCGGCGCAATCCCGCATGACCATCCGGCCTTATCCCCAGCAGCTCGAAACAGAAGTTTGCTCACTCGATGCGAAGAAGTATCACGTACGGCCGATTAAGCCGGAGGACGAACCGGCGCTGCGCCGCTTTGCTGACGAAGTCGATACCGCCGATCTCTGGCACTCATTCTTTACACCGCTGCGCGAGCGCACGCACGAGACTGCTGCGCGCTTGAGCCAGATCGACTACGACCGCGAGATGACTTTGGTCGCTTGGGATGGCGAGCGCGTGGCCGGGCTTGCCCGTTCAACTGCCGATCCGGATTTCCAGAGCTCCGAATGCGCGGTGATTATCCGCCGCGATCTGCGTAAAAAGGGCCTCGCTAGCAAGCTCATCGAGGCGCTGTTAGGGGCGCTGACGCTGCAGGGCATCGATCAGGCCACGCTGATCTTCCCGCCGGATCAGGCGCGCATGGTTAATCTGAGCAAAGACCTCGGCTTCTCCATTGTTCCGGACGGCACGGCGCAGGTCTGCGCCAGCAAGCGGTTGCAGGCGGCCCCGGCGAATTGAGCTCAGCGCCCCTGATAGGCCGGCGTGTGCACAACTAGGCCGTCGAGCGCTTCCGTCACTTTGATCTGACACGAAAGCCGCGAGGTAGGTTTTACCTCGAACGCGAAGTCGAGCATGTCCTCTTCTTCGGCCGAAGGCTTACCGACAACCTCGCTCCACTTCTCGTCCACGTGCACCAAGCAGGTGGCGCAAGTGCAGGAGCCGCCGCATTCGGCGACGATGCTCGTCACGCTATTGCGCTGAGCCGTTTCCATGACGGTTGAGCCAATCTCGGCCTCGACCGTGTGCACGGTGCCATCGTGTTCGATGAAAGTGATCTTGGGCATGGTCTTGTTGTTCGCGCTGGAGCGGGAAAGTTCCTGGACGTCACTCATGCGACACCGAGTTTCTTCTGCAGGCTGGTGGAGGAGGTGGTGTATTGAAAGACGAGCTTCTTCTCCGGATAAACGTAGTGATAGGCCTTCTGCGCCATCAAGGCACTTTCGTGGAAGCCCGACAAAATGAGCTTAAGTTTGCCCGGATAGGTGTTGATGTCGCCGATGGCGAACAGGCCTGGGACCTCGGTTTCGAACGTGCCGGTGTCGACCGGGATGAGGTTATCTACGAGCTTGAGCCCCCAGTCGGCCACCGGGCCGAGCTTCATGGTCAGGCCGAAAAACGGCAGCATGGCGTCCACTTCGACGCGGCTGACCGAGCCGTCATTGCCCTTGACGCTCGCGGCGGTGAGTTGGCCGTCAACGCCTTCCAGCGCCGTCACCTGGCCGATCTTGAGGTCCATGCCGCCGGCTGCAACTAACGTGCGCATCTTGTTGACGCTGTCAGGCGCGCCGCGGAACTCGTCGCGCCGGTGCACCAGCGTCAGCCGCTTGGCGATCGGCTGCAGGTTGAGCGTCCAGTCGAGCGCTGAATCACCGCCGCCGACGATCATCAGCTGCTTGTCGCGGAACATCTCCATCTTGCGCACGGCGTAGTACACCGACTTGCCTTCGTACGGCTCGATGCCCTTGATCGGCGGACGCTTGGGCTGGAACGAGCCGCCACCGGCGGCGATCGCTACCACTTTCGCTTCGAACACCCTGCCGCGGTCGGTGGTGGCAAGAAACAGCGGCTCGCCGGTCTTTTGCAGTGTGGTCACCATCTCGTTGAGATGGAAGGTTGGGTGGAACGGCTTGATCTGCTTCATTAAGGCCTCTGTTAGGCCGTGGCCGGTGATGTAGGGGATACCGGGAATGTCGTAGATCGGCTTCTCCGGATAAAGCTCGGCGCACTGCCCGCCTACCTTGTCGAGGATATCAACCAAGTGCGCTTTGATATCCAACAGGCCCAACTCGAACACTGCAAATAGCGCGATCGGTCCGGCGCCGATGATCAGAACATCGGTCTTGATCGTCTCACTCATTCTTGCTTCGCCCGGCGCCCGCCGGTTCTCCCCATTGAATTGTCGGATTGCTGTCGTTCATGCCAATTGAAGCTGCATGCCGGTACTGGGAACCGCGATCAGACGCAACAGTTCCGCGAGATTCTGCTCCGGCGTCTTGCGGCTAGTGGTGATTACAGCCTCGGCTTTGGCATAAAGCGGCTCGCGGCTCTTCAGGATCGAAACCAGGTCCTCCATGGCGCGCGCATTGTTCGCCATCGGCCGCATGTCGCCCTGTGCCATCACGCGCCGCATATGCTCCTCCGGCTCGGCACGCACCCAAATGGTAAAGCAGGAGGCCAGCAGCAATTCGAGCGTGCTCGGCTCGGTGACGATGCTGCCGCTAGTGGCGATGACGAAATGCAGGTGCTGGCTGAGCACCTCGTTGAACGCCTCGCGCTCGGCGCGGCGGAAGGTCTCCTGGCCGAACATGTCGAAGATTTCGCTCAAGTTTGCGCCGCTGCGCCTCTCAATCTCGCGGTCGAGCTCGATGAAGGGCACGTCGAGGCGCTCGGCCAACAGGCGGCCGAGGGTCGATTTGCCACCGCCGCGCAGACCGATGAGCGCAATACGCCGACGCCGCAGGCCCTCTGATGGCTCGCTGAAATGCTTGAGCAGCACTTTGCGTGCATTCGCCAGCGCGGGTGGCGACAGCCGCTCGAGGAATTGCGACAGGAGCACGAAATCCAACGGCGGCTCGGCGCCGTCGTGCAACAATTGAGTCACAGGGAGCCCGATGGCGCTCGCAATGCGCCGCAGAAGCACGATCGAGCCGTTGCCTTTGCCGGCCTCGAGCTGGGCGAGGTAGCGCTCGGACACCCGTGCATGCGCGGCCAACGCCTTGCGCGTCATGCCGCGCTGGTTGCGCAGTGTGCGAAGGCGCTCGCCGAGGCGGCGCAGATAGGCATCGCCGCCGCGACCGTTGGGACGGACACGTTTCATCGCTATTCGGCTAACATGCATTATAGTGCTAAGCAAGGGGCTAATCGTCGGCTGTCAACGGAAAAGAGCGGATTTCCGCTGGCGCGGACAAAAAATCTCATGTTTTTTGGCTAAAATGAAACAGACCGCAGATGACTTTGAAATCGGCCAGTTTCCCCATTACACATCCTTATTGTATCGCTGCGGCATTGGTGCTATGGAACATGTAAAATAATGCATACACAGGGAGAAGGTCACCCGGGCGCCCATGTCCGCGGCGGCATCAGTCATGCAGACAATTGATTTCCAGACCGAGCCGGCGCGCTACCGCCATTGGAGGCTCGAGTTTGACGGCGAGGTTGCCTATTTGATCATGGACGTCGATCAGGCCGGCGGGCTGTTCGACGGCTATGAACTCAAGCTCAATTCCTACGACCTCGGCGTTGATATCGAGCTCAACGACGCTGTGCAGCGGCTGCGCTTCGAGCATCCGGAAGTGCGGTGCGTGGTCATCAAGTCCGGCAAGGACAATGTGTTCTGCGCCGGCGCCAATATCCGTATGCTCGGCAAGTCGACGCACGGGCAGAAGGTAAACTTCTGCAAGTTCACCAACGAGACGCGGCTCGCCATCGAGGACGCCTCCGAGAATTCCAAACAGATCTATCTGTGCGCCATCAACGGCAACGCGGCCGGCGGCGGCTATGAGCTGGCGCTAGCCACCGATCACATCATGCTGGTCGACGACCGCCGATCGGCGGTGGCACTGCCCGAGACACCATTGCTCGCGGTGTTGCCTGGCACCGGCGGGCTTACCCGCGTCACCGACAAGCGCAAGGTGCGGCGCGATCGCGCCGACGTGTTTTGTTCGATTGAAGAGGGCATCCGCGGTAACAAGGCCGTCGAATGGCGGCTGGTCGACGAGGTTGTGCCGAACTCGAAATGGAAAGAAACGGTCGCCGTCCGCGCCAAGGAGATCGCCGCGCGCTCCGACCGCCCCGGAGAGGCCAAGGGCATCACGCTCACGCCGCTCGAGCGCAAAATTGAAGCCGACCGAGTTACCTATTCGCACGTTGATGTTGAAATCGACCGTGCACGCGGGCTGGCGACTGTCACTGTGCGCGGCCCTTCGCAGACTGCGCCGGTCTCGATTGAAGCTGCACATGCACTGGGCGCGAAATTCTGGCCGCTGACTGTGGCGCGCGAATTGGAGGACGCCATCCTGCATCTGCGCACCAACGAACCGGCAATCGGCGTGCTGCTTTTCCGCACCAATGGCGATGCCAGGGCGGTGCTAGCGCATGATGATTTTCTCGCTGAAACCAATGGCGACTGGCTGATGCGCGAGATCCACCATTACCTCAAGCGCGTGCTCAAGCGCGTCGACGTTACCTCGCGCAGCACGATCGCGCTGATCGAGCCGGGCTCCTGCTTCGCCGGCACGCTCGCCGAGCTCGCCTTCGCTGCCGACCGCTCGCTGATGCTGATCGGCACGCGCGAGGGCGATAACCGCAAGCCGGCGGCGATCACACTCGGTGAGGTCAATTTTGACTTTTATCCGATGGGCAACGGGCTCACCCGCTTGCAGACCCGCTTCCTCGGCGAACTTGACGCGCTCCACCGCGCTAAGGAAATGATCGGCATGCCGGTTGAAGGAGAGGAGGCTGCCGAGCTTGGCCTCGTCACGCAAGCTTACGAAGATTTCGATTGGAACGACGAACTGCGCCTCCTGTTGGAGGAGCGGACGAGCTTCTCGCCGGACGCCATGACCGGGATGGAGGCGAACCTGCGTTTCGCCGGACCGGAGACCATGGAAACCAAGATATTTGGGAGATTGAGCGCCTGGCAGAACTGGATCTTCCAGCGGCCGAACGCGATCGGCGAGCAGGGCGCGCTCAAACTCTACGGCAGCGGCGTCTCGCCGACCTTCAATAAAGAAAGGGTGTAAGCAATGAACATCGCTCAGGTCGATTACGACGGGTTGATCCCCAACAACGTCGCGCTCGGGCAAGATCCGCGCGTCAAGCGCGCGCTGGAGAAGTGGCACCCCGGCTACCTCAACTGGTGGAACGACATGGGGCCGGAGGGCTTCCAGGCCTCGCTCGTCTATCTGCGTACCGCGGTCAGCGTTGATCCCAAAGGTTGGGCCAAGTTCGACTACGTGCGCATGCCCGAATATCGTTGGGGCATCCTACTCGCGCCGCCGGTGGAAGGCCGTAAGATCCCCTTCGGTACCCACAAGGGCGAGGACGCCTGGCAAGAGGTGCCCGGCGAATACCGCGCCATGCTGCGCCGCCTAGTGGTGATCCAGGGCGACACAGAGCCGGCCTCGGTCGAGCAGCAGCGCCATCTCGGCAAAACTGCGCCCTCGCTCTACGACATGCGCAACCTGTTCCAGGTAAACGTGGAGGAGGGCCGTCACCTGTGGGCGATGGTCTATCTGCTGCAGAAATACTTCGGTGCCGACGGCCGCGAGGAGGCGGAAGCGTTGTTGCAGCGCCGCTCCGGCGACCCAGACACGCCGCGCATGCTCGGCGCCTTCAACGAGAAGACGCCGGACTGGCTGTCGTTCTTCATGTTCACTTACTTTACCGACCGCGACGGCAAAATGCAGCTTGAGGCGCTGGCTCAATCCGGCTTCGATCCGCTGTCGCGCACCTGCCGCTTCATGCTGACCGAAGAAGCCCACCACATGTTCGTGGGCGAGACGGGCGTCACGCGCATCGTGCAGCGCACCTGCGAGGCAATGAAACAGGCCGGCATCGATGATCCCTACGACGTTGAAGCGGTGCGTAAGCTCGGCGTCATCGACCTTCCGGCGGTGCAGAAGAAGGCCAACATGCATTTCTCGCTCACGCTCGACCTGTTTGGCAGCGAGCTCTCGACCAATGCGGCGAACGCCTTCCACGCCGGCTTGAAGGGCCGTTACCGCGAGGACCGGCTGAAGGACGACCATCAGCTCGAAAGCGGCACCTATCCGGTGCTGCGTCTGATCGACAGCAAGATCCAGAACGAGGATGCACCGGCGCTATCCGCCCTCAACATGAGGCTGCGCGACGATTATGTCGCCGATTGCAATATCGGCGTCGGCCGCTGGAACAAGGTGATCGCAGATAGCGACATCCAGTTCCAGATCAAGCTGCCGCACGTCGCCTTCCACCGGCACATCGGCGAATTCGCCGATATTCATACCGATCTCGAGGGCAACATCCTCGAGGAGGCCACGTGGAATAAACGCCGGGGCGAATTCCTGCCGTCCGACAGCGACAAGGAGTTCATTGAAAGCCTGATGCAGCCGCAGTTCGAGCCAGGCAAGTTTGCCAGCTGGATCGCACCGCCGCGCGTTGGGATCGACAACAAGCCGGGTGACTTCGAATACGTGAAGATCGCCTAAATGCGCCCTCGCGGCCCGTGTACCGGCGTACGGGTACTCAAGCTCGGCTCCAGCGATCTCACAACACGGCAGGTCGCCGAGGAATCCGTTGCCGGAGAACGTCGTCGGCCGGTGATCGTCGCCGTACCGCCGCTGTGAATCCAGTTCAACTGAACGGCGGCGGCGTTTAGGTGGGCGCCGCCTTCGTCGACCTGTGCGCGGCAGATCGGTCGACAGCGTTGCGAAATCGGCGAAGTACTTGCCAACAGCGCAACAGCGATTGAATGCACGCTCAACGCGCGTGTAAGACGGGGCCACGACCGATTCTACGTGACGATTAGCGTGTGGCCGGGCGGCAAACGTCGGTCATCCACTAGAGAGTGGGGGCATTGAGTTCTAACGGGAACTCTTTGACGTCAGTTGGAACCTTAGCGGGCTGGAGCCTGCAGCTAGGTCCTCGTCGCGCAGTTTGAAACGCTGGATCTTGCCCGTCGCGGTGTGCGGCAGATCGGTCCGCACGTCGATCCAGCGCGGAAATTTCCACGGGCCGGCATGTTGTTTGACGTGGCCCTTTAGCTTTTCCAGCAGCGTCTCGTCGGCCACATAGCCACGCTTGAGCACGATGAAAGCCTTCGGCTTCACCAACCCGTCGGCGTCCTGTTTGCCGATAACCGCGGCTTCCAACACCGCTTCGTGCGAGGTCAGCGCGGCCTCGACGTCGAATGGCGACACCCACATGCCGCTAACCTTGAACATGTCGTCGGTTCGGCCGCAATAGTAATAGTAGCCATCGGCATCGCGGCGGTATTTGTCGCCGGTATAGGTCCATTCGCCGACGAAGGTGCGCTGGCTCTTCCAACGTTGATTCCAGTAGCCCTCGCCCGCCGACGGCCCGCGGACGATCAATTCGCCGATCTCCTCGTCGGGCAGGTCGCGGCCTTTGTCGTCAACGATGCGCGCCTCGTATCCGGGCACCGGTTTGCCGGTAGAGCCGTAGCGGATGTCGCCGGGCCGGTTACTCAGGAAGGTCTGCAGCAATTCGGTCGAGCCGATGCCGTCGAGCACATCGACGCCAACGACCTCGCGCCAGCGCTCGCCGATGTGCGCCGGCAGCGCTTCGCCCGCCGACACGCAGATGCGCAGGCGGTCAGAGCCCGCGCCCCTGCCGATGTCTTTGTGCGCGAGCAGGGCCGTGTAAAGCGACGGCACGCCATAGAAAATCGTTGGGTGATGCCGCCGCATGATCTCGAAAACGCCGTCCGGCGAGGGCCGATGCGGCCACAACACCGCGGTGGCGCCGATCGACAGTGGAAAGGTCATGGCGTTGCCGAGGCCGAAAGCAAAGAACAGTTTGGCGGCAGAATGCACCACGTCGTCCTGGCGGATGCCGAGCACGCCTTGCCCGAACAGCTTCGCCGTCGCCATCAGGCTGGAATGCACGTGCTTGACGCCCTTCGGATCTCCGGTGGAGCCGGAGGTGTACAGCCAAAACGCCACCTCATCGGAAACCGTGGCCGCAGCAAACGGCGTGGTATCGCCGGTGGCGATCAGGTCATCGAGCAACTGAATATCCCGACCGCCGAACGCCGTCTTATCGTCGATGGCGCCGGCGAGGATCACGCCGCGCAAATGCGGAAGTTTCTCGATGACCGGCCAGATCGCTCGCGCCAGCGGCGCGGCGGCGACCAGCGCGGTCGCGCGCGAGTCGGCAAGGATGTAGGCGCATTGTGGCACGTTGAGGAACGTGTTGATCGGCAGCGCGATGGCGCCGGAGCGGATCGTTCCCCAGAACGCGACAGGATAATCGACGGTGTCGTGCATGAGCAGCGCGACGCGCTCTCCCTGGCGAATGTCGAGCTGGCGCAGCGCGTGGGCGAAGCGCACGCTGCGCGTCTGCAGCTCGCCGTAGTTGAGAGAACCGTCCAAATCGATGAAGGCTGTTTTGCCGGCGAGGCCGCGTGCCACGTTGGCGTCGACGAAATCGCTGACCGCGTTGTAGGGCCTGCGTTCTTCGTAAACCTCGGCCACGCCCGCCCTCGGTTAGCTTTCGAACAGTTTCTTCAGCAGCCTGCGCGCCAGCACTGCGGCTACGCGCCGGCGGTAGTGGCCGGGCGTGAACGTGGTCTTCATCGGCATGATCTGGTCGCGCACCAGCGCGTCGAGGCCCTTGAATACGCGCTCGTCGAGCTTGCCGCCGGTAAGCGCGGCGGTGCCTTCGAGCAGCACCGGGCGCGGATTGGTGCCGGTGAAAGCGACGCGCAAATCGGTGAGCTTGTCGCCTCCGCGCTTTAACGCGACCGCGACGCCCGCCACCGGATATTCGATCGAGCGGCGGATGCGGATCTTGTCGTAGGCCGAGCGCAGTCCCGGCGTGTTGTTGGCGCGCACGGTGGTGATGATTTCGCCTGACCGCAGCGACAGATAATACTTGCCGTCGCCCTGCGTCTCGGTCACCGGCACGTCCTGGCGCGCAAAGCCGATGTAGAGGTTGTTGAGCGGGATGGTACGCTTGCCCTTCGGGCCGGCGATGTCCACCTCGGCACCGAGCGTCAGCAGCGCCGGCGCGAGGTCGCCTGAGAAGGTCGCAAAGCACACGCCCCGGCTCTTCGGCGCCACGTGGCACACGGTGCCGGTGGTCTTCAGGCAGTGATTATTGGAAGTCCGCCACCACTCGCTCTGATTATAGAAAATACAGCGCGTGTCGAGGCAGAGATTGCCACCGACCGTACCCATGTTGCGGTGGGTCGGTCCCGCAATATGCGCGGCCGCCTGCGCCAGCACGGGATAACGCGAGATTACCGTCGGGTGTTCGGCCAGCGCACTCAGCCGCACCGAGGCGCCGATCTCGATGCTGTTGGTGTCCACTTTGATTGCGCATAGCTCGGCCACGCGGTTCATGTCGATCAGCACCGGTGGCGCTACAATGCCGCGCCGGATGTTGACCACCAGGTCGGTACCGCCGCCAAGCGGCATGCTGCCCGGGTGGGCCGCGCGCGCTGCGATCACATCGTCGAGCGTCGCGGGGTTCAGCACGCGGAAATTGGGCAGGGCGTCCATTAGGACCCCTTTTCCAGCACGCGCTTGCGTTTTTCGATCGCCTCGAACACGCGGTCGGGCGTCACCGGCAGGTCGTCGAAGCGGATGCCGATTGCGTCGGCGATGGC
>Ga0207803_1000009_pt1 | contig 42132 bp, 38 predicted proteins | sample LuqExpMetageno41_FD_187799 | JGI IMG/M metagenome (GOLD analysis project Ga0207803, IMG submission 187799) | Tropical forest soil microbial communities from Luquillo Experimental Forest, Puerto Rico - Sample 41 (SPAdes) | ecosystem: Environmental > Terrestrial > Soil > Tropical forest ...
CGGCCATCCTGCATGTGATTGCGCCGCGAGCCTGTGAAAGATTTCACAGCATCGCCACTCTCCGTGCGTTATTCACATTATTCACAAGCCCTTCAGAGCGCGGGAAGGCGAAAGGAAAGTCTATGGAGACCGGAGAACTTGATTTGACCAAACTGACCGATTCCAAAGTGCTGGCGATGCTGGTCGCTGATATGGAGTTTTTGGGTCTTATAAAATTCGTGGCATCCACTGCACGAGACCCTGATGCCCTAAAGCGGCAAAATGTCACACCAATTCAAGAACGCAGAGCTACTAGCAAAGCTGCGTAAATCGTTAAACGACCCGCTATAGCGGCGACAACGGCTTCTTCAACGTGATGCAATTGCCGCGTTCAAAGGCGTGATTGCAAACCTTCGACGCTTATATTTGCCGCAGGGCCTGAGCGAATAGTGCGCCCGGTCGCAGAAGCCGTTCCCGAGGTCGGTATGCTTTTCCAAGGCGCAATCGTTTCCACTATGATTTTGATACCAGCCAGAGCGTTGTCGATTTCACTTTGCACGCGAGCGACCTCTGTTTTCAGAAATTTTTGTAGGTCGTGGAGTTCGGACGTCAGGCCTTCCAGGCTCTCCATCGAGCTTGAAGTTAGTCGCGCGAGTGAAGACCTGATCCTTTCAATATCATATGCACGCTCAATCTGAGCACGAGGAGTATTGGGCTCAATCTGAGGAGGAGGGGTGTCACGCTCAGCATAAGGGCGAGGGTTTATAAGCCTTTGCCCCACCAGTTTGCTGATCTCTTCTTCTACATCCGGGTCAAGAAGCGACTTCTCAGCGGGCGCATTAGATGTAGAGGAGCTCATCAACCTTCTCCTATGGATTGGCGTGTCCGTACCCTCGCGAACGGTAATTCCTGTTAGGCTAACGAATGGTTAAGCTAGTGCTATCGCAGCGATCTCGTTTTTATCTGTTGCCCGGAAATAACCCGCGCCGAACTCCTACGCCACGCGTGAGCGCGCTGGGTGGGCCGGTGGTCTCGCAGTTTAGATAAGGGTTTGGAGGAGAGCGGCCATGGGGTCCGCCTTTATCCAGTGTCAGATTCATAGGCGGAGACAGCCAGTTCACTACTGTCCTTAAGGCAGTTCACGAAAGGACATTGCGCTTGAGTCATCAATGCGAAGCCCTGCCGATTTTTGAGAATTGCAGTTAGGGGTGTCGGAGAATTTCAGCCCAACATTCCACCGCCAATAGGCGATTCCCATCGCCCAACTACGCCGTTTCGCTCATAGAGTGGCACCGATACCTGGTAGAGGAAACTCAGATCAACAGCCAAATCACACAAGCAATCAAACTAACGACCGCAAAAATCGCAACAATCCCGAGATAGACTAGTGCGCCACTGGCCTGTTCGATGAGTTGGCGCCGTTGTGCGGGGAGATCGGGATTACTGAATTTAAGATGAGCCATGGCTCGGAATTTTCCTTCTCCGATGAAAAAAATCCAGCAATCGTAGGAGTTAACCTAAATGGCGCAGCTCAAACAGCGCGCCCATGGGCTCAAATCGTAGCCGATGGCTAGAAGGGGGACGTTTAAAATGCTCGGCAATGGTGCGCGGTTGACTCGGACATGCGTTAGTTTGGATTGGCCTTCAGGGGATTAGCGGCCAACGCAGGAAAACGAAACTACGCGGCTCCCAGATTCATTGTGGCCTAAGGTTACTTGGGATTAGCCCATAGAGGGTCAAAATCAAGATCAGCAGCAAAATAAACAAGGCCACCGCTATGATCGTAACAAATTTCTCGCCCAGGCTTGTTTCACGGTGTTTGGTGCGGGGGCGTTGCCACATAGGATAAGAATATCATGCCCGGGGGATACAGAAACCCTAACGACTGCGCTTTCCTGAAAGATTTATTTCTATTGGCTCTGCCTCGTGCTTCGAAAAAAATCGCGGGGCTCAGACCCGGACAATAGCTACATCAGCTACATCGTTCTCTGCGACGGTCGTTATCTCGGGCGCATCTTTTATACCGATACTGGCGTACCCAAAGATGCCGCTGGTTTTGGAGTCTCGAATTTAACGAGTGGCAAAGACGCAAGGGCCCGCAGTAAGACAACGCTCCGAACCGAGGCGGCAATGCGTTCAGGCAACGTGGGAGAGCCGACAGGCCGCGCAAATCTGGTAGCCAAGAGCCCGGCTGTAGCAAACGGAAGGGCCGATCATGCTCGGTCCTCGTTTTCATATGCGGCGCGGATAGTTACAGCACGACCTGTGGCGGAAGTGGATTATTGTTCGGAAACCTGGTCGGAGTGGCAGGATTTGAACCTGCGACCCCCTCGTCCCGAACGAGGTGCGCTACCAGACTGCGCTACACTCCGACTGTCGGCGGCCTTATAACCCCTGCTCCTTTGCAGGTGCAAGCTCGAGACAGATATGACCGCCGAACCGGCAACGCGCGTGCTGAGAGCTGATCCCGCTGCGATCGAAGCCGCCGCCTGCTGCCTCGCCGCCGGCGGGCTGGTGGCGTTCCCGACCGAAACCGTCTATGGGCTCGGTGCCGCCGCCGGAAATGGCGCGGCAATCGCCCGCCTTTATGCGGCCAAGGGCCGGCCGCGCTTCAATCCGCTGATCGCACATGTGGCGGACGTCACGGCCGCGCGTAGGTGTGGACGCTTTGATTCCGCAGCCGAGCAGCTCGCCGCGGCATTCTGGCCGGGGCCGCTGACGCTGGTGCTGCCAAAACAAACGGACTGCGGGGTCGCCCATCTCGCACTCGCCGGCCTCGACAGCGTCGCGGTGCGCGTGCCGGCCCACCCGGTCGCGTTGGCTTTACTGGCGGCGTTCAAGGAACCGGTGGTGGCGCCCTCTGCCAACCGCTCTGGCCACGTCTCACCGACCAGCGCGGTGCACGTGCTAGCCGATCTGCGCGGGCGTATCGACATGGTGCTCGACGGCGGCAACTGCCCGATCGGCGTCGAATCCACGGTCGTTGCTTGCGTCGGCGCGCCGAGGCTGCTGCGGCCGGGCGGATTGCCGCACGACGAGATCGAGCGCGTCATCGGCCGCGCGCTCGATATCGCGCCGACCGCAGACGAGAAGCCGCTCGCGCCCGGCATGCTCTCCTCGCATTATGCGCCGAAAGCGCGACTGCGGCTCAATGCCAGTGAGGCCGAGCCGGGTGAAGCGCTGCTCGCCTTCGGCGCGGCGCCAGCAAGCGATGCCCTCACCCTCAATCTGTCGCCGCGCGGCGATCTGATCGAAGCGGCCACGAACCTGTTTTCGCACTTGCGCGAGCTCGACGCCTCCGGCGCCAAGACCGTCGCGGTGATGAGAGTGCCGCGCAAAGGACTGGGCGAGGCGATCAATGACCGGCTTGCGCGTGCCGCTGCACCTCGGCAAGGACGCGCGGAATGAAAGAACAACAGCGCCGTGCTCCCGAGCCTGATCTGCTGTCGCGCTTTGCCAGGATCGTCGGCGACAAATACGCGATCACCGATCCGGCCGCGCTCGAGCCGTTCCTGAACGAAGGCCGCGGGCTCTATCACGGCCGCACACACATGATGCTGCGACCCGGCTCGGTTACGGAAGTATCGGCGATCCTCAACCTTGCCAACGAGACCAGAACGCCGCTGGTGCCGCAGGGCGGCAATACCGGCCTGGTCGGCGGGCAGATCCCGCTCAACGGCGAGCTCATCCTCTCGCTCACCCGCCTCGACAAGATCCGCGAGATCGACACCGACTCCAACACCATGACCTGCGAGGCCGGCGTCGTGCTGCAGAAGGTGCAGGAAGCCGCCGCTGCTGTCGATCGGCTGTTTCCGCTCTCGCTCGGCGCTGAGGGCAGCTGCACTATCGGCGGCAACCTCGCCACGAATGCCGGCGGCACCGGCGCGCTCGCCTATGGTATTGCGCGCGAGCTAATGCTCGGCGTCGAGGTGGTGCTGGCCGACGGACGCGTGTTGAACCTGCTGCGCAAGCTGAAGAAGGACAACACCGGATACGACCTGCGCCACATCTTCATTGGCTCCGAAGGTACGCTCGGCGTGATCACCGCCGCGGTGCTCAAGCTGTTCCCGCGCCCGCGCGCGGTGGAGACCGCCTTCATAGGCTTGCTCTCGCCCGCCGCCGCGGTGAAGCTCTTGCACATGGCGCAGGCGCGCATCGCTGGTACCGTCACCTCGTTCGAACTGATCGCGCGCGGCGTGCTCGAGTTCGCCATCAAGCATCCCCATAGCATGCGCGATCCGCTAAGCAGCCAACATCCTTGGTACGTGCTAATGGAGGTATCGGCGCAGCATGGTGATGGCTTGCGCGAGGGACTGGAGCATTTGCTCGACGACGCCAGCGCGCAAGGGCTAGTAAGCGACGCCACCATCGCTGCCAGCCTCGATCAAACGAAGGCCCTCTGGCACATACGCCACAGTCTGACCGAGGTGCAGAAGCCAGAAGGCGGCTCAATCAAGCACGACGTTTCGGTACCGGTCGCCGCGGTACCGGATTTTCTCGCCGAGGCAAGCGCGGCAGTGCAAAGGTTGATCCCTGGCTGCCGACCAGTGCCGTTCGGCCATCTCGGCGACGGCAACATACATTTCAACGTCAGCCAGCCCGTCGGCGCTGACAAAGCAGCGTTCCTCAAGCGCTGGGACGAAGTCAACGCCGTGGTAGACAAAATCGTGCTGAAATATCATGGCTCGTTCTCGGCCGAGCACGGCATCGGCCGACTCAAGCGCGAGGAACTGGCGAAGGTCAAGGACCCGGCCGCGCTCGAACTGATGCGCGGTCTCAAGCGCATGCTCGATCCCAACGGAATCCTAAATCCCGGCAAGGTGCTGTGACTAAGGCGTCACCGTGGGTCGCGCCTTCATGCTGGGATGGAATTTGCAGAATTAGTCAAAAGTGCCAACTTTCTTCAGCTCCGCCGCGCCGTGATTAACAGCGATGATGCCAACACAGGCGCCCTACCCTCGCCGCAGGCAGTTGTCGTCGGGCTGATGAAGAGGCTAGACCGCTACTGATGACCGAGCGCACCTATCCCCAACGTCCCTATCTTGCCGTCAGCGCCGCCATCATCCGGGACGGCAAGGTGTTGGTGGTGCGCCGCGCGCGCAAACCGGCGCTCGGCATCTACACGCTGCCGGGCGGCGTGGTAGAAGCCGGTGAAACGCTGACACGCGCGTTGACGCGCGAAGTGCGCGAGGAGACCGCTCTCGCTATCGAGCCAGTCGCGCTAGCCGGCCATCGCGAAGTCATCGTGAAAGATGCGGATGGACGCATCGAGCGGCATTTCGTCATCATGTGTTTTGCCTCGCGCTGGGTTTCCGGCGAGCCGGTGCTAAACGAAGAACTCGACGACGCCCGTTGGATCGATCCGGCGGAACTTGCGAACCTTCGCACCACAGAAGGCATCGCCGAAATTGTCGCGACGGCAGTCGAGCGGCTCGGCGGGTGCTAATGTATCGGCCTTGCGATTACCCCCAGAACGCGCGCATATCACCCCCGCCATGAAGTTATTGCTGACCATCGCGTGTCTCATGCTCTGCCTAGCGCCGCCTGCGCGCGCACAGACACAGGCGCCGGCCGCCTATGACGGCGATCTCGAGCGTCTCGCCGAGATCATGGGGGCGTTGCACTACCTGCGCGCGGTCTGCGGGGCCAACGAGGGGCAGAAGTGGCGTAACGAGATACAGGCACTGATCGACGCCGAGGCCCCCTCCGGCGAGCGCCGGGGCAAGATAGTGGCCGGCTTCAACCGGGGTTACCGGGGTTTTCAACAGACTTATCGCACCTGCACCCCAGCCGCCGACCTGGCGATTCGCCGCTATCTCGAGGAAGGCGCCAAGATTGCTCGTGAAATTACCGCGCGCTACGCCAATTAGACTCCGCTGCCAATTAACCTTTCCCTGAGGTGCCACCTTTGCAATGCCGCCAGCGTGCTAACGTGCGACCGGAATATGGGACTGGTGTCCTTAACCGGACGCCTGGGGAAGCAAGGTCAAGATGAAGCCGGCTGAGCCGTCCATTCACGTGCGTGGTTTGGCATCGGACCACGAACAGAAGCGCGTCGCGCTCGGCTACCTGCAGGAAGCCTGGGCGGAAGCGCGCCTCGACGGCATCGACAGCGATTGCCTAGCGCAGGCCTGCCTGTTCGTGGCCATGGCCGAATTCGTTACCACCTACGGCGAGGAAGCTGCCGCCATCTTCGCTGAAGGCCTGGGAGCGCGCATCCGCAACGGCGAATTCTCGCTCCAGCAGCACCGGCAATAGCCGGCTATCGGCCGCCATTAAGGAACGCCGCGGAGAGCGCGATTAGGATTGTTGATAAACAATGACAGCTCTCCAATTCCAAGAATAAGAATTGGGCAAGTACAGGGAAAACTATAGAGCTTGTTGCCGCCCGCACCTAAAGTCTCGACCGCGTGAGAGTTTCCTGGAAGCGAACCCGCTCGCCGCAACCGGGTGCCGTCAACTCGCCCTCCCACATCGCTTTATGCCCACGAACGAAAGTACCGACCGGCCAGCCGGTGACATTCATGCCGTCATAAGGCGTCCAGCCGGCGCGGGAGGCGATCCAACGCTCGGTGATGATCTGCCGGCGCTTGAGATCGACGACCGTGACGTCGGCGTCATAACCAACCGCTATTCGGCCCTTGTCGACGATTCCGAAGATGCGCGCGGGCCCCGCGCTGGTGAGGTCGACCAGGCGCATCAGTGATAGGCGCCCAGCATTGACGTGGTCGAGCATCAGAGGCACCAGCGTCTGCACGCCGGGCATGCCGGAATGCGTCTTCGGATAGGGATGCGCTTTTTCCTCGCGCGTATGCGGGGAATGGTCGGAACCGATAGTATCGACAACACCTTGCGCGATGGCGCGCCAAAGTCCTTCGCGATGGGCTGCATCGCGGATCGGCGGATTGAGCTGTGCGCGGGTGCCGAGCCTTTCATAACAGTCGGGCGCAGTGAGCGTGAGATGCGCTGGCGTCGCCTCCGCAGTAGCGACGTCCTTGTATTCGGCGAGGAACGCCGCCTCCTCCTTGGTGGTGACGTGCAACACGTGCACACGCTTGCCGGTCTCGCGCGCGAGGCGGATCAAGCGCTGTGTGCACAGAAGCGCCACCTCCGCGTCACGCCAGACCGGATGCGAGCGCGGATCGTTCTCGACACGTAGGCTCATGCGCTCGCGCAGCCTGTTTTCGTCCTCGGAGTGGAAGGCGGCACGGCGGCGGATCTCCCTGAGCACGGCGCGCACGCTCTCGTCGTCCTCGATCAGCAGCGAGCCGGTCGAAGAGCCCATGAACACCTTTACGCCGGCGACGCCCGGTAGCATTTCTAACTCGCCCAGGTCGCAGATGTTCTCGCGGGTGGCGCCGACATAGAAGGCGAAGTCGCAATACATGCGGTGATGCGCGCGGTTGACCTTATCGGCGATGTCCGCGGCGGTGGTTGTTGTCGGGTCGGTGTTCGGCATCTCGAACACCGCGGTGACGCCGCCGAGCACCGCGCCGCGCGAGCCGCTTTCCAAGTCCTCCTTGTGAGTGAAACCGGGCTCGCGGAAATGCACGTGGCTATCGATCACGCCTGGCAACAGATGCAGGCCGCGGCAGTCCACCACCTCGCTCGCCGAGGCACCTGAAAGATCGCCGATGGCGGCGAAGCGACCGACCCGGATACCGAGATCGCGCACACCCTCGCCGTCGTGGTTGACTACGATGCCACCCTTGAGGATCAGGTCGTAACTTTCAACCATGGGCTCGAATAGGACTTGAGGCCTGCTCAGCAGCGCTTACGTTTCGCCGTGAGTTCTGGCAAGAGATTAGGCGGACAGGGCGAAGAGAATTCATATGCAGGCAGCACTCCTCCCCGAACGCGGCGTCGTCAAGGTCGCCGGCGTCGACGCTCGGAGGTTCCTCAACGGCCTCATCACCAACGATGCCGGCAAGGTAGTCTCTGGCAAGGCGTGCTTTGCCGCATTGCTCACACCGCAAGGCAAAATCATCGCCGATTTCATCCTGACCGAGGCTGAGCCCGACGAGGGCGGCGCTTTCTTCCTCGACTGCCCGCGCGTGCTCGCCGGGACGCTGGTGGAGAAGCTCACCTTCTACAAGTTGCGCGCCAAGGTAACGGTCGAAGATCTGTCGGCGACGCTCGGTGTGATGGCGTTCTGGGATGACGCGGCCTTGAGCGAAGACGGGCTGTCCTATGCCGATCCGCGCCTTCCTGCGCTCGGCACGCGCTCGATTCTGCCGCCGGATCTCACGACGGAAGCTGCCGCCAATCTCGGCGCTACCCTCGTTGGCGCCGACGCCTATGACGCGCACCGCATCGCGCTCGGCGTACCGCGCGGCGGCACGGATTTCATGTATGGCGACACCTTCCCGCATGAAGCCGACATGGATCAACTCGCCGGCGTCGATTTCGAGAAGGGCTGCTATGTCGGTCAGGAGGTGGTGTCCCGTATCGAGCATCGCGCGAACGCGCGCAGCCGCCTGGTGCCGGTTGCCTTCGACGAATTCGTGCCCTCCTCCGGTCCGGTGATGGCGGGCGAAAAGGAAGTCGGGATGCTGTTCTCGACGAGCAAAGGCCGAGGTATCGCCAGGTTGCGGCTCGACCGTGTCGCCGACGCGGTCGCCGCCGGCACCTCGCTCACCTGCGGCAATATTCCACTGCACATTGTGAAGCCGGACTGGGCGAGGTTCACGGTTCCCTGCGAGCCGAAAGCATGAGCGCCGCTATCCTGCAAGCCGATAGTCTTAAGCGCTGCCCGTGGCCGAAAGAGGATCCGCTCTATCTCGCCTATCACGACGAGGAATGGGGCGTGCCCGAATACGACGACCGCGCCCTCTACGAGAAGCTGGTGCTCGACGGCTTCCAGGCCGGACTGTCGTGGATCACCATCCTGCGCAAGCGCGAGAACTTCCGCCGCGCCTTCGACAATTTCAATCCGGAGAAGATCGCGCGCTATCCGAACCGCAAGATCGAGTCGCTGATGAAGGATGTCGGCATCATCCGCAACCGCGCCAAGATCGAGGGTGCCGTGCGCTCAGCGCGCGCCTACTTGCAGATCATGGAGAGCGGGCAAGGATTTTCCGTGCTGTTGTGGGACTTCCTCGACGGCAAGCCGAAACAGAACCGGTTCAAGTCGATCAAGCAGGTGCCGGCCGAAACCGAAATCTCACGCAAGATGTCGAAGGAGCTTATCGCGCGCGGCTTCAAGTTCGTCGGCCCGACTATCGTCTATGCCTTCATGCAGGCGGTCGGCATGGTCAACGACCACCTGGTCGGCTGCCATCGCCACGCGGCCTGCGCCAAGCTCGCGAGGCAATGAGCAAACTTCGCAAAAGCTCTGGAAAGCCGCGCGCCTGGCAGCGAATGTTGTCGGGCCGCCGACTCGATTTGCTCGATCCCTCGCCGCTCGACGTCGAGATTGAGGACATTGCGCACGGGCTCGCCCGTGTCGCGCGCTGGAACGGGCAGACTAAAGGCGGCCATATCTATTCGGTCGCCCAGCACGCACTCCTAGTCGAAGCGCTAGCGCGCTCCAAGTCGCCGCGGCTCGACGCGCCTGGAAGGTTGGCGGTGCTGCTGCATGATGCGCCGGAATATGTGATCGGTGATATAATCTCGCCGTTCAAGGCTGTGATTGGCGACAGTTACAAGGCGGTAGAACAGCGGTTGCTCGCCGCCATCCATCTGCGCTTCGGGTTGCCGGCGAAACTACCGGAGGGCTTGACTGCCCTGATCAAGGACGCCGACCGCTCGGCGGCCTATCTCGAGGCGACGCGGCTTGCCGGCTTCCAGGGCGCCGAGGCACGCAAGTTCTTTGGCCCGCCGCCGAAGTTCTCGGCGACTCTAGAGCGGGATTTCCTGATTCCTTGGAGCGCCGGCGCCGCCGAAACGCGGTTTAGCGAGCGTTTCAAGAAACTTCTGCGCGACTAACCTTCCCTGGCCCGCCGGGAATGAATAAGAACCGAGTCCGATCATGATTCACGTCTGTTCCCTCGCCCGCCTGCACGCCACCCTCGATGAGTCGGGCGCCCGCTCGATCGTCACCCTGCTGCGCTTGAGCGACCAGGTGCAGCGGCCGAGCCACATCTCGCCTCGGAACCACCTTGTGCTGGCAGTCGACGACATTAACGTGCCGATTGACGGCTACACCGCGCCGGCTGACGAACATATACAGCGGTTGCTCGAATTTGTCGGCAGGTGGGATCGCGCCGCGCCGATGGTGATACACTGTTTCGCCGGCATCAGCCGCTCGACCGCGGGGGCCTTCGTCGCGGCCTGCGCGCTCAACCCTACGCGCGATGAGATGCAGATTGCCTGGGAGATCCGGCGTGCCTCGCGCACGGCACAGCCGAACTTTCGCATAGTCACGATTGCCGACAGGCTGCTGAGGCGTGACGGCCGCATGATGCGCGCCATCGAGACCATCGGTCCAGGCGATCTCGCGGCGGAAGGTGATCCGTTCTGGCTTGATCTCGAGTGACGTTCGCGGGCGGCCGCATAGCGGACAAGCACTACGCCGTAGCAACCCCGGACATCCTGAGATCGTATGACGAACTTAGCACAGGCGGAGCGCAATGAAGGCGAACAGCGAGGCTATCGGCCATTCATTAGTACGCACCGCTTTGCGCGCAGATCAGTCGCTGTTCGCTGCAATTGACGGGCGCAGCGACACGGGCTCCACGTTGTGGGTGCGCATGATGTGCGGACGGCCTGCGCGTGTGAAATCGCAATAGGCGAAGCCGAGCCCAGCGACCGCGCCGCGGAAGCTGTTGGCGTCTGTGCGCGTCAGATTGAAGCACGGGTCGATCGGCATACCGCGCAGCGAGGCGCAAACCGAACCGCCCCTTACGCGCAGCGTGCCCGCTGGCAGCATCGCGTAACGGACAGGACCCCGGCCCTGAAATTGGATGGAGCCACCGACTGAGCCGTCAGAGTGCACTTGGCCCTGACCGTGGGTGCCCTCGAAGCAGGTGTAGGAGAAGAGTTTGCCGGTGACGAAGCGGCTCGCCTCTTCAGCGTTCATCTCTCCGGCAAGGGCCGGCACCGCGGCCAACAGGCCGACCAGCAACGCACTTACACGCACCATCACTGCACTCCGACTGGCATCATCGTTTGCGAAATCTAAGGCTGCTTCCCCAATCCCAACACAATGTAACCGGCGTTTGTCGACAAATTCTGAACGTTTACCCGATTTTGACCACAATCCGCCCCCGGACCTGCCCGGCGAGAAGACTGGCGGCGGCCTCCGGAACCCCGGCTAGGCCGATTTCCCGTGTCATTGTGGCCAATTTTTGCCGATCTAGATCCGTTTCCAGACGTTTCCATGCCTCCTGCCGGTGAGGCAGCGGGCACATCACCGAATCGATGCCGTAAAGACACACACCGCGAAGAATGAACGGGGCAACCGAGGCCGGCAGGTCCATGCCCCCGGCCAGACCGCAAGCGGCGACTGCCCCGCCGTAACGGGTCATTGACAAAAGGTTGGCGAGCGTCGTCGAGCCAACCGCATCGATCGCACCCGCCCAGCGCTCTTTGGCGAGCGGCTTCGGTGGACCGGCGAGTTCCTTCCGCTCGATGATCTCGGTCGCGCCGAGGCCCTTGAGATAGTCCGCCTCTCCGGTGCGGCCGGTGACTGCGCTGACGCTAAAGCCGAGCTTCGCGAGGATCGTGGTGGCGACCGAGCCGACGCCACCGGCTGCGCCGGTCACCGCGATCGGCCCGCGCTCGGGCTTGAGCCCGTGCCGCTCCAGTGCGATCACCGCCAGCATCGCGGTGTAGCCGGCGGTGCCAATCGCCATCGCCTCGCGCGCGCTCATGCTCTTGGGCAGCGGCACCAGCCAGTCGCCTTTCACGCGCGCCTTCGCGCCGTAGGCGCCGAGATGCGTCTCGCCGCAGCCCCAGCCGTTGAGGATCACCTTGTCTCCAGATTTCCACGCCGGGTGACTCGAGTTCTCCACGGTGCCGGCCAAGTCGATGCCGGCGATCATCGGGAAGCGGCGCACTACCGGCGCCTTGCCCGTGATGGCGAGTCCGTCCTTGTAATTGACGGTCGAATATTCGACACGGACGGTGACGTCGCCTTCCATCAAATTGGCTTCGTCGAAATCCGTCAGTGCGGCCTTGGTGCCGCCCTCTGCCTTCTCCACGACGATCGCTCTGAATGTCGCCACGCTCCGCACTCCCTAGCCACACCGCTGGCCGAACAAACTAAAGACGTAGCGCGACCGGCGCAACGCTAAGCGAAGACCTCACTTACCTGAAATCGACAGATGCGGTGCCACCGCACTTCGCGGTGCGCTCGTGCTTTTCCTGTTCAAACGCAGCGATGACCGAGACCGCACGGCTCCGATCTACGCCTATATGACCAACAAGCTATGGGTGTGGCGTCGCCCTCCGCATCAATGACCGAGGGCCATTCGCGCACGACCGCGTGACCGACGTGACGCCTGCGGCCGAGCACGTCCTGGATTTTTCCGGGGGCACCCTCGTGTGACGCTAGACGCCTCGCACTCGAAAGTGCAGCGGTGCTTGCGGGTTTACGCCGCCGCAGGCGCAGGCTCTCCGACGGGCTGCTCGACGATCGGCAGGTTAATGATGGCAGAGGCGACGCCGAATGCCACTGACAGCCACCATACCGGTGTGTAGGAGCCATAGGCGTCAAACACGACGCCGCCAAGCCACACGCCGAGGAAGCCGCCGACCTGGTGGCTGAAGAAGGCGAAACCGAAGAGCATCGCGAGCCAGCGCGTGCCGAACATCAGCGCCACTAGCGACGAGGTGGGCGGCACCGTCGACAGCCACAGCAAGCCGGTAACCGCGCCGAAGATCAGCGTCCCCGCTGTGCTCGGCGTCAGCGTGATGAATACGACGATGGAGACCGCGCGCACGAAATAGATGAAGGACAAGATATAGCGCTTGGGCAGGCGGTTGCCGAGGTAGCCTGCCAGCAGCGAGCCGATGATGTTGAACAGACCGATGGTCGCAAGCGTCCAGCCGCCGACCTCCGCGGATAGACCGCGATCGAGCAAATAAGACGGCAGGTGCACGGTCACGAAAGCAAGCTGGAAGCCGCAGGTGAAAAAGCCGAGCACCAGCAGCACGTAACTGCGGTGGCCGAACGCTTCCGCTAGTGCCTGGCGGAACGACTGCGGCGGCGGGGTAACGGTGGCGCGCACCGACTCAGTGCTGCGGGGCGCGGCCAGCGCCATCGCCAGCGGTAGGATCAGCAGCGTGATGCCCGCAAAAGCCAGCAAAGCGTTCTGCCAGCCGAAAGCGTCTATCATTCCGACGCCAGCCGGTGAATAAAGGAACTGGCCGAGCGAGCCGGCGGCGGTGCCGGCACCGAAGGCGAGCGAACGCCAGTCCGGCGGTAGCAGTTTCCCGAAGGCGCCGAGTACTAGATTGAACGAGCAGCCGGACAGTCCAAGTCCGATCAGCACGCCGGCCGACAGGTTGAGCACGAGCGGCGTTGTGGCGTAGGCCATGATGACCAGGCCTGCGACGTAGCAGAGCGCACCGGCCACCAGCACGCGCATTGGACCGAAACGGTCGGCAACGCCCCCGGCGAACGGCTGACCGATTCCCCACAGCAGATTCTGGATGGCGATCGCCAACGCGAACACATCGCGGCCCCAATGATTGGCGTTCGACAGCGGCGTCAGAAAAAACCCGAGCGATGAGCGCGGGCCGAAACTGAGCAGCGCGATCAGGCAGCCGCAGGTCACCACCACCAAGGGCGTGCGCCAGCCAACCTCAGACGGTTTTCCGATCAGCGGTTGCAATGCCATTTTAAGTTTCCTGCCAACGCGAAGGCGGAACATATCGGGCCTGGGCCGGCCGACAAAATGCATTATCGTGATCGAAGACATTTCTGTCGCGCATGGCTTGCGCGGAACTTTTACCGATGCGCGGCTTGACGCTGGTAAGCTCTGCCGTCCTCCGAGCGCAGCCATTCCAGGCTGTGGCTCACGGGCGAGATCTGCTCTTCCTTGGCTGCCTCTTCTTCCGTCAATTTGGGATCGCCCCAGATCGGCTCGCCGGAGCCGTCGCCCCAGCTGAGTGGTCGATAGAACGTATGCACGCCCAGCTTGTAAATCCTCTTCATCTCGTTCACCCAGTCTGGGTGCACGTAGTAGGCGTGGAAGTGCGTCGACTTCGCCACTTCCGGCATCCATAGCTTGCCGTCGAGCATATCGCGCGCGATGCGCTGCGCGCGTGCATAGGCGTCCGGCTCGGTGACGACGTCGGGAATGCCGTCGCAGGCGAAAGTGAACTGGCAGCCGTAGCGGTGGTTAGCGTTCTGATAGACCACGCCGCAGACGTTGTTTGGATAGAAGGGCGAGAACACGCGGTTCATTACCACTTGCGCGACTGCGATCTGGCCGCGCACCGATTCACCGCGCGCTTCGAAATAGACCGCGTTGGCGAGACACTTCTCCGCCTTGGCGCGAGCCGGGCCGGTGAGTCCCAGCCGTTCGGCCGGAGATTTCGGACGCTGATCGACGCCGGTAACCTCGCCCTTGCCGGCAATCGACTCGCCGGCTTTCTCCTCGCCCGGCTGCGACGGCGTCAATGCCGACATCTTGATATCGGGATCGCCGGATTCGCGCGAGACCAGCACTACCGGCGCCTTGCCCGCTGCCCACGGCGTGATGGCTTCCTGCGAGCCCGCTATTGGATCGGCGCCGAAATAAATGCGTTCGCCATTTTTGGCCGGCGCGGCTGTCGTAGTGTGTATGTTGTCGACCGGCAGCCGCTCGATGTCGGGTGAGGTCAGCTGCTCGTCGGAGACCGTGGCGAACTGGTAGTCCGAGTAAGGATCGAAGCGGCCCTCTTCGCTCTTCAACGGCGCATCGGGTTCGGCTTGCGAAATCGGATCGATGGTCAAAAGCGGCGGCAGCGGCGGCATGGGCTCGCGTGGCCGCGCCAGTGCCGAGTCACGCTTGGCCTTGCGGTTGACCGTGGGAAACTGCAGCGGCGCGCTGGGGTCGCCGAGAAACTGCTGAGCGATCGAGCCAGTGATGTTGCTCGGATCGAAATTCGCCAGCGCATAGAGCGGCGGATGTGGGATGGCGGTGCCGATCGGGCTCGGCATCGAGAAAGTGGCGGCATGAATAGTGCCGAACGGCGAGGCGATGATGTGTGAATGCGCGCGCGCTGCCACGCCTGGCTGATTGGCCAGCAACGCAGCGAGATCCTGCAAGCCGATTGAGCTGGGCAGTAGCGTCAAAGCCAGCACGCCGAAGCCGAACGGTGCGTGCCCCCGCCGCCGATGCTTACGAAGAAAGGCCATTCCTACGCCCGAAATATTTTCCGGCTGCTTGCCCCCGAATGGCGACAATGCGAGGGATTTTTTTATGGACTGATTAACCTTGCGAAGCCGTTAACTGCGGATAGCGGTTTTCGCGCTCGTGACGCACCCGCGCCTTGTCACATGTTGGAAATGCGCGCACAGCCTGTGCCAGCGGCATCGACAAAGGAAAGTTAACCATGTCGCAATGGCTTCCCGGCGAAGCGGGTCGGCAATGCTCAGCGTCCTCGCTTTCCTTGGCCAAGCACTGCTCCTTGCAGTGCTGGGCGGCGGAGGTAGTCTCGCAAATTGGCGGAGATGGCGCTCGCTAACCTTGGCCTCGAAGTCGGGGACTTCCTCACCAAAATCTAGGCTTGGCTTGCCACCGCCTTGCCCAAGGCGGCCTGCGCCGCCGCCAGACGCGCAATCGGTACGCGGAACGGCGAGCAGGACACGTAATCAAGGTTGGCCGACTGGCAGAAAGCGACCGAGGCGGGATCGCCGCCGTGCTCCCCGCAGATGCCGACCTTGAGCTTTGGCCGCGTCTTACGCCCGCGCTCTACGCCGATGCGCACCAGCTCGCCGACGCCGGCCTGGTCGATCGACACGAACGGATCGGACGGCAGGATCCCGCGCGCCGTGTAGATGCCGAGGAAGCGCGCGGCGTCGTCGCGCGAAATGCCAAGCGTCGTCTGCGTCAAATCGTTGGTGCCGAACGAGAAGAACTCGGCGGTCTGCGCGATCTCGGCGGCCAGCAGCGAGGCGCGCGGGAGTTCGATCATGGTGCCGACCTGATAGGTGAGCTTGGCGCCGCTCTCCCTCATCACCGCCTGCGCCATGGCGTCGATGTGCGCCTTCACCAGATCGAGCTCGGCCTTGGTGGCGATCAGCGGCACCATCACCTCTGGCGCCACCGGCTTGCCGGTGTGCTTGGCCACTTCCACCGCAGCCTCGAAGATGGCACGCGCTTGCATCTCCGCGATTTCCGGGTAGGCGATTGCGATGCGGCAGCCACGGAAGCCGAGCATCGGGTTGAACTCGGAGAGCTCGTTGGCACGGTCGGCAAGCTTTCGCGGATCGGCGCCCATGGCGGCCGCTACCCCGGCGATCTCCTCCTGACCATGCGGCAGGAACTCGTGCAGCGGCGGGTCGAGCAGACGAATGGTTACTGGCCGGCCGTCCATGATCTCGAACAGCTCGACAAAATCGGCGCGCTGCATCGGCAAGAGCTTGCCGAGCGCAGTGCGGCGCGATTTCTCGTCGTCGGATAGGATCATCTCGCGCACCGCCTGGATGCGGCCCTCGTCGAAGAACATGTGTTCGGTCCGGCAGAGGCCGATGCCCTCGGCGCCGAAGCGCACGGCCGCCCTGGCGTCGGCCGGTGTGTCAGCATTGGCGCGCACGCCGAGCTTACGCACCTTATCGGCCCAGCCGATCAGGGTAGCGAATTCGCCGGAGAGCTGCGGCTCGATCATGTCGACCTTGCCGGCAAGCACCTGGCCAGTCGAGCCGTCGACGGTGATGAAATCGCCTTTCTTGAATGTCTGACTGCCGGCCGTCATGGTGCCGGCGTTATAATCTACGCGCAGCGAGCCCGCGCCGGACACGCAGGGTTTACCCATACCTCGCGCGACCACTGCCGCATGCGAAGTCATGCCGCCGCGCGTGGTGAGGATGCCTTCGGCCGCATGCATGCCGTGGATGTCCTCCGGCGAGGTCTCCACGCGCACTAGGATGACTTTGTGTCCGTCGGATTTGAGCTGCGCGGCTTCATCGGGAGAGAACACGATCTCGCCTGAAGCGGCGCCGGGCGAAGCCGGCAGGCCGGTGGCGACCACCCGCCGGTGCGCGCGCGGATCGATGGTCGGATGCAGCAACTGGTCGAGCGCCAGCGGATCAACGCGCAGCACCGCTTCGCTTTTCGAGATCAGACCTTCATTGGCGAGATCAACAGCGATGCGCAGCGCCGCCGTGGCGGTGCGCTTGCCGGAGCGGGTCTGCAGCATCCACAGCTTGCCTTGCTCGACCGTGAATTCGAGGTCCTGCATGTCGCTATAGTGGCGCTCGAGCGCGTTGTGGATGCGCTTGAGTTCGGCATACGCCTTGGGCAGCGCGGTCTCCATCGAAGGCTTTTCGGAATTAGCCTCCATGCGCGCCGCTTCGCTGATCTCCTGCGGCGTACGGATGCCGGCGACAACATCCTCGCCCTGCGCGTTGATCAAGAATTCTCCGTAGAGTTTCTTCTCGCCGGTCGATGGATTGCGTGTGAAGGCAACGCCTGTGGCCGAGGTATCGCCCATGTTGCCGAACACCATAGCCTGCACATTGACCGCGGTGCCCCAGCTCTCCGGCAGATTGTGAAGCTTGCGATAAGTGATGGCGCGCTGGTTCATCCAGGACCCGAACACCGCGCCAATCGCGCCCCACAACTGCTCGTGCGGATCTTGCCGGAAGTCCTTGCCAAGCTCGTCCTTCACACACTTCTTGTAGCGCTCGACCAGCTCTGCCCAGTCGTCGGCGGAAAGATCGGTGTCAAGCGAGTAGCCCTGCTTCTCCTTGTGATGGTCGAGCAGTCCCTCGAAATGCTCATGGCCGACTCCGAGCACGACGTCCGAATACATGGTGATGAAGCGGCGATAGCTGTCATACGCGAAACGCCGGTCGCCGGATTTATTGGCCAGCGTCTCAACGGTCTCATCGTTGAGGCCCAGGTTGAGCACTGTGTCCATCATACCCGGCATCGAGGCGCGGGCGCCGGAGCGGACTGAGACCAAGAGCGGGTTGCTCTTGTCGCCGAACACCTTTCCGGTGATGCGGCCGATGGCGGCGAGCGCCTTCCCGACTTGCGGCTTCAGGTCCTTGGGATATTGGTGGTCGTGAGAGTAGTAGTACGTGCATACGTCCGTGGTGATGGTGAAGCCGGGAGGCACCGGCAGCCTGAGATTGGCCATTTCGGCAAGCCCAGCACCCTTGCCGCCGAGCAGATTGCGCATGGAGGCTCTGCCCTCGGCACGGCCATCGCCGAATTCATAAACCCATTTGTTTTTAGTGCTTTTCCCGGCCGCCCGGCCCTTGAATTGGGCTTTGTTGGCTTCTTGTACAAGGGCTTTAGTGCGGGAGCGCGGGGATTTGCGTTTAGCCATGGCTCAAAAATAACTGGTGCGGGCGGGTCGGCACTTAAAAGCACTCCCAGGGCCGACGCCGCAAGCCCACTTTTCGATCAGCGGATAAGTCTTAGCCCGAGGCAAAAACGAGTAGATAGCGACGATGAAATTCATTTGGCGTCGGAATTGATCAGGGTGAGGTGGAGAATGCCGGTAATGCGGGCAGCGGGCGTTAAAACGCCGGCCGCTAGCCCTCGATCTTGGAAAAATCCGCGACTGCACGGGTGGCGTCGCGAATTTCGCTGAGCAATTTTAGGCGGTTGTCGCGCAAAGGCATGTCGTCGACGTTGACGGTCACCTTGTCGAAGAAGGCGTCGACATGCGGGCGAAGCTTTGCCAACGCGCCCATGGCGGCGGCGAAGTCTTCCTTCGCGATGGCGGCGGAGGCCTCCTTCTTGGCGGCGGCGATTGCCTGCGCCAGCACCTTTTCCTCCGCGGCGGCGAGCCGCTTGGCGTCGGGCGCGCCAGTATAGCGTTTGTTGTCCTTCTTCTCTTCGATGCGCAGGATATTGGAGGCGCGCTTGACGCCGACGAGCAGGTTCTTGCCGTCGTCACTGTCAAGAAATTTGCCGAGCGCTTCGACCCGCCGAGTGATCAGCAACAGATCATCTTGGTCTTCGAGCGCAAAAACCGCGTCGACTAGATCATGGCGGGCGCCCTGCTCGCGGAGCTGCACCTTCAGGCGGTCGGCGAAAAAGGCGAGCAGATCGTGGGTCTGTTGCAGGTAGGAATGCGCCTCCACGAGCGCTGGACCGGTGAGCCGCCGCTCACGCTGCGACACCAGCACTTCGAGCTTCATCGCCAGTTCGATATCAGTCGCGCTCAGTTCGACGATCTGGTCCTGCAAGGGATGCAGCGCGTGAATCGCCTCGCTCAGCTTTTCATCGCGGCGCACAGCGCCGAAGTGGCGCCAGAGCTGCGAGCGCAGCGGCAAACGCAACTCATTTTCGATCACGATGCGGATAACGCCGAGCGCAGCGCGGCGCAGCGCGAAAGGATCCTTGGAGCCGGTCGGCTTCTCGCCGATCGACCAGAAGCCAACCAACGTATCAATTTTGTCGGCGAGCGCCACCGCAATCGCCACGGGATCGGCCGGCACAAGATCGTCCGGCCCTTGCGGGCGGTAGTGATCCTCGATCGCGTGCGCGATCGCTTCGTCCTCGCCCTGTTCCTCGGCATAGCAACGGCCCATGAAGCCCTGCAGCCCGGGAAATTCGCCGACCACGTCGGTGAGCAGGTCGGCCTTTGCAAGCAGCGCGGCACGTTCGGCCGTGGCGACGTCGGCATCGACCAACGGCGCCAGTTGTCCGGCGAGCGCGACCACGCGCGCGATACGCTCAGCCTGCGAGCCTAGCTTCTCGTGAAACACGATGTGCTCGAATTTGGGCAGCCGATCCTCCAGCCGTGTCTTTAGGTCGGTCTCGTAGAAGAACTTGGCGTCGGAAAGCCGCGCGCGGACCACGCGCTCATTGCCGGCAACGATAACCTTGCCTCCGTCGGCAGCGTCCTCGTTGGCAACTAGAATGAATTTGTTGGTCAGCTTGGCGGTCGCGGAATCGCGCAGAACGAAACATTTCTGGTTGTTTCGAATGGTGGCACGAATAACCTGCTCGGGGATCGACAGGAAGGCGGCGTCAAACGATCCCATCAGCGTCACCGGCCATTCCACGAGGCCAGCGACCTCGGCGACCAAGCCTTGGTCCTCGACCAGCTCCAGGCCCCGCGCGAAGGCGAGGTTTTTGGCGTCGGCGAGGATCATCTCGGCGCGCCGGGCGGAGTCGAGCACGACCTTAGCGGCTTCCAGCTTGGCGACGTAATCGTTGAGGCGCCTGACCGTGACCGGCGCCGGCGCCATAAAGCGGTGACCACGCGTCTGATCGCCGGCGGCGAGGCCGTTGATCTTGAGCGGCACGATCTCCGGTTCCTCGGTCTCCGGACCGAAGGTCGCGACAATCGAATGCAGCGGCCGTACCCAATTGAGGCGCCCTGAGCCCCAGCGCATTGACTTCGGCCAGGGGAATGCGAGCACTACCTCGTGAATCATCTCGGCCAATACCTCGAGCGTGGGACGGCCCGGCTTCTCGATAATCGCGACATAGAAGTCGCCCTTCTTATCGGGCTGCACTTTCGCCTGGTCGATCGACGTCAATCCCGCCGCCTTCAGGAAGCCGGCGATCGCGTTCCGCGGCGCGCCTACGCGCGGGCCCTTCTTTTCCTCTTTGACATCCGGTTGGCGCGCCGGCACTCCGTGCACCGAGAGCGCGAGCCGACGCGGCGTAACGAAGGCCTTGGCACCCTCGTAGACCAGACCGGCATTAACCAGGCCATCCGTGATCAGCTTTTTCAGGTCCTCGGCTGCACGCGCCTGCATCCGCGCCGGGATCTCTTCGGACAGGAATTCGAGCAGGAGGTCGGGCATCGCAAACTCATCAGCGGCGCGTGGATGGAGCTTTCGCCTAGCAGGGCGGCCCCCGCCTGTCACCTGCGGTTGAAGCGCGCGGGTGTTCCTGCGGGCACGACCTAGCCCGATACCGTAGACAACATGCGCATCTATCGAATCGCTTTACGAGAAGCTTCGAGCTATAGCTTCAGGTCGCTGTTGTCGGAGAACGGCGGCGTCTTTCACTTGCAGGCGCTGAAGTTGCGCTTGTCCATTCCAGAGAGCGCCTGCGAGCCGCCGCACCGGCACCACATGCCTTCGAGCACATCGATTACGCTGCGCCTCCGCCTTCGGTGCTAAGCCAGGCTTCGCCGCAGGCCTTCGCCATCTCGCGCACCCGCAGGATATAGCTCTGCCGCTCGGTAACCGAGATCACTCCGCGCGCGTCGAGCAGATTGAACACGTGGGATGCTTTGATGCACTGGTCATAGGCCGGTAATGCCATCAGGTGACGTTTCTTGTCGCCGTTTGCCCAGCCGGCCGCCAGATACTTCCTGCAAGCGGCTTCCGCCATCTTGAATTGTTCGAACAACATTGCGGTGTCGGCGAATTCGAAATTGTGCCGCGAATATTCCTGCTCGGCCTGCAGGAAAACGTCGCCGTAGCTGACCTTCTTCTCGTCGTTGCGGCCGTTGAAGTTGAGCGCGAATACGTTGTCGACGCCTTGCACGTACATTGCTAGTCGTTCGAGTCCGTAGGTGAGTTCGCCGGATACCGGCGAACATTCGAAGCCCGCCACCTGCTGGAAGTAAGTGAATTGAGAAACTTCCATACCGTCGCACCAGCATTCCCAGCCAAGTCCCCAGGCACCTAGCGTCGGACTTTCCCAATCGTCCTCGACGAAGCGGATGTCGTGCAAATTGGGATCTATGCCGATGACGTTTAGTGAATTGAGATAGAGCTCCTGGATGTCGGGCGGCGACGGCTTCAGGATTACCTGGAATTGGTAATAGTGCTGTAGTCGGTTCGGGTTCTCGCCGTAGCGGCCGTCCTTTGGCCGGCGCGAGGGCTGCACGTAAGCGGCGTTCCAAGGCTTTGGACCGAGAGCGCGGAGGGTTGTCGCCGGGTGAAAGGTGCCCGCCCCCACCTCCATATCGTAGGGCTGGAGGATCACGCAGCCCCAGCCGGCCCAGTACTGCTGGAGTGCAAGGATGAGGCCCTGGAAGGAACGGGCCGGGTCCAGGTTGTCCTGGCGCGAACGTTCAGCAACGGAGAAGTCAGGCATCTTTTCGGCGCGTTTATTTCCGGGCACGGGAGAGGGCCCGGACCCTATTGGCCGCCCCAGGGGGGGTCAACAGGGCTAATTCCAAAGGTCTGGTTTTTTAGCGATGTTCTCCGGCGCTCTTTTCAGCTTCGCGCTCGCCGCTGCCCGCCCTAGGCCGGGAGCTTCCTTCCAAAAAAATCCGAGAAACGACTAAAGGCGATATTCGCCCGTCAGCGGGTCACGCCGCAGCATTGGCCGCTGGGCCTGATCGCGGATCTTCACGGCCCGGCGCGCGTCAAGCTCTTCGTTGACGCGGCGCACTTCCCTCGCCACCCAGGCCACAACCATGGCGCCGCCCAAGGCGGCAAGCGACCACTTCACCAGCGGCGAAAGGAGAAAAGGCGGCATCGACGTCTCCGATTACAGTCAAAGCCTAACCTCAGCCCCGAACACGGCATTTTCGGGGCCGCCTGCACATTCCCACAGCGATGAACTATGGTGGCCGGGGTTAGTCAACAATGAGCCCGTAAACGGCCCGCTCAACAATGAGCTCGTAAACGGCCCGCGTTGATGGAAGCACGCAAATGAAAATTTCAAAAAGAGAACTGCTCGCGCTGTTTGCGGCCGCTATGATCTTGCCGGCCGGCCAGACCTCGGCACAAAGTTGGCCGAGCCGACCGATCCGCTTTATCGTGACGCTGGGAGCGGGTAGTGGCGTAGACATCGGCGCGCGCCTGTTCGCCGACAAATTATCGGAACGTTGGGGCCAGCCGGTCGTGGTCGAGAACCGGCCGGGTGGCGATGGCATAGTCGCGATCACCAGCGTACTCACCGCGCACGACGACCACACGTTGCTGGTTACCCCGGTGAGCTCGTTCACCGCGCATCCCTATTTCCACGACACGCTCCCTTACGACCCGAAAGATTTGATCCCGGTCGCCCGCATCTCCAACACCGTTGTTGCGGTGAGCGTGCCGACAGCGCTCAACGTCAATTCGCTGAAGGAGCTTGAGGCACTGGCACGCGCCAAGCCCGGTCAGTTGAACTGGACCACCGCCACCGGTTTCACCGACTTCGTCTTCGCCGGCTTCCTGCACACCGTCGGTCTGACTATGGCGAAAGTACCCTATAAGAACCCTGTGGCCGCGGTGACCGACCTCGCGGAAAACCGCATTCAGGTCTACATGCCGGCCTACGCTATCGTTCGGCCGCAGGTGCTCGCAGGCAAGATCAAGGTACTGGCGGTCACCAACCACGAGCGGGCGAAGGCGATCCCCGATATCCCGACCGCGCTTGAGCTCGGTTATCCCTCGCTCGAATTCGACGGACTCGTCGGGCTGTTCTCTTCGCCCGACATGCCAGAGGCGGTGCGCAACAAGATAGCTGACGACGTGCGCGCGGTCGCTTTTGATCCGGTGATCGTGGAGAAGCTCAGCGCGACCGGACAGGTAGTCAGCCCCGGCAACGCCAAGGAGTTTGCCGCGTCGATTGAGCAGCAGCGCAAGCAGGTCGCGGAAGTGGCCAAACTGTTCGGCAACAAGCCGGTGCAGTAGCTAAAGTCCGTAGCGCGACCACCAGGCGCGCGCCTCCAGCGCGGACAGCAGTTCGTCGGCAAAGTGGGGTCCACCGGTGAGCGCTTCCAGGGCGCCGACTCCAGGCAGCTTGCGCCCGAGCAGACCGCGATCGGCTGAGATCAGCGGCGTGCGCACTTTGTCGCCGTAGCGCTCACGCAGGGTTGAGCGCAGATCGCCGATGTGGTCGGCTAGCCCGAGCTCGATCGCCGCCGGCGCGACCCAGAACTCGCCGGAGAACAACGTCTTATCGCCGCCGTTGAGCTTTTCGCCGCGGCGTTCCTTGACCAGCGTGATGAAACGCTCGTGGATCTCCTTCTGAATCGCCTTGATGCGTTTCACGTCCTCCGGCTTCTCCGGCAAGAAGGGATCGAGCATCAACTTCCGCTCCCCTGAAGTATACACTCGGCGCTCGATGCCGAGCTTTTCCATTACCTTCGGGAAGCCGAATGAGCCACCGACCACGCCGATCGAGCCGACGATGGAAAACTGGTCGCAGATAATCTCGTCGCCAGCGCAAGCAAGCATATAACCGCCGGAGGCGCCAACGTCCTCGACGAAGGCGAGCACCGGCAGGTTCTTTTCCACGGCCAGCTGCCGGACGCGGCGGAAGATCAGGTGCGACTGGGTCGGCGAGCCGCCGGGCGAATTGATGACCAGAGCGACGGCGCGCGCCTTGCGCACCGAGAAGGCCCGCTCGAGCGAACGCGCGACGGTCGACAGCAACAGTCCCGGCCGAAGCGGCGTCACCACGCCGATGACCCCGGTCAGCCGTACCACCGGCACCACCGGGATATCAGGGCGAAAACGCGCCGGCAGCAAGAGGCGAATAAAATCGAACGCGCGTTGGAAAACGTCGGAAATGCGTGCGGGGAGTGCCATGGCGGCCAATTAGACAAGCTGGGCCCAGGCTGTCAAAGGCCGCACTATGCTCCGTTCACATAGTTGGTACGCGGCTTGCATTGCATCAAACGCAGCCAAATGGCCGCTCTTTAATAGAGACCGATCAATGGACCCGAAGCTCACCATTTTGTTCTTGCTTATCGGCGGAATTGTTGCGCTTTCGCATCTTAACGAAGAGAACATGCAGCGCGTGCGGCGCCAGCTGCTGGCGCGACGGTGGCGTAATTTCGTGCCGGGGCAGCGTAAATCGTAGGCAAAACCAGGCACGTTTACCATTCGGTTATCTTCAGCATTTTCCCCCCACGCAGGACAGCCTCTGCGGCCGCAGTAGGTTTGTTCTGCGCGTCGTTGAGGACCAGTGCCGGGTAAGTGATTGGCGCATCGCTGCCCGATTTCACTGCCCTGACCAACACGCGAATTGCCGGTGCCTCGGCGCGCGGCAATACCGGCAGCACCGCGATACCGCCGAACGCGCCGGCGAGCGCGTCTTGCACGTGCGCCAGCGCATCGGCCCGCCAGATCAGCGTTAGCACGCCCTGCGGCTTAAGCAGCCAGGTCGCGCTTTTCACCCAGCGCGGCAACAGGCCGGGCGCCGTTGTGTGGGCCAGGCGGCGCAGCGGGTCGGGCGACACGTTCTGCCGGCTCCCGTCGTGAAACGGCGGGTTCATCAGCACGCGATCGACGCTGCCCTCCGCAAGGCCAGCGGTGGTGAGCGCATCGACGTCCTCAGCGTTGCAGGCGACCGTCCCTACCCACTCATCAAGTCTGTTCCGCCGCGCATTATCAGCCGCAAGCTTGCACAGCGCTGGATCGATCTCGACTAGTGTCACCTTCAGGCCTTTAACACGTGCCGCCAGCGCCAGACCGGCTCCGCCGACCCCGGCGCCGAGATCGACCACATGCTCGCCGGCGCGGCCCCCCGTGGCGGCGGCGAGTAGGATCGCATCGTGTCCGACTCGATGCCCGCTAAGCGGCTGGCGCAGCCGCAAGCGCCCGCCGAGCACGGCATCTTCGCTCGTTTGGAGATCGCGCTCAGTGCCCATCAGGGCGCAGCTCGTGTCCAAGGCCAGCTTCATTGAGCAGCCGGCGCGCGGCGGCGACGTCGTCATCGTCGACCAGAACTCGGCGCGGCAGCACGCCGAAGTACAGGACGCTCATGTTTTCGTCGACCACCATGTGCTTGATCTTAGCACTCTCCAGTAGAGCACCGACTGCCGAGATCAACACCGCGTCGTTGGTACGGATGATCTCCTGCACATTCAGCCCCTGCGCCGCTCCTCGCCAGTCGCGCGATGCGCCAGATAGGCGAGCTTCATCTCGCGCCGGCCGCGCATCACCGTGGCAAGCACCCGATCGATTGAGACAGCGGCACGCACCGCGGCGGTATTGTCGGTTGAACTGTTGTCGAAAACGAAGATCGTTGCGGTCGGCAACGCGGCACGGAAATCTCTTACCACTTTCGCGATCGCCACCTCCTCATTGTGGCAAGGCACCAATGCGGCGATCTTGTATTTCTCAAAGCGAGGCGTGTGCGCATCCGCCTTTGATGTTGGGTTCGCCAAGCGGAGCCCCCTTGCCCAATACCGCGCATCAAATTGCCGTGTTCCATTAATCTAACGCACTTGCTCCGCTAACGCAGCGTTTCTATGCTCCCGCAAAATCTACGATCCCGGAGAATGTGTTTGGCCGTTATCGTTCCGTTTGAGAATCCACAAGCTGCGTCGATTGAGCGTTTGTCCGAACTGGTTGCACCGGACATGGAGCGAGTCAACGCGGCGATTTTAGCGCGCACCGGTTCCGACGTCGCCATGATACCGGAGGTCGCCAACCACCTAATTTCCTCGGGCGGCAAACGCCTGCGGCCAATGCTGACGCTAGCCATGGCCAAGCTCGCCGGCTATTCCGGTGACGGGCATATCAAGCTCGCCGCCGCGGTCGAGTTCATGCACACCGCGACGCTCCTGCACGACGACGTGGTCGATGAGAGCGACATGCGGCGCGGCAAGCTCGCCGCCCGCATGCTGTGGGGCAACGAGGCGAGCGTGCTGGTGGGTGACTTCCTGCTCGGCCAGGCCTTCAAGATGATGGTCGAGGTCGGCAACCTGCACGCGCTCTCGATCCTTTCTTCCGCCGCCGCGGTGATTGCGGAAGGCGAGGTGATGCAGCTCGGCGCAGCCAAGGACACCGCCACCAACGAAGACGAGTACATGGCGGTGATCCGCGCCAAGACGGCCGAGCTCTTCGCCGCTGCCTGCGAAGTCGGCCCAGCGCTCGCCGCCAAGGATAAGGCTGAGCTCGCGGCCTGCCGTTCCTTCGGCCTTAATCTCGGCATCGCGTTCCAGCTCATCGATGACGCGCTCGATTACGGCGGCAAGTCCGCCAGGCTCGGCAAGAACGTCGGCGATGACTTCCGCGAGGGCAAGATCACGCTGCCAGTGGTACTCTCTTTCCGCCGCGGCGGCGAAAGGGAGCGGGCCTTCTGGAACCGCACGCTCGGCAAGGGCGACATCTGTGACGGAGATCTCGACGAGGCGATCGCGCTGATCGGCAAACATCACGCCATCGAAGATACGGTCGGGCGCGCGCGCCACTACGGCGCCATCGCCACCGACGCGCTGGCGCTGGTGCCGCCGTCGGCCATCAAGACGGCGCTGGAAGAAGCGGTCGCCTTTTGCATCGCGCGCGCACACTGACGCGCGCGCTCGCCTACTTCAGTTATTGTTGAGGGTCGAATAGCCGTTGCGCAGCGCGCATTTGCGCGTGACTAGGGCTTTTTCAAGGGCGCGGCGCGCCAAGTGTGACCGGTCTTATCCACCAGCCGGCATGCGCGGCCGCGAGCGTGTTGGAGCTCGCAGCGGCCTCCGCCGTGGAACCGAAAACCGCAAAGCACGTCGGCCCCGAGCCCGACATGCGCACGAGCCGGGCGCCCGGTAACGCCCGCAGTGCGGCCAGCACGTCTCCGATCGCCGGCTCGCAGGCTATAGCGCTTTTTGTGAGGTCGTTGTTGCGCTCGGCGAGCCACGCGATCAGAGCGTCGCGATCGCGCGGTACATCGGCATGCGCCTTGCCGTCTTGCGATCCCGCGAACTTGGCGAACACTTCGCGCGTGCCCAGCGACACACCTGGATTGACCAGCAAGGCGGGCAGCACCGGCAGATCGAGTGGGGCCGACAGCTCCTCGCCGACGCCACGCATCACGCGCGCCTTGCCGCTGAGGCACACCGGCACGTCGGCGCCCGTCGCCAGCGCCGCCGCCGCGAGGCGCGGATCGCTCGCGGCGAGACTATTGGCGCGCGCGAGGAGCCGCAGCGCCGCCGCCGCATCGGACGAGCCGCCCCCGAGTCCCGCCGCTACCACAATGTTCTTGGTGAGCTGGAAACGTCCGGCCTTCAGCCCCGGCAGACGCTCGCGCAGCGCGGCGTGCGCCTTCAGCACTAGATTGCCGGCGTCCGGCCCGGTCGCCGCAGCGAAGGGGCCGGCGACTTCGAGCGCCGCGGCACCGCCCGGCTGCAGCGTCAGCGTATCGGTAAGGTCGGCGAAGACTACCAAGCTTTCAAGATCGTGATAGCCGTCGGCGCGGCGCCCGATCACGCGCAAGGTCAGATTGATCTTGGCGGGAGCCTGTTCAACCATCAATGCGGCCACGCGAAGACCCTTAGCCGCCGTCACCCACCTTTTTGCCGGCTTTCGCCTGCGAGGAGGTCTCCTCAGGCAGACCGTCCTTGAGCTTGGCCTCGATCTTCGGCAGATCCTCGGGCTCTGGTTTGAGATCGCGCGCGTGCGCCCATTGGAATTTGGCCTCGAGCACGCGCCCGACCCGCCAATAAGCATCGCCGAGGTGGTCGTTAATGGTCGGATCTTCCGGCTTCAGCTCGATCGCGCGCTCGAGCTTCTTGACCGCTTCCTCGTAATTGCCAAGCCGGTAATAGGCCCAGCCGAGTGAGTCGACGATATAGCCGTCGTCCGGACGCTGCTGCACGGCCTTGTTGATCATCTCCATGCCCTCGTCCAGGTTCACTCCCTGATCGATCCATGAATAACCGAGATAGTTGAGCACGTGCGGTTGATCGGGGAACAGCTCGAGCGCCTTCTTGAGATCGGCTTCCGCCTTCGGCCACTGATGCGACCGCTCGTAGCAGATGCCGCGGAAGTAGAAGAGCATCCAGTTCGACTTGTCGGGCTGCGTCAACGTGGCAACGCCCCTGGAATAGGCATCGACGCATTCGGTGAACTTTTTATGCGAGCGCAGAACGTTGCCAAGCGCCATGATCGCTTCGAGGTCGTCTGGGTGCTCCTTGATCAGCGCATTAAGATGCTTTTCCGCCTCGTCCGCACGATTGAGCGAGTCGAGATTGGCCGCCATCTGGATCGCGGCATTGCGATAGAGCGGTGAACTCGTCGGGACGCGTTTATAGACCTTGATCGCCAGCTCCGGCTTCTTCACCGATTCATAGAGATCGGCAAGCGAGAGCAAAGCTAGCTGATGGTTGGGAGCCAGGTAGAGCGCAAGCTGCAGGTAAACGAGGCCGAGGTCCTCGCCGCCGCGGCGGCCGAGCGAGGCGCCGAGCCCGTATAGCGCTTCGGCAGCGCCGGCCTGCGCGTTTGATGCGAGCGGCGGCAGTTTCTCACCCGCCTTGAGTTGGTCCATGGCCTCGACCACCAACGGATAGCGCGGCAGCGCCTTATCGAAGGTCTGGAAAATGTCCAACGCCTCCTTGGGCGAATGACTGCGCGAGGTCCAGCTGCCATAGGCCTCGACCACACGCAGGGCGGTGGGGTCGAGCTTGTAGGCGCGCTCCAGGCGCTTGCCGGCCTCCTTCGAGTTGGCCGCAAGGTCGTAGATCATGCCGGCATGCAGATCCTTGAAGATGGAATACCAGTCCGGGCCAGCCAGCCGGTCGATCGCCGCGACCGCGCCCTTAGCATCGCCGGCACCGTACATCGACCAGGCCGAGAGGAGCGTCGCTGCCAGATCGGTGATTGGACCGCGGATCGAAAGCGCGAGATCGCGGCGAGCCGTGGCATATTGCTTGTGCTTGAGTGCCGCGACACCCAGCACCAGCTCGGCGACACGGTCGTTCTTGTCGGTCTCGACGATGCGCTCGGCGTGTTTCACCGCCTCGTCGATCTCGCCATCAACCAGCAACGCCAGGAAGGCACGGTCGAGCAATTCCCCGTTTTTCGGATCGTGGCGGAGAGCGGCGCGATAATAGGCAGCAGCCGCGGCAGCATCGCGCTCCTGGCCCGCATGGCGGGCGGCGAGATAACTGCCGGAAGCCGTCAGCCCGACCGCCTCCTGCGCGGCCGGCGCTTGCGCGGCAAGATTAATGGGCGCCGCGATCACGAAAGCGGCAAGCGCGGCGCCGGAAATGCACCGGGCGAAAGTCAAAGACGTCACGGGCAATGCTCCAATGAGGCGGTTGACCTATAGTGCACGCAAACCGCCGAGGCTAGCCAAGAATGGCCCTTTTGCGCCGTCCCCGCAAGAACGGCACCCTCACATTTAGGCGTGAGGTTGAAAACCTCGGTGTGGCAGCATCGTGGCCGCTGCAGCGATTGCTAGTCACATATTCGGATAGTTCGGGCCACCGCCGCCTTCCGGCGGAACCCAAGTAATGTTCTGATTCGGGTCCTTGATGTCGCAGGTTTTGCAGTGGACGCAATTCTGCGCGTTGATAACAAATTTAGGCGAACCCTCCTGGTCCACCCATTCGTAAACTCCGGCCGGGCAATACCGCGAAGAGGGCCCGGCGAAAACGTCATGCTCTGAGGATTTCTGCAAACCCGGATTTTTCAACCGCAGATGTACAGGCTGATCTTCTTCGTGATTGGTGTTGGACAAGAACACCGACGACAGCCGATCGAAGGTGAGCACGCCGTCCGGCTTGACATACGCGATCGGCGTGCATTCGGAGGCCGGCCTGAACGTGGCGTAGTCCGGCTTGCCGTGCCTAACGGTGCCAAAAAACGAGAATCCGAGCGTGTTGGTCCACATGTCGAGGGCACCGAGCGGAATCCCTACGAACGTGCCAAATTTCGACCATAACGGCTTGGCGTTGCGCACCTTCCACAGGTCCTTGCCGATTGCGGAGTCGCGCCAGCCGGCTTCAAAGTCGGACAATTCGTCGTTGGCGCGGCCGGCCGAAAGCGCCATGGCAACCGATTCCGCAGCCAGAATGCCGGACAGGATCGCGGTGTGACTGCCTTTTATGCGCGGCACGTTCATGAACCCGGCGTTGCAGCCGATCAGCGCGCCGCCGGGGAACACAAGCTTTGGCACCGACTGGTAACCGCCTTCGGTCAGCGCGCGCGCGCCGTAAGCGAGCCGCTTGCCGCCGGCAAAGGTATCGCGCACCAGCGGATGTGTCTTGAAGCGCTGGAATTCCTCGAACGGTGAGAGATACGGGTTCGTGTAGTTGAGATGCACGACGAAGCCGACCGACACCAGATTGTCGTCGAAGTGGTAAAGGAAGGAGCCGCCGCCGGTATGGCCGTCGAGCGGCCAGCCGAACGAATGCTGCACCAGCCCCTTGCAGTGCCTGTTGGGAGCAACCTGCCACAGTTCCTTCAGGCCGATGCCGAACTTCTGCGGATCGCGGCCTTTTGCCAAATCGAACTTGGTGATGAGCTGTTTGCCCAGGCTGCCGCGCGCGCCTTCGGCGAACAGCGTGTACTTGGCGCGCAGTTCCATGCCGCGCGTAAAGTTGTCCTTCTGTTCACCTTTCTTACCGATGCCCATGTCGCCGGTGGCGACGCCGGCGACCGAACCGTCCTCCTCGTTGAACAACACTTCGGCGGCGGCAAAGCCTGGATAGATCTCGACCCCGAGCGCTTCCGCCTTGGTCGCCAGCCAGCGGCAGACGCTGCCAAGCGAGACGATGAAATTGCCGCGGTTGTTCAAGAGCGGCGGCATCATGAAATTGGGCAGCCGCACCCCAGATTTTTCGCTGAGCCAATAGAAGCGGTCGTCGGTGACAGCGGTCTTGATCGGCGTGTCCTCGCCCCGCCATTCCGGCAGCAGGGTGTCGATGCCGATTGGATCGATTACCGCCCCGGAGAGGATATGGGCGCCGACCTCAGATCCTTTCTCGACGATCACGACCGAGGTGTCGGGGTTGATCTGCTTGAGTTTGATGGCCGCGGCTAGGCCCGAGGGGCCCGCGCCGACAACAACCACGTCGAATTCCATCGCCTCGCGGGCGGGCAGTTCGGCCGCCATAGGGTTCTCCTTTTTCGTCGCATTCTAGCGCGGCCCGGCGGCAATTGCCTGCTTGAGTAGCCGGTACTAGGCATCGAGTCGTTCCGCGATCGCGGTCTCAATCGGCATCCGTCAAGCCGCGCGCATCACCATAGGCCATGGCCTGGTGCACAAGTATGCCGGACCGGCGAAGCTCGGCATCGTCGAGCCTATAAATCACCACGGAAACCTGCGCGATGGTCGCGCCGTAGCTATCGAGGCACACCTTTTTCCCGGCGCGTCTGCCACCAGTCGAGCTCCCGCCGCGCGGCCTCGTCGAAATCGAAACGCGTCGGCGCTGCGTTCGCCAGCATGCTGAATTTAGCCGACGAGGTCGGGCAAGGCGGTGTTCGCCTGCGTGCGCAAGCGGGTCGGATGGAAGGTTTTGGCCGCGTGCTCGGACCGCCACTACTAAGATATTGCAGCATCATTGCTGGGGTTGTTGTGCGCATCACATGCAATATACCCGCGTCTACAACTTGGGGAACTGCACATTATGGGATTAGACTGACCCATATGGCTCAGATCCCAGCCAAAGCTGCGCTCGATCTTCTCGATTTTTACACTGAAGCTGGCGTCGATGCGCTGCTCGGCGAGGAGCCGGTCGACCACTTTGCCGCAGGCGAAGCACCGTCGCCCGCACCTCGTCCCACTCAAACCGCCTTGTTGCCGCTTGACCTCGAGCGCAAAGGCCGCGCGGCGCCCCAAGTAGCACCGCTCGCGCCTGACGAAGCCGCCATGGCTGCACGTCAGGCCGCAAAAAGCGCGAAGACGCTCGACGAACTGCGCACCATCCTCGATCGCTTCGACGGCTGCGGGCTGAAGGCAACCGCGACGCAACTCGTCTTCGCTGATGGCAATCCACAGGCGCGCGTGATGTTCGTCGGCGAAGCGCCCGGCCGAGACGAAGACATCGAGGGTCTGCCCTTTGTCGGCCGATCCGGCAAACTGCTCGACCGCATGCTGGCGGCGATCGGCCTCGATCGCACAAAAGTTTACATTGCCAACATCGTGCCGTGGCGCCCGCCCGGTAATCGCACGCCGACGCCGCAGGAATCGCAGATTTGCCTGCCCTTCATCGTGCGCCAGATAGAGCTCGCCGATCCCGACATCCTTGTCTGCCTCGGCGGGCCGTCAGCGCAAACTTTGCTCGGCATCAAGGACGGCATCACCAAGACACGCGGGCGCTGGTTTAGCTTCCACAACGGCGCCCGCGAGATCCGCGCCATGCCGACCTTTCACCCGGCGTTCCTCCTGCGCAGCCCGCTGCAGAAGCGCTTCGCCTGGCGCGATTTCCTCGCAATCAAAAAGGCCCTAGCTGGCTAAGCCATCACGCAGGCGACATACAGAAGCACCACCGAGGTAGCGTTGGCCGAGATCATACGCGCGAGGAGCGCGAACGCCGCGCGCTTGGCCAGCCAGATCTTCGTTGTTTTGCTCGGCACGCTACTGCTATCGCGTTTGTGTTCGGCCACGTGGTGTTCATCTACTGACGCTCCGCCGTAAGGTACGCGCTGACGAAGCGTATCACTGAGCGCTTTGCGGGCGCGCCACCGCCCAGCCGAGTCGGATCAGCGGCAGCAATCCTTGCATCGACCGCGCGAATGAACGCGGCACTTCCGGCACTAGCGCAGGAAATTGCGCCTTGAGCGCCGGCGGCGGCGCGCCGATATTGTCGTTTGCGGGCCAGACCAAGATCCCGCCATCGCGGCGGAAATCGGCTAGGCTCGCCCAAGGGCTGCGCTGCGGCGCCCAGTCAAAATAGACATGTGGGCGGCTAGGCGCGCCGAGCGCAACAAGCGGTGCGAGTTGCGCATCACCAGTGACGTAGCTGAACGGCTTGCCTGTACGGCGCTGGAAGTTCTCAGCGAAGAAACCACCCTCGGCATTCGCGGGCTGCGCCACGCGCAGATCGGTTGCCACTGTCCACGGCGAGATCGCGATACCAAGCACTATCAGCGCCGGTGGCACCACCAAGAGCCCGAGCCATGCATAGGACACCAAGCGCTCGCGATAGAGGTGTACCTGGTCGCCGGCAGCCACGATTACGGCAAGGCCCGATAGCACCGCCAACGGCCCGACACGATCGAGCAGCCCCAAAGGGCCGGTGACGAATGCGATGGCAAGCGCGGAGCCCGCCGGCATCAGCGCGAAGAAATAGACGAACAACCGCGCGAACGGTTCGACCGGATTGCGGTCGATTACCGGCGCGCGCTCGCGTGGGCGGCGCGGCCAGCCGCTGGCGAGTACTGCGAGCAAAGCGAGGCCGAGATGGCTGAGCATTAATGTGAAAGACAGCCGAAAGGCGGTGGCGAGCGGGCCCGCCGTATCGCTCTCGCGCAAGCCGGCGAGCACCAGATAGCGAGCGCCGTTGAGCCAGGCGGCGTGCGGGAAGATTACTATGACGAAAGGCAGCACCGAGAGCCAAGGCTCGGGATGGAGCAGCGCCTGACGGCCACGCACTGTCGCCAACGTGAACGTCAAGAGCAGCGCGACCAGAATCAGCCCGATATAGCTCGTGAGCAGCAAGAGGCCGAGATCGAGCGCGAGCAGAAACCAATAGCCGCGCTCGCGGTCGCAAACCGCGCGCCAGTAATGCAGCAGTGCTAAACCCCAGAGCGGCGCGGCCAGCACCGGCGGTCCGAAATTCGGCGTTGGCACGGTGAAGGCGGCAATGCCGACCATCAGCAGCACAGCGAGCACTGCATGGCGCGTGCCGACGATGCGGCGACCGAGCGTGAACACCGCCCAATAGGTGACTACGACGCAGGCCTGCGCCAGCGCGTAAAGCCCGAACGCGCCGCCTACGCGAAATGCAATCTCGCCAAGCCAGAATGAAAGCGGCGGCCCGAGATAACTGCCGAGCACGAATTCATGACCGATGGCAAGGAGTGTGGGCACTTCGCCGGGCGGCGCGCTATAGAACAGCGCCGGCATCAAGCTCCATAGCGCCGCTTGCGTGAGCGCCACGGTCCAAAACACCACAGCCGGGCGCCCGCGGACAAATTCAACGATCAAGGAGACGTAATGCATCGGCCCCGCGCGAAATGCCCGAGGGTCAGAGATAAAGAACCGCGCCTAAAGAGGCAACAATTCAACCACCGCCTCGTCGGAAGTGCCGCCCAATGCGGCGAGCTTGGCCGCAACCGGCGCAAAAGATTTGCGGTGGTGAATGGTCGGGCCCAGTCGTTGCAGCGCCTCAAAGTGCTCGGGCACGCTATAGCCCATGTGGCGCTCGAAACCGTAGCCGGGGAATTCGAGCCCGAGCCGGGCCATCAGCCGGTCACGGGTGACCTTGGCGACGATCGAAGCGGCTGCCACCGAAAACACCAGCGCATCGCCGGAGACCACCGCCTCGCAGTCGCAGCCACAATCGATTTTCATGTTGCCGTCGACAAAGACGAGCTTAGGCTGCACCGGCAATGCCTTAACCGCGCGTGCCAGCGCCCACAACGATGCGCGCAGGATATTGTCGCGGTCGATGCGCTCGACCGTGCCAAGGGCGACCGCTACCTGGGCGGTGGCGCAGATTTTATCATAGAGCTTCTCGCGCGCTTCCAGATCGAGTTTCTTGGAATCGTTAAGCCCCCGTGGGATGCGGTCAGGATCGAGGATCACGGCCGCCGCCACGACCGGGCCGGCGAGCGGTCCCCGCCCCGCCTCGTCGCAACCGGCCACCGGAAATATGCCCTTGTTGAGCGCGCGCCGCTCGCGCCGGAAGGTCGGGCGCAGGCTCGGCTCGTTGAGCGGTAGGCGGGGCACGGGCTTCGCTTTTGATTGCGTGGCCATGGCCGCGATGAGTGCCATCTGCGCCGGCGAAGTCAATCGCGGCGGTGGATAGCAGTGGATTATCGCGCGGGAACTCAGCGACGAGGCCGACCATTGTGACACGCATGGTGCCGGATTGGCTGCACCCCTGCCTTTCTTTTGCTCGCGCCTAGCCTGTTGGTGGCTCTCGCGATCGTCAGCGACTTGTGGACGACCCTCAGTCTATGGCGATCATGCACGCGGTGTAGCCGGTGAGCGCGCTCTATGGCGGGATATGCGTGCTGGTTACTTACCTGATTTACGTCGCCGCGCCGAGGAGCCCTTCGCCGCCGCTGTTGCTATCAGTAGCTGCTCGATATCAGATATGCGGTGAACTGGTGGCTGACCCGAGCTGGCATGAAGCAAAGATGCGAGCCTCAGAACAAACTCAGTTGCTCGCTTACCGGATTCGGATGGCGGAAATGCTCAGTGGTAAGAGTGAACTTGCGCGCGTTGAGCCTCAGCTTCTCGCAGGCCACCTCGAAACGGCGGCCGATCATCCAGGCGTAAGGACCGCTACCTTTCATGCGCTTACCCCATGCGGAGTCGTAGTCCTTGCCGCCGCGCGTGTCACGGATGAGCTTGAACACGTGCCGATAGCGGTCGGGGTAGTTCTCAATCAACCATTCGCGGAACAAATCTCGTACCTCGAGAGGCAGACGCAAGAGCACGTAGCCTGCCTCCTTCACGCCGGCCGCGGCGACCGCGTCGAGGATTCGCTCGATCTCGCTGTCGTTGAGTGCCGGAATCACCGGCGCCACCATCGCCGTGGTCGGCACGCCAACCTGTGCGAGCCGGCGCAGCGTTTCCAGCCGCCGCATCGGCGTCGCTGCGCGCGGCTCCATCTTGCGGGCTAGCTCGCCATCGAGTGTCGTCACCGACAGCGCGACCTTGGCGAGCCTACGCTCGGCCATGCGGGCGAGGATATCGAGATCGCGCAGCACAAGCGCCGACTTCGTGACGATGCCTACCGGATGACCTGCGCGATCGAGTACTTCAAGGATGCGGCGCATCACTTTGTAGCGGCGCTCGATCGGTTGATAGGGGTCGGTGTTGGTGCCGATGGCTATCACCCTCGGTTCATAGCCGGGCGCCGACAGCTCCTTTTCCAGAAGCTCGGCCGCTTCCGGCTTCACGAAAAGCCTGGATTCGAAATCGAGCCCGGGCGACAGGCCGAGATGGGCATGCGTCGGTCGCGCGAAGCAGTAGACGCAGCCGTGCTCGCACCCGCGATAGGGGTTGATCGATCGGTCGAAGCCGATGTCAGGCGAATCGTTGCGCGTGATGATCTTGCGTGCGGCGTCGGTCTGCACCGTGGTCTTGAATGGCGGCAGCTCGTCAAGTGAGCGCCAGCCGTCGTCGAAGGCGATGCGCGCCAATGGCTCGTAGCGGCCCGAAGCGTTGCTCTGCGCGCCGCGCCCGCGTCGGCGCTCGAATTCAACCGCGACGCCCAGCAGCTCGCTCGCGTCGTCGACAAATTCGCCCACCGGCTCGGAGGACAGCCCCCTCACCGGCGGGCGTCTTAGGGCTGCGTTTGATTGAACCATTCCTGTAGCTTAGCGGCCTTACGAGAACATAACAAGAACAGTTTTGGGAGCTGAAGCCATTTTGTCAAGGGGACCCAACCGCCGGCGGATCTAAATCCAGGTCGGATTTGAGCATTTGCCCGCGGTATGGTGGAACCCGCAGAACCTTCATGCTCAATGTAATCGTTGCTACCCACGAATCCGAACGCAGCTTAGTACCAACGCTCGCTGCCCTGGTTCCCGGCGCCACGGCCGGGCTGATCGGCGAGGTCGTAATCGCGGATGCTGGCTCGCGAGATGCCACCGCGGAAGTGGCCGAGTTTGCCGGTTGCCGTTTCGTCGTCTCGAGCGAACCCCTCGGCGCGCGTCTGAAGGCGGCCGCCGCCTCGACACGTTCTCCTTGGCTGATGTTCCTCCGCGCTGGTGTCGTGCCGGACCCAGGCTGGGTCGGCGCTGCCGAGCGCTTTATCGACATGGCACGATTTGTGGCCGGCTCACGGGCGGCGGTATTTCGCCCGCCCGGCGTCGGCGATCTGTTGCGGCCCAGCCTTACCGAAATTTTCAAACTGATGCACGCCGCGCTCGGCGGGACGCGGCCCGAACAAGGCCTGCTGATCGCACGCCCACTCTACGAGAGCGTCGGCGGTCACCCGGCCGGCGCCGATGCGGAAAAGGCGCTGCTGCGCCGGATCGGCCGCCAGCGGCTAGCCACGCTTGGGAGTGTCGCAAGGACTATTCGCTAGAAAAATACTTGACTTTGTCAACTAATTGGCGACGCTATTGTCGTGACCGCTAGCTCGCAATGCATCGGCGCCGTGCGCCGGTTCAACCGCTTTTATACGCGGCAGCTCGGGCTACTGCGCAAGACCTACCTCGACAGCTCCTACTCACTCGGCGAATTGCGTGTGCTCTACGAAATTGCGCATGACGACCAGCTGACCGCGAGCGACGTCGGGCGCGTGCTCGATCTCGACGCCGGTTACCTCTCGCGCATGCTGCGTAATTTCGAAAACCGCAGGCTGATAAGCCGCAAGACTTCCCATAAGGACGCGCGGCAGAGCCACCTAGCGCTTACCGCGACCGGCAAGAAGACTTTCGCAACGGCGGAAGCGCGTTCGCAGCGCGACGTCGCCACCATGCTGGCCGATCTCACGCCGAATGAGCAGGCCCATTTGATTACTGCGATGCAGACAATCGAAAATCTGCTCGGCGCTAAGCTCGAGGAGCCTATCAAGCGTTCCTACATCCTACGCGAACCGCGGTACGGCGATTTTGGCTGGATCGTCTCCCGCCACGCGCAACTCTATGCGCAAGAATACGGCTGGACCGAACCTTTTGAGGGCCTTTGCGCCCAAATCGTCGCCGACTTTGTCAACAATTACGACGCCAAGCGCGAGCGCTGCTGGATGGCCGAGATGGACGGCGAGAATGTCGGCACCGTGATGTTGGTTAAGGACTCAGGTGACGTTGCGCGGCTGCGCTTGCTGCTGGTGGACCCGAAGGCTCGCGGGCTCGGACTCGGGACGCGGCTGGTCGATGAATGCGTGCGCTTCGCCCGCACCACCGGCTATAAGAAGATCACGCTCTGGACGCACAGCGTGCTTGGCGCTGCCCGCCACATCTACGAGAGGGCCGGCTTCACTCTCACCGCCCACGAAAAGCGCGTGTCTTGGAGCAAAGACGTCGTGGCGGAGTTCTGGGATTTGGAACTCTAGGCCGTCGCGCCCTTCGCTTTCGGCCGGCGCAAGTGTTCGCCTAGCCGCGGCAAAATCTCCACGAAATTGCATGGCAAGTAACGGTAATCGAGCTGGTATACGAGTATCTCGTCCCAGGCGTCGGCGCAGGCGCCAGGGGAACCGGGCAGGCAAAAGATATAGGTCGCGTTGGCAACGCCGGCGGTGGCGCGAGTCTGGATCGCCGACGTGCCGATCTTCTTTTCGCTCACCAGCAAGAACATCGTCGCGAAGCCTTCCATCTTCTTCTCGAATAGCGGTTCGACTGCCTCCGGCGTCACGTCGCGACCGGTGAAGCCGGTTCCGCCGGTGGTGATCACCACATCGATGAAATTGTCGGCGATCCAGGTCTTCACGTGCTGGCGGATCGCCTTCACGTCATCCCTGACGATGGCACGCGCGGCGAGCGTATGGCCGGCTGAGGAGATGCGCTCGGCAAGTAGCGCGCCGGATTTGTCGTCGGCGCGCTCGCGCGTGTCGGACACGGTGAGCACGGCAATCTTGAGTGGCACAAATTGTCGGGTCTTATCGATACTGGGCATGGGACCGTCCCTTTAGAGCTGCGCGGCCGCGAACGTGTCGCAAGCCGACAGTCGACCTTGGTTAAAGCCGATCGAGAACCAGCGCTTGCGCTGTTCGGCAGAACCGTGCGTGAACGCGTCCGGCACGACGCTCCCTCGCGCTCGCCGCTGCAGCGTATCGTCACCGATCGCGGTCGCGGTCTGCAGTGCCGCATCGATATCGCCGGGATCCAGGAAGCGCCGGCGCTGTTCGGAATGATTGGCCCAGATGCCGGCGTAGCAGTCAGCTTGCAGTTCAACACGCACCTGGATGCGGTTGGCCGCGGCGCGATCGCCGGCCGTCTGCTGCGCGGCCTGTGCTCTCGGCAAGGTGCCGAGCAGGTTCTGCACGTGATGGCCAACCTCGTGCGCAATCACGTAGGCTTGAGAAAACTTGCAGGCGCTGCCCTGGCAGCCGTGGAAACGCGTCTCGATCTCGCGGAAGAACGAAGTGTCCAGATAGATACGCCGGTCGGTCGGACAATAGAACGGCCCCATCGCCGTTTGCGCGAAACCGCAACCGCCCTGCTCGCCCCCGGCAAAAAGCCGCAGCCGCGGCGGCCGATATTCGCGCCCGCTCGCCGCGAAGATGTCGCTCCAGGTGTCCTCGGTATTGCCGAGCACTGCCGCGACAAATTGTCCGGTCGGATCGGAAGGCGTGCCGACGCGCCGGTTGCTCGGACGATATTGCTGCTGGTACGGCGCGCCACCACTGACGATCTCGGCGCCGCCGATCAGTACGCTCGGATTGATGCCGAGCGCCCATCCGATCAAGCTGAGCACGATTAATGTTCCAATACCGAGTCCGCCGCTACCGATCGGTATGCCAACGCCACCGCCGCCATAACCGCCGCCGAAGCCGCCGGCATCGCGGTTGTCTTCGATATTGTCGCTGCGGCGGAAATCATCCCAACGCATCAATTCGCCTCGCCAACCGTCGATCATTGCTGAAGCTGATTTTTGGGTCCAATTCGGTTGTTTTTGCGACGGCAGCCTAACCCATTAAGCCTTCGTTAAAGAGGCAGAATTTGCCCAGTCGAAAGCAATTTCAATAAACCGAATTTTCACCTTGAGCCGACATGATAGCGGTCTGTCGGTTGTTGGTCCCGCGTCGCCGACCGCGTCACCTGAGTAAGAGTCTCATGGTTGTGTCGCGTCGCGGGGCGCCCTCAAGGGCGCCCCGTGGAGTTTCAGAGTGTCTGCACCGCGTTCTGATTGGCGACTGCGTCGCCGAAATGGCAAAACTGTCGGCCAATTCCGTCGATCTGATCTTCGCTGACCCGCCCTACAATCTACAACTCGCCAGCGATCTCAGGCGCCCCGACGATTCGCGCGTCGACGCCGTCGACAACGACTGGGACAAGTTCGCGAGCTTTGCCGCCTACGACGAATTCACGAAGAGGTGGCTCACCGCGTGTCGCCGCATACTCAAACCAGCCGGCACCATCTGGGTGATCGGCTCTTACCACAACATTTTTCGCGTCGGCGCCATCATGCAGAATCTCGGCTTCTGGATCCTCAATGACGTGATCTGGCGCAAGACCAACCCAATGCCGAATTTCCGCGGTCGCCGTTTCACCAACGCGCACGAGACCCTGATCTGGGCCTCGCGTGACGCGAACGCTAAGGGCTATACATTCAACTACGAGGCGCTCAAAGCCGGCAACGACGACGTGCAGATGCGCTCCGACTGGAGCTTCCCACTCTGCACCGGCGAGGAGCGACTGAAAGGCGCCGACGGCAAGAAGCTGCATCCGACACAGAAGCCTGAGGCGCTGCTCGCGCGCATCATCCTCGCGGCGTCGCGGCCCGACAATCTTGTGCTCGACCCATTCAACGGCACCGGCACTACCGGCGCGGTCGCCAAAAAATTCGGCCGCCGGTTTATCGGCATCGAGCGCGAGGCAAAATACGCCAACGCTGCGCAAAAGCGTATCGCGGAAGTCGAAGTGGTACCCTCGCCCTCGATCGCGCCATTCGTGACCGCACGCGAGGCGCCACGCGTGCCGTTCTCGGCATTGATCGAGCGCGGATTGGTAACGCCGGGAGCCAGACTGGTTGACGCCAAGAAGTGCCACAAGGCGCTGGTGCGAGCCGACGGCGCGGTTGCGCTCGGCGATACCGTCGGCTCGATTCACCGCATCGGCGCTCTGGCGCAGGGCCTGGAAGCCTGCAACGGTTGGACCTTCTGGCACGTCGAAACGCCGAAAGGACTCAAGCTGATCGACGAGCTGCGTGCGGTGGTGCGCTCGGAGATGGCGGAAGCCGCCGAGTAGTCCCCCCTAGACGGAAATCGTCTCAAGCAGCAAATCCAGCAGCGGTTGCATGGCTCAATCCCTCTCCAACGCATGCGTTAGCACCTTGCGCATCACGCTGGGTAGAGCCTCGCCGCGAAGATCTGCAAGCCTCACCCAGCGTGCCCTTTTGGGCGCCGGCGTAGCCCGCGGCACCTCCGCCACGAACACCGTCAGCTCGAGCGGGAAATGTGTGAACACATGCGTGACCACGCCGGGCAGCCTGCGCCACTTGGCCTTCAGGCGCGGCGCGGATTTGAGCGCCGATGCCAGATCGAAATCGTGCGCCCATGCGGTGCCCGGCACCTCGCTCATGGCGCCGAGCAGGCCTTTCTCCGGTCGCTGGCGTAGCAGCACGCGGGCATCGGCACGCAGGGCGACGAAGGCCGCGCCATACCGCAAGCGCCCCTCGCGCTTCGATGCCTTGC
>Ga0207803_1000010_pt1 | contig 41593 bp, 35 predicted proteins | sample LuqExpMetageno41_FD_187799 | JGI IMG/M metagenome (GOLD analysis project Ga0207803, IMG submission 187799) | Tropical forest soil microbial communities from Luquillo Experimental Forest, Puerto Rico - Sample 41 (SPAdes) | ecosystem: Environmental > Terrestrial > Soil > Tropical forest ...
ACCCGGATGTGCCTTGGCGTAGGCCACGAGCTCCTGCACGTTTTTCACCGGCAGATCGTTGGGTACGACTAGAATGTTTGGCGTAAAGACCGCCTGCGAGATCAGCACGAAATCCTTGTCGCTGTCGTAGGGGATGTTCTTGTAGAGGCTCGGATTGATGATGAGCTGTGCGTTACTCGCCACGAACAGCGTGTAACCGTCGGGCACTGCCTTCGCGACGCGCTCGGCGGCGATGTTGCCGGAGGCGCCGGTGAGGTTGTCGACTACGACCGGCTGACCCCACATCTGCGCAAATCTCTCGCTCAAGATGCGCGCGATGATGTCAAGCGGCCCGCCGGGGGCATAGCCGACCACCATCCTGACCGCATGGTCTGGATATCCGGTTTGCGGGCATGCGTCAGCAATTGGCAGTAGCCACAGAGCGGCAACGAAAGCCGCGACACTTCTGATTTTCATCGTGTGCCTCGCAATAAGCGCAACTCAGACTCGCGCATAGAAAGCCATGCGCTTTTGCGCTCCCGGCCAAGACCCCTTATATCTCCCTCTCAAGGGAGCTGCCATTCATGACGACCAGTACCCAAGAGAAGATACCCGTCACCGTGCTCACCGGCTATCTCGGCGCCGGCAAGACCACGCTCTTGAACCGCATCCTGTCCGAGCCGCACGGCAAGAAGTTCGCCGTTATCGTCAACGAATTCGGCGAGATCGGCATCGACAACGAATTGGTGGTCAACGCCGACGAGGAAGTGTTCGAGATGAACAACGGCTGCATTTGCTGCACTGTGCGCGGCGATCTCGTGCGCATCATCGACGGCCTAATGCGGCGCAAGGGCAAGTTCGACGCGATCATCGTCGAGACCACGGGCCTCGCCGATCCAGCGCCGGTGGCGCAGACCTTCTTCATGGATGAGCAGGTCGGCGCCAAGACGAAGCTCGACGCCGTGGTCACGGTAGCCGATGCCAAATGGCTGCACCACCGGCTCAAGGACGCACCCGAGGCGAAGAACCAGATCGCCTTTGCCGACGTGATTCTGATCAACAAGACGGACCTCGTGGAAGGCGAGGAATTGCGCGAGGTCGAAGCTCGGATCCGCGCCATCAATCCTTACGCCCGGCTGCATTGCACCGAGCGCGCACAGGTGGACATTGCGGAAGTGGTCGGCCGCAATGCTTTTGATCTCGACCGCATCCTCGAGGTCGAGCCCTCCTTCCTCGAAGCCGAGGAAGAGCACGACCATCATGATGACCATGATCACGATCACGACCATGGCCATGAGTATCATCACCGCCATGGTCTGAAGCACTATCACGACGAAGAGATGCAGTCGGTCTCGCTGAGAACCGCCAACCCGCTCAATCCAGACAAGTTCTTCCCCTGGGTGCAGGACCTGGTTGCGAACGAAGGGCCGAACATCCTACGCTGCAAGGGCATTCTCTCGTTCAAGGACGACCCGGAGCGTTTCGTCTTCCAGGGCGTGCACATGATCCTTGACGGCGACCATCAACGTCCTTGGGGCGCCGACGAGAAGCGCGAGAGCCGCATTATCTTCATCGGCCGCAATCTGCCGGAAGAGAAGATCCGGCAGGGATTCGATAGTTGTATCGCGTAGGTCACTTGAACGAGTTGCAAGGCACACTTCTCTCGCTCGCTGACCGGGTGCGTCCGGTAAACGCCGGGTCACCGGTGGTCGGCGTACATTTTTTCACCGCCACTCCGGTATTTGTGCTCGGCGAGGAAGCGCTGCTGTTTGCTGACGAAGGCGGGGGGAAACGCGTCGCCGTACATGCCGGCGGCATATTGGCGAGCGCCGCAGACGGCAAGTGCATCGTCACCGGCGGCGACGATGGCACCCTGGTTGTCACCGAGGAAAGCGGTGAGCACCGCGTTCTCGCCAGCGACGACAAGAAGCGGTGGGTCGACCAGGTGGCGCTCGGCCCGGACGGTGCGGTCGCCTGGTCAGCGGGCAAAACCGCGCATGTGCTCAACAAGAAGGGCGAGCGGCGCAGCTACGACGCGCCCTCGACGGTGGCCGGGCTCGCTTTCGCGCCGAAAGGCTTCCGCCTCGCTATCGCGCATTACAACGGAGCAACGCTGTGGTTTCCCAACGCGGTCGAAGTCAAGCCGGAAATGCTCACCTGGAAGGGCTCGCACCTGAGCGTCGCGTTTAGCCCGGACGGCAAATTCCTGGTCACCACCATGCAGGAGCCGACATTGCATGGCTGGCGGCTAGCGGACGGTCAGCACATGCGCATGTCGGGTTATTCGGCGCGCGTGCGCTCGCTCGGTTGGACCGCCGGCGGCGAATTTCTCGCTACCGCGGGCTCCGAGCAGCTCATCTTGTGGCCGTTCGACGGCAAGGACGGCCCGATGGGCCGGCAGCCGCGCATCCTCGCCCGGTCCGAGGCGCGAGTTGCCGTCGTCGCCTGCCATCCGCGTCAGCCGGTGGTGGCGGTGGGTTATGCCGACGGCGCCCTGGTGCTGGTGCGCATCGAGGACGGCGCAATGATCGAAGTGCGGAAGAAGGGCGGCGCGCCGGTGAGCGCGCTAGGCTGGGACGCCGCGGGCCAGATGCTGGGTTTCGGTACCGAGGCGGCGGAAGCCGGCGCTTTGGCGGTTTAATTGCAGCGGTATCGCATCGGGCAATTCGGCTTGCATTCAGCTTGAGGCCCAATTCGTGGAAACCATCGGCTCCGGCTGCCGCTCGCATGAGCTGAGCTGGTGAGGCTCACTTCCCAAAGCGGCTGTCTGGCCTTTTGTCCGATTACTCACCGGTCGACACACGGCCACGAAGGGGTGATTAAACGCAATAATTCGATTGTGACAGAGTCAACAATTCTCGCAGGCGAACGCGCGTGCATCCACTGCGATGGTGGCGCGCTGAACGGCGATCAGACGTGTCAGCGCACGAGCACGTTTTTGAACTGCCAGTGGTCGCGTTTGTCGATGTCTTCCGGGAAGAGGCCCGGCCGGTCCGACAACGGCGTCCAGCTGGTGTAGGTGCCGATGACCGGGCCGAGGTAGGGCATCTGCACCTCGAGGCAGCGCCGGAAGTCCATCTCGTCGGCCTCGACGATGCCGGCCTTGGGGTTCTCCAACGCCCAGACCATGCCGGCGAGCACGGCCGAGGTCACCTGCAGGCCCGTGGCGTTCTGATAGGGCGCAATGGCGCGGGTCTCGTCAATAGAGAGCTGCGAGCCGTACCAGTAGGCGTTCTTTCTGTGGCCGTAGAGCAGTACGCCCAACTCATCGACGCCGTCTGCGATCTCGTGCTCGTCGAGGATGTGGATGGCGGTCTGCCGCTTGCCGGCCCAGCCGAACATTTCGTGCAGTGAAAGTACCGCATCGTTGCAGGGGTGATAGGCGTAGTGGCAGGTGGGCCGGTAGATCACCTTGCGGCCGTTGCGCAGCGTGAAGTAATCGGCAATCGAGATCGACTCGTTGTGGGTAACGAGGAAGCCGTATTGCGCCTGTGCGGTGGGCGTCCATGAGCGCACGCGGGTGTTGGCGCCGGGCTGCGTCAGGTAGATCGCCGCCTGGCAGCCCCTCTTGTGCTTGTAAGCGTTGGGCGGCATCCATTTCTCGTGGCTGCCCCAGCCCAGTTCGGCCGGCTGCACGCCCTCGGACACGAAGCCCTCCACCGACCAGGTGTTGACAAAGGTATTGAGTGCTTTCGGCTGCTTGGCGCGTTGGGTATCGCGCTCTGCAATGTGGATGCCCTTGATCCCGACTTTCTTGGCGAGCTGCGCCCATTCCTGGCGCGTCTTCGGCTCTTTGAACTTGAAACCGAGGTCAGTTGCGACGTTGAGAAGCGCCTGTTTGACGAACCAAGACACCATGCCGGGGTTCGCGCCGCAGCAGGATATGGCGGTCGAGCCGCCGGGCTTCTTGCGGCGGGCGGCGAGTATCGTTTCGCGCAGCGCGTAGTTCGAGCGCGCCTCCGGGCCAAGCTTGGAGTCGAAGTAAAAGCCGGCCCAGGGCTCGACCACGGTATCGATATAGAGCGCGCCGATCTCGCGACAGAGCTCCATGATGTCGAGCGAGGAGGTGTCGATCGACAGATTGACGCAGAAGCCCTGCCCGCTGCCGGTGGTCAGCAGTGGGGTGAGCAGATGGCGGTAATTGGCCTTGGTAACCGCCTCGTGGATAAAGCGGATGCCGCGCTGATCGAGCAGCCTGCGGTCCTTGTCTTCGGGGTCGATCACCACGAAGCGGGATTTGTCGTAGCTGAAATGCCGTTCGATCAAGGGCAACGTGCCCTTGCCGATGGAGCCGAAGCCGATCATCACGATGGGCCCCTCTATACGGGCATGAACGGGCCAGTTAGTCATTGCAAAGCCTCCAGCCAGAGGTTCGGTGATATCTGCCGCAGCGCGCAAACGGTAGGGCGGCTGCCGGGGAATTCCGGCCCCTAGTCCAGGAAATTTTCGGGCTCTCAGGCGGCGCGCGCCTGCGTTGTTTGCGGCTTGCGTCCGGTCGCATGCACCGGCCCGTTGGCATCGGCGAGCGCGCCCGGGATCAACTCAAGACCGAGCAGGCGGTGGCGTTCGAACGGTCCGGGTAGTTGCAGGGCGGAGGCCGTCTCAGCCGCGAAGCCGAAGCGAGCGTAATAACGCGCATCGCCAACCAGAATGACCGCGCCGTGACCGAGCCGGCGCGCTTCGCGCAGCGCGCGGCGTAGCAAAGCGGCGCCGATGCCGCGGCCGCGACAATCGGCCGCCACCGCCACGGGGCCCAGCAGCAGAGCCGGTTGGCCGCTGCCGCAGGCGATGTTCCATAGTCGGGCGGTGCCGACCACGCGCTTGCTGTCTGCAGCAACGAAAGCGAGGCCCTCGGCCGGCAAACGGTCTTCGCGCAGGCGCTGTGAGGATTTGCGGTAGCGGCTTTCGCCGAATGCCTCGTCGAGCAGCGCTTCGCGCGCCTTGACGTCGAGCGGCCGTTCTTGACGGAGCGAGATCATCTTGTCGTCCTTCGTGGAGGCGCGGCGCGACAGAATGCGGACTTAAAAGGGGGAAGGGGAGGCGGCGGCCGCCTCCCGCCCATGTCAGATGTGGTAGGTCTTCAGCGGCGCGAAGCCGTTGAAGCCAACCGACGAATAGCTCGCCGTATAGGCACCGGTGCCCTCGATCAACACTTTGTCTCCGATCTCCAAGCTGATCGGTAGCGGATAGGGTTGTTTCTCGTAGAGCACGTCGGCCGAGTCGCAAGTCGGGCCAGCGAGCACGCAGGGCCCCATCGCGTCGTCGTCGCGCGCCGTGCGGATCGGGTAGCGGATCGACTCATCCATGGTCTCTGCTAGGCCGCCGAACTTGCCGATGTCGAGGTAGACCCAGCGCACGTCATCCTCATCGCTCTTCTTGGAGACGAGGACGACCTCGCTTTCGATCACGCCGGCATTGCCGACCATGCCGCGGCCCGGCTCGATGATGGTCTCCGGGATGCGGTTGCCGAAGTGCTTGCGCAGCGCCTTGAAGATGGCGTTGCCGTAGGTCCTTACGGTCGGCACGTTCTTCAGGTACTTGGTGGGGAACCCGCCCCCGAGGTTGACCATCGACAGATTCATGCCGCGCTCGCCGCACTCCTTGAAGACCGCGGCCGCCGAGGCGAGCGCGCGGTCCCAGGCATGCTGATTGCGCTGCTGCGAGCCGACGTGGAACGAGACGCCATAAGGCTCAAGGCCGAGCTTGACGGCGTGCTCAAGCACGTCCACGGCCATCGAGGGCTCGCAGCCGAACTTGCGTGAGAGCGGCCATTCAGCGCCCTGGCAGTCGGACAGGATGCGGCAAAATACGCGGGAGCCGGGCGCCGCGCGAGCGATCTTCTCCACCTCGGCCTTGCAGTCGACCGCATAGAGACGTACGCCGAGCGAGAAGGAGCGCGCGATGTCGCGTTCCTTCTTGATTGTGTTGCCATAGGAGATGCGGTCGGGCGTGGCGCCGGTGGCTAGCACGGCCTCGATTTCCGGGATCGAGGCGGTGTCGAAGCAAGAACCGAGCCTGGCCAGCAGTGTTAGCACCTCCGGCGCCGGGTTGGCCTTCACGGCGTAGAACACGCGCGTATCAGGCAGTGCCTTGGCGAAGGTATTGTAATTGTCTTTGACGACCTCGAGGTCGACGACGAGGCAAGGGCCGTCTTCGCGGCGCTTGCTTAGGAACTCGCGGATGCGCTCAGTCATTGGCGCCCTCCCCAGCTCGTGGGCTCTCTTGAGCCCTGGTGATGCGGCTTCGAGCTTGACGTTTCGCGCGCGATGGGGACGCGCGGACGCGGACGCTCATTCGCCGCTCAAGCTGCCTTGGATTGGAAGGGGAGAGCCCCGTCCGCACGGCCGGCAAAGATGAACAAGCCTCTTCGGTGACCCGCGCCGGTGGTGGAGACCGGCAGAGACCAAGGAAGCCCGATCGTCGTTGCTTTAAGCCGCGTCCCCTGCTGAGAGCAGGGTGTGCTGGTTTCGCCTCCAGCTGCCGGTCAGATTTCTTGGAGAGGTTCTGGCTTCTCTCTCCAGGCGGCTGGCGGGCCTCTTGTCCCGCTACCTACCGACCGACACACGGCCACAGGCACGTGCGAAATTGGGCAGTTTTGAAATAAGTAATTTTTGCGCGCGACGCAACAGATTTCTTCGCCGCGCCAAAAACTTTCTTAATTTTTTATTCTGGAATCGGCGCGCTACGCACTCAATCGCGCACGCTGAACGGCTCGATGCGGTGTGCGTTGCGGATGAACTGCACCATGATAGCGATGCCACAGAGCACGAACACGCCGTCGAGGATGCGCTGGCCGATGCCGCCGAGATCGAACAGCGTGGCGAGCGCCCATGAACCGGCGAAGGCGGCGCCGAATACCTCGGCGCCGATCAGGATGGCAGCGCTGATGACGGTGACGACGTTGAGCCACACAATGCGGCGGCTGCCAGCGGCCATTGGGGCCTCCCTTTGAGGGCCGCAATCTCTACGAATCCATGTGCCAGATCAAGTCTGCAGCGAGTTCGGTGCGCTTTGATTTCGCTCATGGCGCCTGCGGTAAAGGCGGCCGAAATTGGCACCTATGTTGGTCGGAGACACGTTGCAGCGCGTCCGGCGGCTGCTCGCCGTATTGGCTGCGCTCGGCCTTTTGACAGGCTTTGCGGTTAAGCTCGCCGGCTTCGCCTCCTGGTCGCCGGTGATCTGGATCGCTGTCACTGTTCCGGTGTTGTTGGCGCTGCTGGCGGAAATCGTCACTAGCCTGCGGAGTGGCGATCTCGGTCTCGATATCGTCGCCGCACTGTCGATGACGGCGGCGTTGGCGGTTGGCGAGAACCTCGCCGCCGCCATCGTGGCCTTGATGTATGCTGGTGGTCAGTACCTGGAGAGCTATGCCGAGCGAGCGGCTCGGCGCGAGATGACCGCCCTGCTGTCGCGGGTGCCCCGTACCGCGGTTATTCATCGGGATGGTCAGCTCGCGGAGGTCGCGCTCGATCTGGTACGCCCGGGCGACCGTCTGCTGGTCCGCCAAGGCGACATGGTGCCGGTGGATGGCGCCATCGCCGAGGGTGTGGCGGTGCTCGACCAGTCGGCGCTGACCGGGGAATCGCTGCCGGTGCAGAGGCGCAGCGGTGAGGCGGTACTGAGCGGCTCGACCAACGTCGGCGACGCCTTCGACCTTGTGGCCGCGCGGCTCGCTACTGATAGCACCTATGCCGGCGTGATCCGGTTAGTGGAGGCGGCCCAGCGGTCGCGCGCCCCGATGTCGCGGCTAGCCGACCGCTATGCCATTCTGTTCCTGGCCGTAACCGTGCTGCTTGCAGCCGCTGCATGGGCGCTCAGTGGCGACGCCGTCCGCGCGGTGGCGGTTCTGGTTGTGGCCACGCCCTGTCCGCTCATTCTGGCGGTTCCTGTGGCGATCGTCGCCGGGCTTTCGCGGGCGGCCAAGCTCGGCATCCTGATCAAGGGCGGCAAGGCGATCGAGACACTGGCGCGGGTGCGCGCGCTGGTCATCGACAAGACCGGCACGCTGACCATTGGCCAGGCCAAACTAATCGATATCCGCACTGTCGACGGCATAACGCCGGACGAGCTCTTGCGCATCGCCGCCTCGCTCGACCAGGCCAGTAAACACATCATCGCGCAGACGATCGTTGCCGAAGCGCGCGGCAGAGGCCTGTCGCTAGCGATTCCCGCAGAAGTGGTGGAAATTCCGGGCGAAGGGATCGAGGGCAAGGTCGATGGCCGCATGACCGCCGTTGGCGGCTTGCATTTCATCGCTGTCAAATTTGGCTCCGCGGTTTGGGGCCTTGCGGGCGATCGCCCGCCCGGCGCCGTCGCCTCCGCCGTCGCCGTCGATGGCAAGCTCGCCGGCCTGCTTGTCCTCGCGGATGAGCTGCGCGCTGGCACCGAAGAGCTGCTGCGCGACTTGCGCGAGCTTGGCATCGAGCGCATCGTGCTGGCCACTGGCGACCGCCACGAGGTCGCACACTTCTTCAGCAGCGGCTTGTCGCTCGATCTGGTGCGCTCGGAGCTCACGCCCGACCAGAAAATCCTGGTGGTATTGTCGGAGCGCAAGAACGGTCCGGTGATGATGATCGGCGACGGCGTCAACGACGCGCCGGCGCTGGCGGCTGCCGACATTGGCATGGCGATGGGGGCCAAGGGGGCGGCGGCCTCGGCCGAGGCGGCCGACGTGGTGCTCCTTGTCGATCAGCTTGACCGCGTGCTGCCGGCAATGCGCATCGCGCAGCGCTCGCGTTTTATCGCGCTCCAAAGCGTTGTTGCCGGGATGGGGCTTTCCATCCTGGCCATGGTCGCCGCCGCGCTCGGCTACATCGTGCCGGTCGAGGGCGCCCTACTGCAGGAGCTCATTGACGTAGCCGTCATCTTCAACGCCCTGCGGGCGCTGCGCGGCTGAACACTCGGCCCGCTCTCAATTAGCGTGGTTTGTTTGCGTCGGGAGGTGAAAGAAGCTGGCGGCGAGCTGCCTGGCGAACAGACGGAAATACTCGGAGTGGATCGTATATGTCCGTTCGTGACACGGAAGGCAATCGGGTGGCGACGCTACAGCCGTTGATGCAGGTACATCCTAGATAAAAGTTTATCCATTAGAGAAAGCGTATGTGTCAATCGATGAAAACCTGTCCGGCCAATGCGCGAATTGGCAATATTAGCGAGCTTCAGGAATAAGGAGCATGAGGCAAGGCAGATGACAGAAATCGAAAAGACATAAATAATACGAAACCGCTGAAGCCGTTCTCTCTATAACGGCCATAGTTTTCCGCGTTACAAAACCTGAGTTTTTTCAAATCCCCATGACGAGCGCAAAGCCGTAGCTCGCCATTGCGAAATTTTTCCGGCTCACAAAAGTGAACCAATTTGCTGCTATCCGCGCGGTTAAAATAAGATCGGAGCCGCTCTGAGCCCCAAGAGCAGGCTCCGATCCTACCCCATCCCCCATAGCTCTCGCTGGATCGGGGTCGATTTTTTAAATCCAGCCACGATCACAATCACCAATTATGCACCAATTATGGCATGCATCGCGAATTGATCGCATTGTTGCACCGCGGCCACACTGTTCACATCTCCACGGTGAATAATTGCCGCTTGATCCTGAGGTCGGAGAGAGGAATGTTGCCCGCTGCCCGGGGCGCGACCGCAACCGCGATGTCCGCGATGTTCGCTTTACCCCCGAAAGCAGCGATGCATGCGAGACCGGTATGTCAGCGGCCCACAAGCGGACAAAAATAGGAAAGAGCTTTACACGCTGCGCTCTCGCGTCGGTCGGCTCCTCTTAATGGAGGGCCCACAGATACGCCAGAGTTGCAGAAATACCGAGCAACGTTCGGACGGCATGCAGCTTCCCCCATAACACAAGCAGATCACGCGACTTCGGGCCTGCATCAGCCTCCGAGATTGCTTCTAGTTTGTGATTCGTCGGCATAATGGCGATAAAGGTATAGGGCCAGTTCGCAAGTATAAGCGCCGCTCCAACGATCCAGTGCCAATTTTGACTAGTCCATGCTGCAAGCAAACCGAGTATTCCTGAAACAGCAGCTAAGCTTGCTTGCATTGTGTAGCCAGCGCCGTAGCTGGGCTTCCATTGTTTGAGTAAACTTTTATCGTCCAAGCCGAGGCGCGCGGGATGCTCGGCGAAATTGACATAGAAGGCGGCTCCCGCGAACGCGGCAGCAAGAAGGAGTGCCAACTGACCGAAGAGCATGAAACCGCTACCTAGAGTGCACCGATCCATTAGCTCCATTAGTGGCGCAACGGCTGAACATAGCACCGCAGTTTTTCAATTGCTTGCCAGCAATTTCCGAGCGGGCTTCCTCCTCGAGTTTTAGTGATTTGTCGGCGACAGCACTTTGCGGGGTGTTTTTGCCTTAAGTCAGTGCTACTGACCGTGTACCGCAGAATTCCCTCGACATTGTCCAGTTGGCGCGCAATAAATTTTTACTAATCGAGGGTTGCGGCCATGGACGAGACAACGCGTCGCGGGCCGGTTTGCCGCAAGTGCAAACAATCGATGGTGTTTCATTCAGTTCAGGAGGTGGGGAACCACGGCAAGCAAAAAGAAATGCTCGTCTTTGAATGCAAGCGATGTGAGCGCCTTGCCGCTGTACCGATGCTTAAGCGCGTAGCTTAGGATTTTGCGCGGTCCGGCCTGGGCGCTTAGCTGCCCGCAATTCGCGCATTCAAAACCTGTACGGGTTTACGCCCCTGCGAACCATCTATGAGATGTTCGGAATGCCATCGCAACGGCAGTTCACACCTAAAGCATTTTTGAATATCGATCACTTGCCTGGTGTGGCGCCGCCGCAACAACTTGCTTGATCGCAGCTTTGCTTTCGCTTTCCCGTACCAATCGTAATTCCTCTTAGAGGCAATGATCGGCCTTCTCCTGCGACGACCCGATTTTGCAATCGCGGTTGTCTGATCGTCCGTGGTATTTTCGATATTCGAGTTTTCTTTCATTCCCGGTCCTGCAGCGACTGTTGGTAGCGTGCTAGCCTAATCCTCGACCGGTTTCGCTGCCGTGAAAGACTTCACAACATTGCGCTCTTCCGACTTTTTATTCACAAGTTTCGGCGCGCGGCTGAGCGTTGCAAAGAAGGCGCAGCGCCGTTCCCTCGCATGCAGTTCACGAAAGCCTCGCTCAAAAACTGGGGAAATGGGGCCAATTGATTCAATTTCGGAACGAAACGACCACTCTTGCGTTGTATCAGCTACGACGCAACCAATTGGCTGCGCAGTTTTTGCGAATGCGTCAGCAAGATGATCGAATCGATCATGTATATTGGCATCGGTCTGCTGGGTGGCTGCCTCATCGGGGTGGCCGTCGTGCCCCTCGTCCACAACCGCGCGGTGCGGCTCACCGTTAGGCGGCTAGAGGGCGCCCTGCCGCAATCATTTGAAGAGATACAAGCCGATAAAGATCTGTTGCGCGCAGAATTTGCGATGTCAGCGCGACGCCTCGAAATAATCATCGAACAGCTTAAAAGCAAAGCCGCAGGCCAACTTGTGCAATTGAGCAAGAAAAGTGACTTTATCAACCGGCTCAAGATCGAGCGTGAGGGGCTGAAGGTTGAGCTTGTTGATCTCAGGGCACAAGTTGCGGCACTCAAAAAGCAGCTTAACGCACCGCGCAAGGGCGCCGCGCCTCATGTCCATGTTGGCGCTCTCCTACGCCAATGGATGCCTCATCGACTCCACCACTGAACGATCAGGCTTAGGCTGCGGTACTCTCCTGAATCTTTTGAATCCTCTTTGGTGGAGGTAGCGATGCCGGCTCATCAAATACGGATTTGATGAGCGAATTTTCCGACAGATATTTATGATATTGCGCTACCACTACTTTTGCCTCGTTTAGGGTTGCGAGCCTCCATTGGATCTCGAGATTTTCGTTTCCGGTAATGCTCTCGACAATCCGACGTTCTTCGACGATCAACTTGAATTCGCTTGGCTGATCGGAATCTTCGAGATTGCCATAGAGGCGGGTGGCGAAATCGATGCGTCCGGTAGGGACCCAGTCCCGCTTCACCACACCTTGGGAGGGTAACTTTTTCCAGCGCTGCCAAGCTTCCGGGGTGGTCATGTATGTCAGCAAGTGAGCCATCGCTTTGTCCTTTCCCTGCTACGAAACGGTACGGATTCGGATGCGCACGGAATTTCACCAACTTTTATAACGCCGAGCAGAGCTGGTAGTTTCAGCGGGCACGAGATCATTTGCGCCAGAAGGCCGCGCTCCGGCTGCATTCTTGGTGAAAGGGTCGCGACCCTCGTCCCCAGTCAAGACTTGTTGCGGAACCTCAGACAAAGTTCCAATTTAGGAACACTACGACTGCCAGGCCCTTTAAATTAGTTCCCTTCATAAGGTAAGTACCAGGCGCCACTCTCTAATGAATGAATGACGGTTTGGGCAGCATCCGGTTGCGCAGGATGAACTATTACCTGGCCATAGCTCGCGAGAAGCCGCGGCTTTCTGCCGCGGTGATAATTGCAGTAGTGGGCGCGCTCGCCATCGCGACCGTCTACGTCTTCCAATATGTATTCCTGATCCTGCCGTGTCCGCTCTGCCTCGAGCAGCGGGTCGCGTTCTATTTCAGTATCCCGCTGGCGGTGCTGCTGTGGCTCGGCGCTAGCTACGGCGCCTCACGCAAGGTCATGCTGCTCGGCTTCCTGGCGATTATGGTCGTCATGCTGTGGAACACCGGACTGTCAGCTTATCATGCCGGCGTGGAATGGAAATGGTGGCCAGGGCCGGTTGATTGCTCCGGACCGATCAACAAATTCGGCAACGCACGCGACATCATGAACCAATTGCAGAACCGCATCAGCCTGATCCGCTGCGACGAGGCGGAGTGGCGTTTCCTCGGGCTCTCACTCGCCGGCTATGATGTGCTGCTCTCCTTCTTTCTGGCCTTGGTTGCCGGTTGGGGTGCGCTCAAATCACGCGGACGCGGTTAGTAGTCCATCTCGACATCCATCGCTGCAGTCCATATAGGGACACGCCCCGGTTCCCGTGCAAGGATCTCCCATTTCATGCCCGAAATACCGAAAGCAACCGGCTACACCGGTACCGCCAAATTGCTGCATTGGTTGATCGTCCTCTTGCTAATCGCGCAGTTCATCTTCGCTTTCACCATGCCGCACATCGGCCGCAACACGCCGGTCACGACGCTGATCAGTCTGCATTTCAACTTCGGTATGATCATCCTCGCGGTTGTCGTCATGCGGCTTGCTCGGCGCGCCGCGCATGGCGAGCCGACGCCCTGCCCCGGCCTACCGCCCTGGCAGGCGCAGTCGGCCCGCATCATCCACTGGGCCTTGTATGCGCTGCTGTTCGTCCTGCCGGTCCTGGGCTGGATGAACGCCTCCTGGCGCGGTATGCCTATGGTGATGTTCGGCTACGAGTTGCCCAAGTTGATGCCGACCCGCACGCCCGGATGGGGATGGACCGGCGACGCGCATACCGTACTGGCCTGCTATTTGACGCTGACGCTTGTCGCTCTCCACGTCGCGACCGCCCTGTACCACTACTTTGTCCGACGCGATGGCGTGTTGCAGCGGATGCTGCCGGGCTGACGCTCACCCGTAACGCAGCGCCTCGATCGGGCCGGCGTTCAAAGCGATGGACTATGTAAGAATCAAGGCTCGAGCACGGTGTCCCAATAGAGATAGTCGAGCCAGCTTTCGTGCAGGTAATTTGGCGGGAAGGCGCGGCCGTTGCGGTGCAGATGCTGTACCGTCGGCTGGAACGGCATCTGCGATGGCCACATCTTGGCTTCCGGTGGCGTCAGGTTGCCCTTGCGCAGGTTGCAAACCGAGCAGGCCGTGACAACATTTATCCAGGTCGTGTGCCCGCCGCGCGAACGCGGGAGCAGATGATCGAAGGTCAGATCCTCGCGCTGGCCGCAGTATTGGCAGGAGAAGCGGTCGCGCAAGAAAACATTGAAGCGGGTGAAGGCCGGATGAGTCGACGGCTTGATGAAAGTTTTCAGCGACACCACGCTCGGCAGTTTGATTTCGAGGCTGGGACTGCGCACTGCGCGGTCGTAGTTGGCGACGATGTTGACGCGTTCGAGGAAGACGGCCTTGATTGCGTCCTGCCATGACCACAGCGACAGGGGGTAATAGCTCAACGGCCGGAAGTCCGCGTTGAGCACCAGCGCTGGAAAACCGCTGGGCGATAAGTGCACGTTCAAGCCAGAGCTCCTCTAAACCCCTCCTTATAGCTGCCGCCACGCAGCTCGCCACCTAGTAATAGGGCAGCGTTACAGAATTGTGAAGCCAATACGCGGACTTACCCGCGGTCGTCTTATTTCAGACGCGCCACATTATGCGCGATGAACTCGCCGCCTTGCCGCAGGCCCTCCTGGTCTATGCCGTGGCCGATGCCTTGCGAGATGTGCCATTCGGTCGGGATGTCGAGTGCGGCGAGGCCTTGCGCGCCATGGAACAAAGCCTGCACGGGAATCAGGTCGTCACGGTCGCCGTGAATTAGCAGCACTGGCGGCTTCGCGCGGATCTGGGCGGCGAATTTCTCCGGCGTGACGTTTTCCGGCACCACGAACAGTCCGGAATAGCCGACGATCGCCACCGGTGCGACTTCGCGGCGCAAGCCGACGTGCAGCGCCATCATGGTCCCTTGCGAAAATCCAACCAGCGCCAGCGCCGAAGGCGGCAGGTTGCGCCGCTTCAATTCAGCGTCGAGGAACGCGGTGAGCTCCGGCGCCGCGGCGTTGACACCTACCCATCGCTCGTTGTTGTCGCGGAAGGTGAGGGGAAACCATTCGCGCCCCATCGGTGCCTGCCCACACGGGCGCGGCGCATGCGGCGAGACGAAGGCGGCTTCCGGCAAGAGATTTTGCCACGCCTGCCCGATGTTGATCAGGTCGTTGCCGTCGGCACCGTAGCCGTGCAGGAACACCACCAGTTGCCGCGCCTTGCCCGAGCGCGGCTCAATGCGCGGGCCGTAGAGTTCAGCGACCAATTTTTCTCCGTTGCTTTTTTTGGGATTGCGCTGCGGCTTGCAGCGGCACTACGTCGCGCTTCTTCACCACACGATAATAGGCCCACAAGAGATGAGCCGCCACACCGCGCCACGGCCGCCATGCCTCGGCGAGCTCGGTAAGCGCCTTGGCGTCCGGACGCTTGCGCAGCCCGAAGGCAAGGCGCGCGGATTCCTGCATTGCCAGGTCGCCGGCGGGAAAGGCATCCGCGTGGCCGAGGCAGAACAATAGATAGATGTCTGCGCTCCACGTCCCGATGCCGTGCAGTCTGGTAAGCGCTGCATGCGCTTCATCGACGTCCATGTTGCCGAGCGCGATCAGGTCGATGTCGCCTTTCGCGACGGCTTTGCTGATCTCGCGGATGGACTTGATCTTCGGCGCCGACAGCCCAATGCGCCTGAGCTTGTCGGTGCGCGCCTTGCGCACCGGGTCGTGATGGAAGGGATTGAAGGCCGCAAACAGCCGGGCGCGAATCGCGGCGGCGCTCGCTGTCGACAGCTGCTGCCCGCAGACGATGGAACAGAGCCCGGCAAAGCCCGGCTCGCGCCGGCGCAGCGCGAACGCGCCGGCCTTTTCCACCACTGGCTTGAGCCGCGGATCTTTTAGGATGAGTTGGGAGAGAGCGGCTTCCAGGTCGGCCTGGGTGTGGAGGAATTGGGTCATGCTAGTTAGTAGCCGCATACCCCGCCTTTGCGGTGTATGACGAGTCGAAATTTCATGCCACCCGGTTTCCGCTTTGCGCCGTCGCCCAACGGCTACCTGCATCTCGGCCACGCGTTCTCGGCGCTGCTTAATGCCGACAAGGCGAAGGCTGCTGGTGGCCGTATGCTGCTGCGCATCGAGGACATCGATGAGACGCGCTGCCGGCCGGAATACGAGACGGCGATCTACGAGGACCTGGCCTGGCTGGGGCTGCGCTGGGAAGAACCGGTGTGGCGACAGTCGCAGCATTACGCGGATTATCAGGCCGCGCTGGGCAGACTGCAGACGATGGGGCTCACCTATCGCGCTTACGAAAGCCGTACCGAAATCGCACGCGCGGCGATTGGACACGACCCGGACGGCGCGCCGCTCTTTCCGGGCCGCCACAACACGCTCCTCAGAACCGCCGAGCGCACGCACCGCATTGATACCGGCAAGCCTTACGCCGTGCGTCTCGACGTGGCTGCTGCGCTCAAGCGTGTCGGGCCGCTACTTTGGACTGAAACCGGCACCGGTCCAGCCGGCGAATCGGGCGCCGTCGCGGCCAATCCCGCCGCTTGGGGCGACGTCATCCTGGCGCGCAAGGAGACGCCGACCAGTTACCATCTGGCAGTGGTCGTCGACGACGCCGCGCAAGGCGTAACCGACGTTGTGCGTGGCCAAGATCTGTTCCACGCGACCAGTGTGCATCGCCTGCTGCAGGCGCTGCTCGGGCTGCCGCAGCCGCGCTATCACCACCACCGCCTGGTCCTCGATACCGACGGCAAGAAGCTGTCGAAATCGACTTCCGCTACGGGGTTACGCGAACTGCGCTCGCGCGGTCTTAACCCAACCGACATCCGCAAGCTCGTCGGGCTCGATTGAGCGCGGCTTCCGTGGCATTGTCGGGTCCGGGCAGGGATGGCAAAGCGCAGGACCAGAAAACCGCAGCGCAAGGCAGTGCGCGTAGCAAAAAGATCGCCCTTGCGCGCGATCGAGGCCGCGCTTGCTGCTATCGCGCACGACATCCGTACGCCGCTCACCGGCATCGTTGCGCTTGCTGAGCTGCTGGCAACCTCCAACGTTGGGTCGCGCGAGCGCGAATGGGCGAACGCCATCAAGAGCGGCGCCGACCACCTCACGGGGCTTACGACGCTGATCGTCGACGCGGTCAGGAGCGATGCTCACCGCCTCGTCCTGCATCGCGAGCCGTTCTCGCCGCGGCGCCTCGCCGAGGCGGTGGCCGCAACGCTGAGCGCGCGCGCCGGCAACAGGGGCCTCAAGGCCGAGATCGCACTCGCGCCGGATCTGCCGGCGATGGTCGCCGGCGACGCGCTGCGCTTGCGCGCGGCACTTGAAAATCTCACTGACAACGCGGTCAAATTCACCGCCGACGGCGCGGTGATGTTTACCGCCGCCGCCAAGCCAGCTGGACAGAAGCGCGTGCAGCTCATCTTCACAGTCACCGACACTGGCATCGGCATCAGACCGCGCGACATCAAGCGCCTTTTCCGCCCCTTCGCGCAGGCGAGCGAAGCGGTGGCGCGCCGCTATGGGGGCGCCGGCCTCGGCTTGGTGTTCGTCAAGCGCGTCGCAAGGGCTATGGGCGGCGATATCAAAGTCACCAGCAAAAAGGGCCACGGCACCACCTTCCGCTTAATCGCGCCGGCCGAGCGCATCGACTTGCCGGCCGAGCGCGTTGCCACGCACGCCGCGCCCAAGCGTACGCTGGCGATCCTCTGCGTCGAGGATAATCCTCACAGCCGCGTGGTGATTAACACAATCCTGAACGAGCTCGGTCACCGCGTGGAGTTTGTCGAGAGCGGCGAGGCGGCGGTGAAGACGGTGGAGATCGGTGGCCACGACGCGGTGCTGATGAACGTAGCGTTGACCGGCATCGATGGCATCGAGGCGACGCGGCGCATCCGCGCGCTGCCGGGTAAGTCAGGGCAGGTACCGGTGATCGGCATTTCTAGCCGGGGCGAAGGGGCCGAGAAAGCCGCCGCCCGCGCCTCCGGTATGAATTTCTATCTGGTGAAGCCAGTCAGTCTCAGCGGGCTCGCGCAGGCCCTAGCCGACATTTCTTAACAGCTCGGGCGCTGACTTCGGGCTTTGGACCTTTTCTTGCTCCCTGCCCGCGACTCATCTTGGCCGAACGTGCTGCACGATTACGCAAAATCCAGAGCAGCGTCCTAGATAATTTGCGTCAGCAGTGAGCTTCAGGAGCGTGATCAACGTCAATCCGGTTTGCCGCAACCGCTGGCCCCAAGCGCGAAGTCAACGGGCGCTTCATTCTGGGCAGCAGCACTAAACCTTGGTCGCGCCGTTCGCCTGTTCAACGATGCGCACCACATCCGACATGATGCGGTTCAGCTCGAAATCTTTCGGCGTATAGACCGCCGCTATTCCTGCCTTTTCGAGTTCGGCGACGTCCTCCGGCGGAATGATGCCGCCGACCACCAGCGGCACGTTCAGGTTCGCCTGCTTCATGCGGCCGACCACGTCGTGAACGAGCGGCAGATGGCTGCCGGACAGCACCGACAGGCCGATGACATGAGCCTTCTCCTTGCGCGCGGCATTGACGATCTCTTCCGGAGTCAGCCTTATGCCTTCGTAGACCACCTGCATACCGGAATCGCGCGCGCGTACCGCAATCTGCTCAGCTCCGTTGGAGTGGCCGTCGAGCCCTGGCTTGCCGACCAAGAATGTGAGTCGCCGTCCGAGCTTCCTGGACACGCGATCGACGTCGGCGCGAATGTCGTCGAGTCCCGTGACGTCGTTGCGCATGGCGCGGCCGACGCCGGTCGGCGCGCGATATTCGCCGAAACATTCGCGCAGCGTCCATCCCCATTCACCGGTGGTGACGCCGACTTTGGCGCACTGGATCGAGGGCGGCATGATATTGGCGCCGATCGTGGCCGCGCGCCTTAACTCCGTCAGCGCGGCGGCGACCGCGTTATTGTCGCGCTGTGCGCGCCAGGTCTGCAGCCGTTGGATCTGCCCGCGCTCGGCCTCCTCCGACACGGTGAGGATTGATTCAACGCCGCCGGTGAGCGGAGAAGCTTCACTCTCCAGATATTTGTTGACGCCGACCACGATCTGCTCACCGCGTTCAATCGCTTCGAGACGTGCGGTGTTAGATTCGACCAACTGTTGCTTCATGTAGCCCGATTCGACGGCGGCCACTGCGCCGCCCATCTCTTCAATGCGCTTGATTTCTTCCTTGGCCTTCGCCTTGAGGTCCTCGACCTTGCCGTCGATCTCGGCTGAGCCGTCGAAGATATCGCCGTAGTCGAGCAGATCGGTTTCGTAGGCGAGTATCTGTTGCATGCGCAGCGACCACTGCTGATCCCACGGCCGAGGTAGGCCGAGAGCCTCGTTCCAGGCCGGCAACTGCACGGCGCGGGCGCGCGCATTCTTGGACAAAGTGACAGCCAGCATCTCAAGCAGAATGCGGGTGACATTGTTCTCCGCTTGTTGCTCGGTCAGCCCGAGAGAATTCACCTGCACGCCATAGCGGAACAGCCGCTGCTTGGGATCGGTGACGCCGTAGCGCTCGCGCGTGATCTCGTCCCATAAGTCAACGAAGGCGCGCATCTTGCACATCTCGGTGATGAAGCGCAGGCCGGCATTGACGAAGAACGATATACGGCCGACCACTTCGCCGAATTTTTTCTGGCTGACCTCGCCCGACTTCTTCACCGTGTCGAGTACGGCAATGGCGGTCGCCAACGCGAAAGCAAGCTCCTGAACCGGAGTCGCTCCTGCCTCCTGCAGGTGGTAGGAGCAGATGTTCATCGGATTCCATTTCGGCAGCTCGGAGGTAGTGAAGATTGCCACGTCCTTGATCAGCCGCATCGACGGCGCCGGCGGAAACACGTATGTGCCGCGCGAGAGATATTCCTTGATGATGTCGTTTTGGATGGTGCCGGTGAGCGAAGCACGCGGCGTATTCTGCTCGTCGGCCACCGCGATGTAGAGCGCCATCAGCCACGCCGCGGTGGCGTTGATGGTCATCGAGGTGTTCATGCTGCCGAGCGGGATGCCTTCGAACAGCGCGCGCATGTCGCCCAAATGGCAGATGGGCACGCCAACCTTGCCGACCTCGCCCCGCGCCAGCATGTGATCCGAGTCGTAACCGGTCTGCGTCGGCAGATCGAAGGCGACCGAGAGGCCGGTCTGTCCCTTGGCGAGGTTTTTGCGATAGAGCGCATTGGAGTCCGCGGCCGTCGAATGGCCGGCATAGGTCCGAAAAATCCAGGGTTTGTCGCGCATCGCGTCACCCTTTACAGCGGCAGTGTGGCTCAGCCTTTGTTGCATGCAACATGGGCCTTGCGCCCGACGCAATCCAGATGCAATCCAGCTGTCCGCCGCTTTTGCGAGAACGCGTGATGGACGATAAGCGTTGCGACCATCGGCGCGCTCCGGCGAGCCGGCCGGCGCAGTCATTAGCACGGGACGGAAGGATTTGTTGCAATGCAATATAAATTGCGCCAGACTGCTGTTCGACCAGGAGAGTAGTCATGCCGGCCGTTGTTAAGGCAAAGAACGTCGCTCCGCTCAAGGAGCTCTATGACATCGGCAAAATTCCGCCACTGGGACATATTCCTGAGAAGATGCACGCTTGGGTGATCCGCAAGGAGCGGCACGGGCCGCCGGACAAGTCCTTCCAACTCGAAGTGGTGCCAACCTGGCCGATAGGCGAGGACGAAGTGCTGCTGTTCGTCATGGCCGCGGGCGTGAACTACAACGGCATCTGGGCCGGCCTTGGTCAGCCGGTGTCCACGCTCGACGTGCATAAGCATCCGTACCATATCGCCGGCTCCGACGCCGCAGGCGTGGTCTGGGCGATCGGCAGCAAGGTGCATCGCTGGAAAGTCGGCGATGAGGTCATCGTCCATTGCAATCAGGACGATGGCGACGACGAGGACTGCAACGGCGGCGATCCATTGCTATCGCCCTCGCAGCGCATCTGGGGCTACGAAACGCCGGACGGCTCGTTCGCGCAGTTTTGCAGGGTGCAGTCGCGGCAATTGATGCACAAGCCCAATCACCTTTCCTGGGAAGAGGCCGCCTGCTACACGCTCACGCTCGCCACCGCCTATCGCATGCTGTTCGGTCACCCGCCGCACACGCTTAAGCCCGGCGACAACGTACTGGTGTGGGGCGCCTCGGGTGGTCTAGGCGTTTTCGGCGTGCAGCTGGTAGCGGCTTCTGGAGCCAACGCAATCGCTGTCGTCTCCGACGAGTCGAAGGCGGAATACGTGCTCAATCTCGGCGCCAAGGGTGTGATCAACCGAAAGGACTACAAGTGCTGGGGCCAGATGCCGAAGGTCAATACGCCCGAATATGCTGAGTGGACCAAGGAAGCGCGCCGCTTCGGCAAGGCGATCTGGGACATCACCGGTAAGCGCGACGTCGACATCGTGTTCGAACATCCGGGCGAGGCGACCTTCCCGGTCTCTTGCCTCGTCGCGAAGCGCGGCGGCATGGTCGTGTTCTGTGCTGGCACAACCGGTTACAACATTACCTTCGACGCGCGCTACGTATGGATGCGCCAGAAGCGCATTCAGGGGTCACATTTCGCGCACCTGAAGCAAGCTAGCCACGCCAACCGCTTTGTAATCGAGCAGCGTATCGATCCGTGCATGAGCGACGTGTTCTCCTGGGATAGGATCCCGCTGGCGCACGTGAGGATGTGGAAGAACCAGCATCCGCCCGGCAATATGGCAGTGATGGTGAGCGCTCCGCGCCAGGGCTTGAAGACGTTGGAAGACGCACAGGAAGCGACGGGTGCCTAGGCGCTCTTCATTCCCGTCCTATTTCTTCGCGCGTGTCTTAGCAATCGACGAATTCAACTCGCCGCCGACGACGAAGATCGACGCGCAGACGTAAAGAAACACGAGCGCGATCATAGCCGACGCTAGCCCGGCATACATCGATACATAGGCGAAAGCGTAGCTCGCTAGGTAACGGCCGAAGACGGCGCCGCCGATCATCCACAGCAGCAGCGTCGCCAGGATGCCGGGCGCGATCTCGCGCAATGAGCGCCGGCCGGCAGGCAGCCAGGTGTGCACGATCGCCAGGGCGATCGCGAGCACCACTATGGCGACGGCGTAGCGCGCAAACGTAATGAGACCCCCGAGCGGCTCCAACGTCGGCACGTAAGACACCAGCCGGCCCCAGATGAAGGGCGCTAGCACGACCAGGAACGAGAAGGCGAGCATCGCAATGGCGCCGACTAGCACATAGCCGATCGACTCCAGCCGCAGCAGCCACCATGGCCGTGCGTCGGTCACGTCATAGGCGCGGTTGAGCCCGATGCGCAAGCTCTCCACACCGCTTGAGGCGAAATAAAGCGCAAACAGAGAGCCGAAAGTGAGCACATCGGCGCGCGTATTCGTGAGAACGCCGGTGACATTAAGCGCGATGGGGCCGGCGACTTCCTTTGGCCAGGCTTCGAGCAATATGCGGCCGGCCTCGTCGGCAAGCTCCTTCGAGCCGAAGAAAAAGCCGGCTAGGGCCGTAACTACAATCAGGAATGGAAACATCGCCATCAGGGTGGATAGCGCGATGTGACTGGCGATGGCCCAACCGTCGTCGGCGAGGAATTGCCGGAGCGCGTCGAGAACGATGTGCGGAACTGATCTAGCAAAAGCCAAGGCGCAGCCCCGGAAATCCGCATGTTCTTAAGGCAGGAATGAAGGCTTAAGGATTCTAGCTGAATTCCGGTTTCCGCGGGAATGCAAAACTAAGCCGCCTGCACGGTGGTCAGGAATTGTTACATGTGCTTGCTTCGAGGTTTCCTGTCTCGGCGGCGACGGTATCCGCGAAATCTTTGTGTCGGAGGTGGTCGTGCGGGCGTCACGGTGACGCCGGCAACCTTGTTCATCGTCTCAACGCCGCTGCGCGCCTCGCCGGAAGCGCGGCTGACACCTTCCACGATCGAAGCCACCTCGGAATCTGGTCGACGGTCGTCGCCACCATAGTAGCGACGACGACATTTCCCGGACGATGGTGTTGACCTGCTCGATCGCGTGCGCCGCGTCCGCGGCCGCCGAACTCGGTCACCGTGGTGACGGCGCGAGCTCATTTCGAGCGTTGAATCTCGGCAGTCGCGGCTGGCGCCGGCGAGCTCGGCGGAGCGCTTAACGCTTTCTAAGGAGGAGCCGCCCTCGTGCTAGTCGGACATATAGATTATTGGTGATAGGTGAGCGCGTTGGCCACGAAGCCAATCACTGGGATCGGCACCAATGGGAATGCGGGCCCGCACTGAGATCGAGGTGAACTTGAGACGACAGTTTGTGACGAGCAGGGCCAGTTTTGGCGCGCACAGGCGCCCGGCGCCGCGCGGCTATCACCGCAATCAATCGGTTAATTAATCAGAAATTTTGTCGTCGGGCCCTGGAAAAAAGGCAAGAAAAACGGCCCGCTTTGCTTTTGTGCAGTGCACGCGTAGTGTCGTTGTCGCCGAGTCCGTTAGGGGTAGAATCGCATGCCCACCGCCGCCGCCCGTTCCGCCGCTGTCCATGAACTGGTCGACCTTAGCCGGGAGGCGATCGCGGCCCTCGACACGCTGCTCGCGGACGCCGTAGCAAAGGTGCGCGAGCGAGTGGTGGTAGAAGGCCACACAATCGCCCGCCTGCTCGATCGCGAGCAGCGCGCCGCCCACGGTCTATCCTGGTTCGCCACCTACGTCGAGGCGGTGCGCCAGCTTGCTGCCTATACCGCGCGGATGGTCGAAAGCGGTGGCTTCGGTGAAGTGGAAGAACATCTCGTGCGCGTCGCGCTCGGCGAGTACATCGCCCAGATCGTCGGCGGTATTCCGATGAGCCAAAGCGAGATGGTGCGACCGAGCGACTTCGGCCTCTCGTCCGCGCAGGTCGCCGCCCGCATCAATCACAGCGTCGAGAGTCTGATCGCTACCGGTAACAATGCGGAGCGGCGCGCGCGGCTGGTCGAACTGATGTGCACCAGCCACAACGCTACGGTTGGGGCCTGCGGTCTTAACGACACGCTCGAATCAATCCGCGAGGAGATGCGCAAGTTCGCCGACAGCGAAGTGATCGGTCACGCGCAAGCTTGGCACCGCACCAACAGCTACATTCCGCTCGATACGATCGCGCAGATGTCCGAGCTCGGCGTATTCGGGTTAACCATTCCGGAAGAGTTCGGCGGCATGGGGCTCGGGAAGGAATCAATGTGCGTCGTGTCTGAGGAATTGTCGCGAGGCTATATCGGCGTCGGCTCGCTCGGGACCCGCTCGGAAATCGCCGCCGAATTGATCCTCGGCAGCGGCACCGCGGAACAGAAGGAAAGATGGCTGCCGAAGATCGCTACCGGAGGGGTGTTGCCAACCGCGGTGTTCACCGAGCCAAACACCGGCTCCGACCTCGCTTCCATCAAGACACGCGCGGTTCGCGAGGGCAACGTCTACAAGGTCTACGGCAACAAGACTTGGATCACCCATCCGGTGCGCGCCGACCTGATGACGTTGCTGGTGCGCACCAATCCGAAGGAGGCCGGCCATCGCGGCCTTTCCATGCTGCTTGCGGAAAAGCCGCGTGGCGACGATGCGACGCCGTTCCCCGCCAGGGGCATAAGCGGCACCGAGATCGAGGTGCTCGGCTATCGCGGCATGAAGGAATATGAGATCGCATTCGACGGATTTGAGGTGAAGGCGGAAAATCTGCTCGGCGGAATCGAGGGCCTCGGCTTCAAGCAGTTGATGCAGACCTTCGAATCCGCGCGCATCCAGACCGCGGCGCGCGCCATCGGCGTGGCGCAGGCGGCGCTGGAGCAGGCGCTAGATTACGCGCAATCGCGCGTGCAATTTGGCGCTCCGATCATCAGCTTCCCGCGTGTCGCCGACAAGCTTGCGATGATGGCGGCGGAAATCATGACCGCCCGCCAGCTCACCTATTTCGCGGCGCGCGAAAAGGATTCCGGCCGGCGCTGTGATCTGGAGGCGGGCATGGCCAAGTTGCTCGCTGCGCGCATCGCTTGGGCCAACGCCGACAACGCGGTACAGATACATGGCGGCAACGGTTTCGCTCTGGAGTTCCCGGTGTCGCGCATCCTATGCGACGCCCGCATTCTCAATATTTTCGAAGGCGCCGCCGAAATCCAGGCGCAGGTGATCGCCCGCCGGTTGCTCGACGGCACCAACTGATTACCACGTAAAGGTCGTGGATTGACACCAAGTAACGCATCGCCCTCTAAGGGTTTGATCCAAAGCAATGCCGCCCGATTCCCTTTAATCTAGCCGGTTTAATTTCAGGAGATCTGCATGTCAGACCTATTGATCCACCGCGGCGAATGGGTTGTTGTGTGCGACGGTGCCAAGGCGCTAGTGCTGGAGAACACCGGTGACGCTAAGTTTCCCAATCTCAAGATGGTCAAGGTTTTGGAGCAGGAGGACTTGGCCACCCACGAGCTTGGCGCTGATGCTCCCGGCCGCGTCGTTAGCTCGGTCGGCAGCATCCGCAGCGCCGTCGAGCAGACCGATTGGCACGACCAGGCCGAGCGGGCCTTCCTCGTTAATCTCGTCCGCGAGCTGGAAGCTGCTTTGGCCACTGGCAAGACCAAGTCGCTGATCATAGTGGCGCCGCCGCGCGCGCTTGGCATGCTCCGCCCGGTCTATTCGCACAAGGTGCGTAACGCCGTGCGCGCCGAAGTCGACAAGGATCTTGTTAAGCATCCGGTCCACGAGATTGAAAAGCACCTGACCGCGACCTGAGTGCTGTTCCGATTAAGGCTAGCCCGCAGCGTTCGCGATGCTATGTTCCGCCGCGATTCCCATAGTCAGGGCCGGCGGAATGCATTGGAAGACCACTCAGAACGTTCGCGGCGGCGCCGTGCTTGCGCTCGCCCTGCTGGGGACGATCGCTACCGCCGGCGCGCAGCCGGCCCCGACCACCACGACGCCGAGCGTGCCGGCGGCCAATGCGATCGATCCGGTGGCGGTGCCCGGCTTCTGGGACCCGCGCCGGCGTCCGGAGCGGCCGGACCTGTCGCGCATTAGCGTCATCCGTTTCCTCACCGAAACTGACTACCCTCCGTTCAATTACGCGGGGCCTGACGGCGCGCCCGCTGGCTTCAACGTCGATTTGGCGCGGTTGATCTGTGAGGAAATGAAGGTCGCCTGCACGATCCAGATGCGGCGGTTCGACACCTTGATAGCGTCCTTGAACAGCAACAACGGCGACGCGGTGATCGCCTCGATCGCCGAGACGCCGGAGATGCGCAAGCACGTAGATTTCAGCGATTCCTATTACCGCACGCCGGCGCGTTTTGTGGCGCGGCGCGACTTCAACCTCGACGACACCCGCCCCGAGACGCTGGAGGGCCGCAAGATTGCGGTGGTGACCGGTACCGCGCATGAGGCCTATCTGAGGGCGCTGTTTACTGAGGCCGAGCTGCATCCTTATCCCAATGAGGAAGCGGCGCGTGACGCGCTGAAGAAAGGCGAGGTTGACCTTTTGTTCGGCGACGGCATCTCGCTCTCCTTTTGGCTGAACGGGACCGACTCCGCTGGCTGCTGCGAATTCCGCGGTGGGCCCTATATCGAAAGCCGTTTCTTCGGCGAGGGCGTCGGCATCGCGGTTCGCCGCGGTAACGATCTGTTGCGGCAGGCATTCAACTGGGCGCTGTTCCGACTGTGGGAGAAGGGCCAGTTTACCGACCTGTGGCTGCGCTATTTTCCAGTCAGCCCGTTTTGAATTCCGCGTTTGATTTTGCCACGCCGGATTCATAGTGTCCCTTGCAATGCCAGAACCCGCAACATCCTTGCGCGCGCTCGCCGAGCAATCGAACGCCTGGCCGTTTGCCGAGGCGCGGAAGATCGTCGCACGGCTGGAGCAGCGCCCCAAGGAGGAGGTCATCTTCGAGACGGGCTACGGACCGTCCGGCCTGCCGCACATCGGCACTTTCGGAGAGGTGGCGCGCACCACGATGGTGCGCCACGCCTTCCGTGTGCTCACTGACGACAAGGTGAAGACACGGCTGATCGCCTTCTCCGACGACATGGACGGCCTGCGCAAGGTGCCAGACAACGTGCCCAACAAGGAGCTCTTGGAAAAGAATCTCGGCAAGCCGCTGACTAAGGTACCCGATCCGTTCGGTACACATGCGAGCTTTGGCGAGCACAACAATGCGCGCCTGTGCGCCTTCCTTGATCACTTCGGCTTCGACTACGAGTTCATGTCGTCGACGCAGTGCTACACCTCCGGTCGCTTTGACGAGACGCTGCTGAAAATGCTGCAACGCTTCGACGAGGTAATGGCAGTCATGCTGCCGTCGCTGCGCGACGAGCGTGCGCAGACCTATTCACCGTTCCTGCCGATCGATCCGGAGAGTGGCATCGTGCTGCAGGTGCCGGTTGTTGCGCACGATGCCAAGGTCGGTACCATCACCTATGAAAACCCAAAAACCAAGGCGCCCGTTACGACGCCGGTCACCGGTGGGCGCTGCAAGCTGCAATGGAAGCCGGACTGGGCGATGCGCTGGATGGCGCTCGGCGTCGACTATGAGATGGCCGGCAAGGACCTGATCGATTCGGTGAAGCTGTCCGGCGAAATCTGCCGCGCGCTCGGCGGCCTGCCGCCGGAAGGCTTCAATTATGAGCTCTTCCTCGACGAGCATGGGCAGAAGATCTCCAAGTCAAAGGGCAACGGTCTCACTATCGATGAATGGCTCCGCTATGCGAGCCCGGAGAGCCTATCACTTTTCATGTATCGCGAGCCGAAGGCGGCCAAGCGACTCTATTTCGACGTGATCCCGCGCACCGTCGACGAATACCAGCAATTCCTCGACGCGTATCAGAAACAGGACACGCGTCAGCGACTCGCCAATCCAGTCTGGCACGTCCATTCTGGCAACCCGCCGCAGGTTGAGATGCCGATCTCCTTCTCCATGCTGCTGACATTGGTGTCATCGTCGAATGCTGAGAACGCCGAGACGCTTTGGGGCTTCATCGGTCGTTACCGGCCTGGCGTGACGCCGCAGACGCACCCGAAGTTCAACGCGCAGGTCGAATACGCCATCCATTATTTCCGCGACTTCGTGCAGCCGGCGAAGAAATTCCGCGAGCCGTCGGACACCGAACGTAAGGCGCTGACCGATCTGCGCGACGCCCTATCGGGTTTGTCGACGAACGCGCCGGCGGAGGAAATCCAGGACGTCGTCTACGAAGTAGGGCGGCGCGAGCCTTTCCTCGACCAGAAGAAGAAGGCGAAGGACGGCAAACCGGGTGTCTCGCTCGACTGGTTCAATATGCTCTACCAGGTGCTGCTTGGGCAGGAAAAAGGCCCGCGCTTCGGTTCGTTCGTCGCGATCTACGGCTTGCAGAATACCGTCGACATGATCGACGGCGCGCTGGCGAGGAGCGCGTAGCGGCTACTGGCTCGCCCAGATGATGCGTGCAACCCACGCCACGTCCGACATTGGCAGCGTGCGATCGCGGTGTTCGGAATTGAGAGACTTGAGCTCGATGCTCTTGCTGTTCTTGCGCTTGAGTTCCTTGACCATCACCTCGCCATCCTTGGTCTTCACCACAACGCGGTCGCCCTTGCGCACCGGCGCCGCCGGCGACACGACGATGATGTCGCCGCCGCGGTAGGTCGGCTTCATCGAATCGCCGGAAATCTTCAGCGCATAGGCATGCTCGTCAGTGACCGACGAGAAGTCGATCTCTTCCCAGCCCTTATCGAGCGGGAAGCCGCGGTCATCGAAATAGCCGCCGGCGCCGGCCTCGGCGAAGCCGATCAGCGGCACATTCGATAGGGCCACCCTGCCATTGTCGGTGATCAGGTTGACGAAGGTGTCGACCTTGGTTCCGGTGGCGGCAAGCGCCTTAGCCAACGATTCGGTCGATGGCCAGCGCGGCCGTCCTTCCGGTGTCACGCGCTTGGACTTGTTGAAGGTGGTCGGGTCGAGACCAGCCTTCTTGGCGAGCCCGGAAGGCGTCAGCTTGGCTCGGGCGGCCAGCCGGTCGATGGCGGTCCAGATCTGGTTGTGTGTCAGCATGGCAGTCCCGTGAACACGCGCGGCTCAATAAGATTTTAATCATATAGGAATTATAGCCTTAAGTCGCCTCCCCACCACGACAGTTTCCTCGCCACGCCGTAACCGATAGGGTCTGCGACGCATCCCAAGCTGGAGTCACATGCGTTGATCGGTTTCTTCGACCGCCTGTCCCGTCCGCTGATGCGGGCGCTCGATCCGGAGGACGCGCATGTACTGGCGATCAAAGCCCTGCGCCTCATGCCGCTGCCGCGGTCGGCCGCCGACCCGGCGGAATTGGCGGTGCGCGCCTTCGGGCTCAATTTTCCCAACCCAGTGGGTATCGCCGCTGGTTTCGACAAGAACGCACAGGTTCCCGACGCCTTGCTGCGGCTCGGCTTTGGCTTCGTCGAGGTCGGTACGATCACCCCGCGGCCGCAGGCCGGCAATCCGCGTCCGCGGTTGTTCCGGCTTGACGCCGACGAGGGCGTGATCAACCGCCTGGGCTTCAACAACGAGGGAGCGTTAGCGGTGCTCCGCAGGCTCGCCGCGCGCGCGGGCGAGGGCGGCATTGTCGGCGTCAATATCGGCGCTAACCGCGATAGCACCGACCGAATAGCCGATTACGTGCGGCTGGTAGAAACCTTCGCGCTGGTCGCCAGCTATTTCACCATCAACGTGTCGTCGCCTAATACGCCCGGCCTGCGTGACCTGCAGCAGGCGAAATCGCTCGACGACCTGCTCGCCCGCGTCGTCGAGGCGCGCGAGAAGGTCTCGCGGCGCGCCGGTCCGGTGCCGGTGCTGGTGAAGATCGGGCCTGATCTGACGCTCAGCGATCTCGACGATGCGGTCGGTATCGCGCGCAAGCGTCGCGTTGATGGCATGATCGTCGGCAACACCACGATCTCGCGCCCCGGCGTGCTGCGCGAGCGCGAGAAGGCGAAGGAGGCAGGCGGGCTGTCGGGCCGGCCGCTATTCAAGCTCGCGACCCGTATGCTGGCGGAGACCTTTGTGCGCGCTGAAGGTGCCTTTCCGTTGATCGGTGTCGGCGGGATCGATGCTGGTTCGACCGCCATCGCCAAGATTAAGGCCGGCGCCACCCTGGTGCAGCTTTATTCCGGGCTGGTCTTCCGCGGTATAGGAGTTGTCTCGGATATCAAGGCCGACTTGGTTGCGGCGCTGAAGCGCGGACGCCGCGAATCGCTGGCCTCAATGATCGGCTCAGACGCGGCGGACATAACGGCGGAGAGCTGGCCGAGCTAACGCCCGCGCGGCGCGTTGATCATCCGCATGATCACCCAAACCGGGATCACGATCACAGCGCCGAGGAGAAAATAGCGCCACAGCCAGCGGATGGCGTCGAACCCCATGTTCCACATCTGGCGGATGAGCCGTTCGATGCTGCGCGCGATGTCGAACGGGTCGAGCCCGAGCGCGGTCAGAACGACCCCGACTAGGATCGAAACCAGCACCAGGCGGCCGACCACCGCGAGCGGCGAGCCGCCGAAAATTCGGGTCATGGCGCTGTTGTTCATCGGCATGTCTGTCCTCGCGATCCGAACGTGATTTGGCGGCGTTCCCCTCAATAATGACTTAGACTTGCGCAATGGAACCGGCAACTGCAATCGATCGCTCCGGCACGCTACTGCCCGAGGAATTTGCACGCTGGTTCACCCGCCATGGCTGGCGCCGCGCCCGCATCAGCTCGAACTGCTGACGAAGACGCGAGCGAGCCGCCCACGCTGTTGATAGCGCCAACCGGTTGCGGCAAGACGCTCGCCGGTTTCCTGCCCACGTTGGTGGAGTTGCATGAGTCAGCGGGTCGAAAAAGGCTCGAGCTTCGCCGCGCGCCGACAGTTGCTGCCACCTTACGACACGACCGCGACCATGGCGCGCGGCGACCGTGACAACATCTCGGCGTTGCAGCGAGGGCGCGCCTGGATCTGGATCACCGGCAACCACGATCCGGAACCGGCCGCGCGAATTCCAGGCTGCGTTAACCATCGGCGCCTTAACCTTCCGCCATCTTCCGCGCGGCGTCGCCGGCGAAATTTCAGGGCATCTGCACCCGGTGGCGCTCGTCGCTCATCGCGGCCGTGTCGTGATCCGCCGCTGTTTCGCTGCCGATGTCGCGCGCATGGTGATGCCGGCTTTCAGCGCTTACACGGGCGGTATCAACATGCGCGACGCGTTGTTCGCCGACGTATTCGACAGGCTCAATTTCACCACGCACATGCTGGGCGAAAATCGGCTCTATGCCTTCGCCGCCAAGCGCTGTGTTCGCGACTAATCCCGCTTCAACACCACGCTGGCGAACCAACCGGTGAACAGGGCCATCAGTACGGTGGCGAGGCCATAGAGCAGGCCATGGTCGCGCGCGGCATCGGCGACGTATTGCTCAAAGCCGACCTTGATCACCTCCAGCGCCGAATTGGTACGCGCCACCAACAAGCCGTCGGCGTAGAGCTGCACGTTGATTGCGTAGTTGCCTGTTGGCACGTCGGCGGGCAACGGAATCGCGGCGCGGAACACCGTCGGCGTCAGGAACGTCACGGCGGTGGAGATCTCGCTGTAGAGGCTCTGCTGCGTTTGCAGTCGCACGAAGGCCATGCGGAATGGATCGTTGCGTACGGTATCGGCGATATCAGGCCCGATCCGCTGCGGCAGCAGCACATTGTCAAGTCCGACTTGCAACCGTCGCAATGTTTCCGGCGAAGTGATTTGGTTGACGGGCTTGTTGCTCAGGACCGCAAGGTACGACGGCGTCTGCACAAATTCGCGCGAGGCGACATTGACCCAAATGCCGAGCACGCGCTGCTTGCGCCGCGTGCGTAGCGTCTCATGCGGGCCGGTCACGATAACGATCAAGTCATAGCTCGACCGCAGCGCGCTCTTGGCACCATCCGGTTCGACCGTGCCGAACAGCACCAGTTCCTCGCCGATGAAATTCGAGGTGATCGCCACCCGATGGCTCGACAGCGACACAACCAGCCGTTCAGCGGCGGCGGGCCCCGTCAGCATGACAATCAAGAGCGTGAGGACGAGCCGCCGCATCAGTCCACTCCCACACGCCGGATCGAGAAAAGATCGTCGGGCGGCACCACCAGTTCATAGGCGAAGCGCAAGCCCACCGCGAAGACCAACAGCCCCAACAACAGCCGCAGCCGCTCGCCGCGCATCTTCTGTCCGGTGCGCGCGCCGAACTGCGCTCCGACTACGCCGCCCACCATGAGAATCAGTGCCAGCACTACGTCGACCAGATGGTTGGTCATCGCGTGCATCACTGTCGCGGAGGCCATGGTGACGAGCGTGAGTACCATTGAGGTGCCGATCACCGTCGCGGTCGGCACGCGCAGGAAGTAGATCAGCATCGGCACCAGTAGGAAGCCGCCGCCGATGCCCATGATGGCTCCGACGAAGCCTATGATGTAGCCGATGCCCCACACCGGGATAGCCGACACGTAGATCTTGGAGCGCTTGAACCGCATCTTAAACGGCAGGCGGTGCACCCAAGTGTGGCTGCCCGGCCGTCTTATTGTCACCGGCATGCCAGCTCGTGCGCGCAGGATCGCACGCACGCTCTCGTAGATCATCAGCGCGCCGACAATCGACAGCAGCGTCACGTACGAAAGGCCGATCACCAAGTCGAGTTGATCCATCGCGCGCAAGGTCGTGAACAGCCAGACGCCGGACGCGGTGCCGATGATGCCAGCGCTCAACAGCATCATCGCCAGCGCGAGATCAAGCGCGTTTTTGCGCCAGTAACTGATCGCGCCGGAAAACGAGGATGCGACGATGTGGCTCGCCATGCTCGCCACCGCAACCGCCGGCGAGATGCCAATGAAGATCAACAGCGGGGTCATCAGGAAGCCGCCGCCGATGCCGAACATGCCCGAGATGTAGCCGACCGCCAGCCCCATCCCGAACACCAGGAAGATGTTCACTGGCAGGTCGGCGATCGGAAGGTAGATCTGCAAGCAGCGTCGTCCGGGTCTTGGGCATCAATGCTCCGCTCACCCGATCTGCGCTTTCGAGAGATTCACCTTTGTGGTGAACACCACGTTTTGCGGATCCGGTGGCGACTCTGGGCCAGCGGCCTCGGCCATCTTAGCGATGAACCGCCGCGCGACTACGATTTTGTTTAGCGATTTCTAACTTCCAGTGCGCCGAGCGACATCGGTCCGGGCGGTCGCAGCCGCGCGCGGGGCGGCGCCTCAGCGGCGATGTCCCATCCGCCCGGCGGCTGGGCGACGGCGATGGCCTCTTCTGGTTGCGCATCCGGCACGAAGGCCCCGACCGTCTCCTGCGCGGCGGCGAGCGTCGCTGGGTCCATATGGGACGTGACCTCGTCGCGTTTGCGGGCGGATTCATTGTCGCCCTGAGCGGCGGCGAGCGCGAACCATTTGTAGGCCTCGGCATAGCTCCGGGTGGTGCCGAGCCCGCGCTCGCACAGCACGGCGAGATTATATTGACTGTCGGCAATGCCGCGCTGCGCGGCCTTGCGGAACCATTGCACGGCTGTGCTGTAGTCCGGCGGGCCGTCGACTCCCTCGGCATAGAGGACGGCAAGGTTGTGCATGGCCTTGCCGTTGCCCTTGCCAGCGGCGGCGAGATAGAGCCGGCGCGCCTGCGTCAGGTCCTTGTGCACGCCCTGACCCTTCTCCAGCATGCTGGCGTAGCGGAATTGTGCCGGCGCCAGGCCCTTGCTGGCCGCGCGTTCGAACCAGCGCGCCGCTTCCTCCAGGTCGACCGGCACGCCATGGCCCTCGGCGTAGCGCTTGGCAATCTCATAGGCGGCGGCGGCATCGCCGGCGACGGCGGCGCTGCGCAACTTGGGTCCGCCGATCGCGATCGGCATGCTGTCGCCCGATGACTGGCTCGGCGGCGCTGCCGGACGGCTCGCCTGAATCGATCCGGTGACGTCGTTCGGCGCGCTCAAGAGCGGCGGGTTGAACAGCGACGGCATCGCCACCGTCGCATTAAAGTTCTCCAGCGGCGTGCCTGCGGCCGGAGCAGAACGGGCGTGCACGAGCGGCGCGGTCGGCAGCTGCGGCAGCGCCAGCGGGTTGACAACGACCGTCGGCGTCGTTTGCGGCTCAGTGGTCTCTGCCACGGTTTCGATCTTGTCGGGTTGTGGCGCGGGGGCCTGCGCGGTCTGGGTGCCGGAAATGCCGAAGTTGAGGAAGTTGCCGGCGATCTGAATCGATCCGCTCACGACAGCGATGATACTCGCCACGACGAATAGCGACTTTACTCGCTTCTTCACGCTGTCGCGCAACGGCGGGCGTTCGGGCTCGTAAGCTTCGGCCGTGTCGGCTTGCGGCGGACGCGTGCTCGGTGCTTGCGCCGCGGCTTGGGCGGCGCGGCGCGCGGCGGCGATGAAATTGGATTTGCCGGCCTGCGGGGCGGCGGGCTGGGCACCGTTGAGTGCCACCTCCGAAGCGGCGATGCGCGCGGCCGGATTGGCGTACAGCGGTGGCAGGCCGGAGCCGGGCTCGAGCGGCTGGTCCGGCGGCAGGTCGAGAGCGATCGGCAACTGCGTGACTTGCGGAACGCCGCGCGGTAGGGGTGCGGGCACTGCTGCTGCGGGTGGTGGTGGAGGTGACGGCGGTGCCGGGCTCGGCATCGGCGTCGCGGCGACTGAAGTCGCGGACGGCGCATCGCTGACCGCGCGCACCGTGACGCGGCCAGCTGGCTGAGTGAGTAGCGCATCGCTTTCCACGGGGGTGCGCGCTCGCTCGCCGCGGATGTCCTTCTCGACCATCGCCGGGCCGTCGACGACATGGCCGAGCGTGCCGTGCATTGCCTCTAGTGCGTCTTGGGTCCAATCCTGGTCCTGCCGAAGGTTGTCGACGCTCGGGATGTTCGCCGCCCGCAAGCGGCCGGCCTTATTGGTCTGCTCGATGTGCAGCAGCAGATCGCCAAGGCCGCGCTCGATCGCCTCGAGATGACCAAGGCGGGAATCGGAGACGCTCAGCTTGTCGACCAGCCTAACGATGCGGTCCTCAAGATGGCTGAAGGCATTGCCGTTGCCGCGCAAATGCTGGAGCTGCTCGATCTTGGCGGAAAGCGAATCGACCAGCGCCTCCAGCCGCGGCGGCACTGAGGCGCTGCTTTGCGCCCGCTCGGAGATCGCGTCGGAGAGCGCGGAGATGTTCTGCTCGAGATGATCGAGCGCAGCGCCGCGGGCTCTAGCGTATTCGAATTTTTGACCGAGCGCCTGCACCTGCTCGGCCAGCGCGCGCACCGTCTCGTTGTCGGCGATGTGGTTCGATATCTCGCGCAGCGCGGTGATGGAGTTTTCGAGCTGCGCCATGTTCGCCGGGTCTTTCTCGACGACGATCAGGTCGATCTTGTGCGCGAGGCCGGCGACCGCCTCATTGAAGCTGATCAACATCTCCGCCGGGGTAAGCCCGCGAAGCGTATTGCGAACTTCGACGAGTCGGTGCTCGATGGCGCTTAGCGCATTGGCGTCGATGCCGGCCCGGCGGCCTTCCGCAATTCGCTGGTTGAGGCCTTGGATCTGCCCCTCGATGGCGTCAATGTCACGGCGCGGCATCGCCTTGCCGAGCGCGCGGCCAATTTCGCCGAGCTCTTGGCGCAGCGCATTGATCTCTTCTTCGACGCCTGGCTTGCGCAACGTCGCGATCTGATCGGCGATCTTGCGTGGCTGGTCTTCCAGGCCTGACAGGTTCAGCGCTAGCAGCGGCATCGACACTGGCGCCGGCGCACCCATGGCGATCGCGCTTTGCGTTCGCAGGCGCGGCGCCTGCGGCGGCACGACGGAAGGCGCGGCCAGGGGCGCGGCGCTGCCACTGAGGGCGCGCTTACGCGCAGCAATTTCGGCGACCGCTCGGTCGAGGGAAGGCGGTAGTTGCGTGCTGGGCATCGCAAGCTGCATCGCCGACGGCGGTGGCGACGCCGGCCGCGTCACGTTGGCGAATGGATCAAGCTGCTTGTCGAGCCGGCCTATCAGTTCTGCGAGCCGGTCCGCCTCAGTATGGCTCTTCTTGGGCGTGTGGGCGGCTGGTCCCGTGCGCATGAGCGCTCCGATGCGTTGTGTGAGATCGTCGAGGCGCTGATGGACCGTTTCGAGTTCGTTGCTGTTCCCGTCATCCACATGAGGAGAGGCGTGAATGCCTTCCTCATCGGCCCGCTGTATGGTGGGGGCGTTGAGCCCTTCGCCGAAAGAGACTCCCAAGCGGCATACGGCCTCTTGCTCTTGTTCGCGCGCTTCCGGCCGTATGCCTTTGACACGCCACGGGACGCTAAAGTTCATTGTGCTCGCACCCACTCTAAAGGCGGCGGCGAAAGAGCCTTCATGGCTCTCCGTGGAAGCGGCACACGTTAACGAGAAGTGGATACGGGTGCCGTCCGCAGTCCTCTGGCCGACTTTTCCCCCGTCACGGTAAAAAAGGGGTTAAGGGCCGGAAGTGCCGAAATTTGCGGGGGGTCTAAGCTGCCTGGCGAGGCGTTTCAACGTGACTGAAAGCTGAATGTGCGATGTTTCATTGGGGGCCGCGCCTGCGGCCAAACCTTCTTGCAGTCGTCACCACCGTTCAATAATTAACGAATGGCTAACGGCGCCATGGCAGGACGCCGGGAGGGATCAATGGCGACCTACAAGGCACCCGTCGACGACGCGCTGTTCCTATTGCACGAAGTCTTTCACCTCGACCGTTACGGCAATCTTCCCGGCTTTGGCGACGCCACGCCCGACGTGGTGGAAGCGGTGCTGCGCGAGGCCGGTAAGTTCAGCGAAGAGGTGCTCACCCCACTGAACCGCTTGGGCGATGAGGAAGGCTGTACGCGTCACCCGGACGGCAGCGTCACTACCCCGAAGGGCTTCAAAGAGGCCCTCAAGCAGATGGTCGAGGGCGGCTGGATCGGCATCTCGGTGCCACCAGAATTTGGCGGGCAGGGCCTGCCGACGACATTGACCCAGTTGGTCAACGAATTCCTCTGCTCGGCCAATTTGTCCTTCGCCATGTACCCGGGCCTCACGCAGGGCGCTATCGCCGCACTGCTGGTACATGGCTCGCCGGAGATCAAGGCGAAATACCTACCGAAGATGGTCGAGGGCGTCTGGACCGGCACCATGAACCTCACCGAGTCGCATTGCGGCACCGATCTCGGCCTGTTGCGCACCAAGGCGGTGAAGCAGCCGAACGGCAGCTACAAGATCACCGGCACGAAGATCTTCATCTCCGCCGGTGAGCACGACATGTCCGAGAACATCATCCATCTGGTGCTCGCGCGCATCGAAGGCGCGCCAGCCGGCATCAAGGGTATCTCGCTATTCGTGGTGCCTAAGATCTTGGTCAAGGACGACGGCTCGCTCGGCGCGCGCAACGGCGTGACCTGTGGCTCGATCGAAGAGAAGATGGGTATCCACGGCAACTCTACCTGCGTGATGAATTACGACGGTGCCAGCGGCTGGCTGATTGGCGAGGAGAACCGCGGCCTCAACGCTATGTTCGTGATGATGAACGAGGCGCGTCTCGGCGTTGGCGTTCAAGGGCTCGCGCTGTCGGAGGTCGCCTATCAGAACGCCGCGACCTACGCGAAGGAGCGAGTGCAGGGTCGCGCGCTCTCCGGCGCCAAATATCCCAACCAGCCGGCCGATCCAATCATCGTGCATCCGGATGTGCGGCGCACGTTGCTGATCATTCGCGCCTTCAACGAAGCGGCGCGCGCGCTAGTGATGTGGACTGCACTCAGGACCGACGTCTCGCACCGCTCGGGTGACGCAAAGGAACGGCAAAGCGCCGACGACCACATGGGCTTGCTCACACCGGTGATCAAAGGTGTACTCACCGAACAGGGCTTCGCCAACGCGGTGCAGGCGCAGCAAATGTTCGGCGGGCACGGCTACATTGCCGAGCATGGCATGGAGCAGTTCGTGCGCGACGCCCGAATCGCCATGATCTATGAGGGCGCCAACGGCATCCAGGCGCTCGACCTCGTCGGCCGCAAGCTCGGCAAGGACGGCGGCCGGGCACTTATGGCGTTCCTCAATGAGATCGGCGACTTCATCAAGGAGAAGAACGCCGACGCCTCCATAAAACCGTTCGTTACGCCGCTCGGCGTTGCACTCGGCCACCTGCAACAGGCCTCTATGTGGTTCATGCAGAACGCGATGGCCAAGCCCGACAACGCTGGTGCCGGCGCCACCGATTACCTACAGATGTTCGGCCTGGTCGCGCTCGGCTATATGTGGTGCCTGATCGCACAAGCCGCTCTAGCCAAGCAGACGGACGCTCGGATGAAGGCTAAACTCATTACCGCGCGCTTCTTCATGGAGCGCATGCTGCCTGAGACCGCGGCGCAGCTCGCGCGCATCAAGTCGGGGGCGGACGCGGTCATGGAATTGCCTGACGAGGCGTTCTAGACGTTTTTTACTTTGCCGATGAACAGCCAGGCCATCAGGACCGCTGGCGACGATGAATAGAACCGAGGCCGGGGCCACCAGCGGAACGCTGCCGCTGGTCACGTAGAATAGCTGCCGACAACAATCCCAAGCGCGCCGATCGAGGCAATCCAGAACTGCGCTCATGCCAGCGGCACTTCGTGCAATCCTGGCCAGAGCCAGCAGAGTACGCCGTAGATCGCCGACATTGACGATTTGACAGACACGGCCGTGCCGACTCCGAGTGGCACGGCACACCAAAGTGGTCTGCGGGGCGGCCCAACAGCACAGCGCCGGTGGCAAACCCGATCATCACGAACGTACAGGGCAGCGAGGCGGCGTGGGCCACGCCGAATTCGGCCTGCAGCGTTGGTAGTGCTACCATATAGGACCAGATGCCGACGCTGCCGATAGTGCCGAGTAGTACCGAGATGCGCAGGCGCAGCTATGCGGCAGGAGAATCAGTTGGTTCCGGCGCGGAATGACCGGCGTTAGACACTGGCGTCACAGTGGAAAAGCTCCGGCTTGAGCCGCAGCTGGTGGGCATTTCGCTCTTGCCGCGGCCAGTTACTGTTTACGGATCAAGCCTCAGACCGCTTTCTTATAATTATTCTAACATACTGAAATTAAAAGCGATTCCACTTGATTTAGATCAGGAAAAGTCCAAGTTGATGTTGATATTGTAAATGACAATCAAACGCAGGAAGCCCACTGATGTCCGACCGTCATCGAGCCCAACAGCGCGTGCCACTGGGTGTAGAGCGCAAAGGGTTCCGCGGCCACATCGACGCGATCGCCGCGTATGACGCCCCGTCAGGCATTCCGCCGGCGGAGCTCGAGAGGCGTTTGCTCGAACTCGGCTTCGTCGAAGGCGCCAAGATCGAGATCCTGCATGAGGGGCTGGTCGGCCGCGATCCGATCGCGGTGCGCGTCAACCACTCTACTATTGCGCTGCGCCGGCGTGAAGCTATGGCGATCCTCGTATCCTGATCGGCGGTCACTCAATGTTGGCTGCGACCGGATCGAACATCTTGCATTTCGCTTTGGTCGGTACGCCGAACAGCGGCAAGACCGCGCTGTTCAACGCCATTACCGGCAGCCGCCAGAAGGTCGCCAACTATCCCGGCGTTACCGTCGAGCGCAAAGCCGGCATCATCCAGACGCCGTCCGGCCACCGCGTCAACCTGACCGATCTGCCCGGCACCTATTCGCTGCGCGGCCGCAGCCCGGACGAAGAGATTACCCGCGACATCGTGCTCGGCCGGCTCGCCAGTGAGGCGCCGCCCGACCTGCTGCTATGCGTTGCCGACGCTACTAACTTGCGCATCGCCTTGCGGCTGGTGATCGAGCTCAAGCAGGTCGGCTGTCCGCTGATGCTCGTCCTCAACATGATCGACATCGCGCGCCACCGCGGCATCGACATCGATCTCAAGAAGCTGTCGCAGGAGCTTGGCATTCCCGTCGTCACCTCGGCGGCGGTGCGGCGCGGCGGCACCGAAGATCTGATGCGGCGCATGGACGAGATCATCGCCAATTTCAAGCGCGGCGAGAACGCCAGTACCTGGAAGCCGCCGACTTCGACCGAGCTGCGCGCTGCCCAACGTGAAGCCGACCGCATTATCCGCGCTGCCGTGAGCCAGCCAGCGCGGCCTGACACGCGCACCGGTAAAATCGACGCCGTGTTGCTGCATCCGGTCGCCGGGTTGTTGATCCTGCTCTGCGTACTGTTCGTGATGTTCCAGGCGGTCTTTGCCTGGGCAAAACCCGTAATGGACCTGATCTCGGTCGGCTTCGATTGGCTCGGCGTCCAGACGCACGATTTATTGCCCGAAGGCCTGCTGCAAAGCTTCATCCAGAACGGTGTCATCTCTGGCGTCGGCAATGTCATCGTCTTCCTGCCGCAGATCCTGATTTTGTTTCTCTTCATTCTGCTTCTGGAAGACCTCGGCTATATGGCGCGCGCCGCCTTCCTGATGGATCGCGTCATGGGCGGCGCCGGCTTGCACGGCCGCGCCTTCATCCCGCTCCTGTCGAGCTTCGCCTGCGCCATCCCCGGCATCATGGCAACGCGCGTGATCGACAATCGCCGCGACCGGCTGACCACCATTCTGGTCGCGCCGCTGATGACTTGCTCAGCGCGCATCCCCGTCTACACGCTGATAATCTCCGCCTTCATTCCCGACAAGACCGTATGGAACTGGTTCGGTCTGCAGGGCCTGGTGATGTTCGGACTTTATGCCGCCGGAATCGTTAGTGCGTTAGCCGTGGCCTTCGTCGCCAACCATTTCTTCTGGCGCGAGAGCGCGACGCCGCCGTTCATGCTCGAGCTGCCCGACTACAAGGTGCCGCGCGTGCGCTCGGTCGCCATCGGTGTCTACACGCGCGCGGTGATGTTTCTGAAACGCGCGGGCACCACGATTTTTTCGATGATGGTACTGATCTGGTTCCTGGCGTCGTTCCCGCGTCCGCCGGAAGGCGCCACTGCTCCGGCCATCGACTACAGCTTGGCGGCGATTCTCGGCAGATGGCTGGAGCCGGTGCTGGCCCCGGTCGGCTTCAACTGGCATATCGACGTCGCGCTCATCCCCGGCATGGCGGCGCGCGAAGTGGCCGTCGCTGCGCTTGGTACCGTATACGCGATCGAGGGCGGCAAGGAGGCTGCGGCGCAGATCGGACAGATGCTGGCCAGCCAATGGAGCCTGGCGACCGCGTTGGCGTTGCTGGCCTGGTACATTTTCGCCCCGCAATGCGCGTCCACATTGGCGGTGATCAAGCGCGAGACCGGCAGTTGGAAATGGATGGCACTAACTTTCGGCTACATGTTGTCGCTCGCCTACATCGCCTCCTTCATTACCTTCCACGTCGCGGTGGCGCTCGGCGCGGGCTAGTGCCCCGATCGGCTCTCGCGCTATTGTTCCGCGCGGGTTAAGAATAATCCCATGACCGCAATCAGCGTTCCGCGCCCGGCGTGGATGACCGAAGATCTCGTGCTGCTCGAGGAGCAGGCGCAGCGCTTCATCGCCGACGAATTCGTGCCACATCTCGAAAAATGGCACGAAAAGGGTATGTACGATCGCGACGTCTGGACCAGGTCCGGTGCTGCTGGACTGCTGTGCGCGTCGATGCCGGAGGAATATGGTGGCGCCGGCGGCACCTTCGGGCATGAGGCGGTGATTAATCGCGAATTCTCGCTCGCCGGCTTCGATACCTTCGGCGCCCCGCTGCATTCCGGCATCGTCGCGCCCTACATCCTGCATTACGGCACCGAGGAGCAGAAGAAACGCTGGCTGCCCAAGCTCGCAACCGGCGAGCTGGTCGGCGCCATCGCCATGACCGAGCCTGGCACCGGGTCCGACTTGCAGGGCGTGCGTACCACTGCGCGCAAATCCGGCAACGGGTACGTCCTCAACGGCTCGAAGACCTTCATCACGAACGGCCAGCACGCCAATCTGATCATCGTTGTCGCCAAGACCGACTTAAAAGCCGGCGCTAAGGGCACATCGCTGATGGTTGTAGAGACTGACGACGC
>Ga0207803_1000011_pt1 | contig 36090 bp, 27 predicted proteins | sample LuqExpMetageno41_FD_187799 | JGI IMG/M metagenome (GOLD analysis project Ga0207803, IMG submission 187799) | Tropical forest soil microbial communities from Luquillo Experimental Forest, Puerto Rico - Sample 41 (SPAdes) | ecosystem: Environmental > Terrestrial > Soil > Tropical forest ...
CATTCTTGTCCTCGATTAAGTCGCCGAGGTGCGAATCCTCCTCATCGCCGATGGGCGTCTCGAGCGAGAGCGGCTCCTTGGCAATCTTGAGAACCTTGCGCACCTTCTCCAGCGGCATGTGGAGCTTCTCGGCAAGCTCCTCCGGGGTCGGCTCGCGGCCGATCTCGTTGAGCATCTGCCGCGAGGTGCGCACAATCTTGTTGATCGTCTCAATCATGTGCACCGGGATGCGGATGGTGCGCGCCTGGTCGGCGATCGAACGAGTAATCGCCTGGCGGATCCACCACGTGGCGTAGGTCGAGAACTTGTAGCCGCGGCGGTACTCGAACTTGTCGACCGCCTTCATCAGGCCGATGTTGCCTTCCTGGATGAGGTCGAGGAACTGCAGGCCGCGGTTGGTATATTTCTTGGCGATAGAGATGACGAGGCGTAGGTTCGCCTCCACCATCTCTTTCTTCGCCTGGCGCGCCTCGCGCTCGCCCTTCTGCACCATATGCACGATCTTGCGGAATTCGTCGATGGAGACACCAGTCTGCGCGGCGAGGTCGTGCACCAGTGCGCGGATCTCTTTGATCCGGTCCTTCTCCTTGGCGACGAGGGCCTTCCAGCCCTTGGCGGAAAGCTTGGAGACGCGGTTGAGCCAGCGCGGGTCGAGCTCATTGCCCATATACTGCTTGAGGAAGTCGTCGCGCGCGACGCCGTAGCTCTCGGCGAGCCGCATCAGGCGGCCCTCGTTCGACACGAGCCGCTTGTTGATGTCGTAGAGCTGTTCGACCAACGAATCGATGCGCGCCTGGTTGAGGCGTAGCGACTTCACCTCAGAGATGATCTCTTCCTTCAGTTTCTTGTATTTGCGCTCCTGCGCAGGAGATAGCGAGGTGTTCTTCAGGCGGAACTCGATGTCCTGCTCCTGCAGACGGCGCAGCCGCTTGAACGAGTCGGCGATGTTGTCGAAGGTCTCCACCACTTTAGGCTTCAGCTCGGCCTCGATGGCGGCGAGCGAAAGCGAATTCTCCATGTCGTCTTCGTCGTAATCGCTCTCGGCGGCGGCTTCGGCGGGATCCTTCTCCTCGCCTTCCTCGTCGGCGGATTCGCCTAGCGCTTTGAATGGCGTCGCGGCCGGCGGCGCGGCGGGAGGAGCCGGGGTGTGCACGACCTGCAGGTGCGGAGCGCCCGGCACCGGCCCGCCGCCGTTCACCGACGCTGAGATCGGCTTGCCGTCCGCACCGATCACCACGGGCGCCTGCATCTGCTTGGCGTCCGGCCCGGCATAGGTCGCTTCAAGATCGATGATGTCGCGCAGGAAGACTTTGCCGTCGTTCAATTCGTCGCGCCAGATGATGACGGCCTGGAAGGTGAGCGGGCTTTCGCACAGGCCGGCGATCATCGCCTCGCGGCCGGCCTCGATACGCTTGGCGATGGCGATTTCGCCCTCGCGCGAGAGCAGCTCGACCGAGCCCATCTCGCGCAGGTACATCCGCACGGGGTCATCGGTGCGCTCGGACGGCTCTTTCTTCTCGGTTGTGGCGAGCGACTTAGACTTGGCCTCGACGAGCTCAGAACCCGTGTCCTCCTCATCGTCGTCGCGATCGTCGGCGCCTTTCTCCTCGCCGTCTTCGCTGTCGGTGTCCTCGGTCTCCACCACGTTGATGCCCATCTCGTTGAGCATCGCCATGATGTCTTCGATCTGCTCAGGGGACGTCGAATCGGAGGGTAGGACGGCGTTGAGCGCGTCGAAGGTCACAAAGCCGCGCTTCTTGGCGGCCTTAATCATCTTCTTGACGCCAGCGTCGTTGAGATCAAGCAACGGCAGCGGGGAATCGGCCGTGCCTTCTGTTTCCTTCTCGGGGGCCTCTTCCTTCGCCTGAGTTGCCTTCGCCTTGCTCGCCATCTCTTTAACTCCTGGACCTTCCTGGCCCTGCTGCCTTTCGCAGCTCCTCAACCCCTAGAGAAGCGCAGGCCAAAAAGGGCCGCGCGTACAAGGCGCCGCCCCCGAATCGGTCGCTAGTTTGGTCGGAACCCGCTTAAGCTCCGATTAACCGTGAAATACCGCAGGAATCGACCCTTATTCCCTGCCGGCCCGGCGATCCCCCGCTGGTTGGTCCCCGCGCAGGCACTGCTCATAAGCTACGAACGCCTCTACCGGAAGAGGCTCCAAAGCCCTCAATCAGGGCCTCGGTTCCCTCCATCCGCGACAGGCGGGCCTTGACGTCGCGCAACCGCAAAAAGTTGGCCTCGCTGGCGTCCTGACCCAGCGCCTGTTCGGCGTCCCTGAGCTCCTTAATTAGTGAATGCCACTGCCGATGCAAGGCGACAAGCTGTTGCCAAGTCACCAAAACATCATCCGGGGCGGCCTCCGGCCGGGTGCCCCAGACCGAGGGGGTGGTGATGGCGGTAGCGACGCGGTTCATGATGTCAGTAAGCCCGCGGGCCGAAAGCTCCGCTCGCACTACATCGGCGTCTGCGGCCGCGGCATGCACAGCAATGTCGACCAGCGCGCTTCTCAGCCTCTCGGTGTCGGCATGACGGAATTCGAGCGAGGCGAATTCCTCCAGATGATCGTGTAGGAGCCAGGGATAATTGAGCGCGGCCTGCAGGATCAGCGCCTCGCGCCGCGGCACCGCCGTGCGGTGGCCACGATGCAGCGGGCTTGCAGCAAGCTGCTGGCTGACCACCACATAGGGCGTGTGCTTGTCGCCGGGCGCCAGACGCTGGCGGCGCGGTCGGAAGTCGCGCCGCCAGCCCTCGCGGCTTGCGTTGCGCTCGCGCCGCGCCGGAGCGAAGAACTGCGCCAGCCGCTCGGCAAAATCCTGCCGGTAATATTTGCGCACGGAATCATCTGCGATCGCCGCCATCATCTCGTTGATGCGCGCCTCTAGCGCTGCGCGCCGCTCCGGCGTATCAAACTGGTGGCCCTCGGTCTCGCGCGCCCACAGCATCGAGGCGAGCGGGCGCGCGCCGGCGATCACTTCGGCTACGGCCTCGCGGCCGGCCGAGCGCAACAGATCGTCGGGATCCTGGCCCTGCGGCAGCATCGCGAACTTCAGGCTCTTGCCCGGCCTAAGCCGCGGCATGGCCAGATCCACCGCGCGGTAGGCGGCACGCACGCCGGCATCGTCGCCGTCAAAGCAGAGCACCGGCTCCTCTGCCATGTTCCACAGCAGACCGAGTTGGTCGCCGGTGAGCGCGGTGCCGAGCGGCGCGACTGTTGCCGGGAAGTCCGCCGTCGCCATGGCGATCACGTCGATATAGCCTTCGACCGCAATTACCTGTGCGCCGTGATGCGCTGCTTGGCGCGCGGTGGCAATGTTGTAGAGCGTTGCGCCTTTGTGGAAGAGCGGCGTCTCCGGCGAGTTCAAGTATTTCGCCTGTGCATCCTTCTCGAGCGCCCGACCGCCAAAAGCGATGACGCGGCCGCGTAGATCACTGATGGGAAACATCACGCGATCGCGGAAGCGGTCATAGGGCAACTCGATATCGTCGCCGGAAATCAATAGACCGGCTTCCACCATGTCTTCGACCAGAACGCCGAGTGAGCCGAGGTGTTCCTTCAGCGCGAAGCGGTCAGGCGGCGCATAACCGAGGCGGAATTTCAGTTGCGTCGCGGCATCGAGGCCGCGGTCGGCGAGATAGCCGCGCGCCTTGGCGCCAGCGCGCGTCGCAAGTGCGTACTGGAAGAATTTCGCAGCGAGCTCCATCACGTCGTGAAGCGTCTTGCGCCGCGCATCGCGCGCCTCGTCTTCGCGCGAGGCCTTGGGCAGCGGCACGCCGGCCATTTGTGCCAGCCGCTCGACTGCTTCCGGGAAGCTAACACCTTCCGACTCCATGACGAAATCGAAGATGCTGCCGTTCTTGCCGGAGGAGAAATCGAACCAGGCCTGCTTCTGGTCGTTCACGAAGAAGGACGGCGTTTTCTCCTTGTTGAACGGCGACAGGCCCTTCCACTCGCGTCCCGAGCGCACAAGCTTAACGCGCTTGCCGACGACTTCCGAGACCGGCAGCCGGGCTTTCAGCTCATCGAGGAACTGCGGCGTAAAGCGCATAGTTTAAAGCGCATAGTTTCAAGGCGCGTATCGCGGCGCTCGTCGGGCGGTCTATGCCGAATCGGTTTGCCTATCTTAAGGCGACGAATCGAGACTTTCCGGTACGGCACCGGAAAGGCGCGGTTAACAGCAGGTTTCGCGCCCTTTCCTAGTTATCCACAGGCCCTTAGAACGTGTACCGCTTCCCGACCGCCGTTGGCGCCAGCACCTTGTCGCCGAAGGCCGCGGAGAGCGCCGCGATGGCACGCCAGCCAGTGCAATGGCCGGCGGCAATCTGCGTGAGGCCAAACTCGCGCATCGCTTTGACTGTCTGCGGTATGATCTCCTCATTGACCCCGGAGAGATGCAGCCCGCCCACCACCGCGTAAAGCGGCACGTCGGCGAAGTTCGCGCCGGCATGCTTGAGAACGTTGACGATGCCGGCATGCGAGCAGGCGCTCAACACCACGAGGCCCTTGCCCTTCACGTTTACCGCAAGCCACCGCTCGTCCATCAGGAGCTCGTCCGGCTCCCAGCTGCTGCCATCCTCGGTCTTGCGCACCTGCCCGAGCAGGCCGCGCTCGAAGGGCGTGACACGCGGGATCTCGCCGCTGACGTAGAACATGTCGTCGAGGAAGGCGCGCGGTTCAGTGATGCAGATCACGTCGGCGCCTTGGGCAGTGAGATCGGCACTCGACGGTACGTCGTCGAGGTAGCGCAGGCTGCCGTTCGGCAAGCGCATCGCGCGCGAGCGGAACATGCCGGGATGCGCGTAATAGGGCACGACACGTTGGCCGTTGCGCGAGCGAATCGCGTTGAGCGCTAAGAACATCGCGCCCGAATGGTCCCAATGCCCGTGCGAGAGGACGATGCTCTCGACCTGGCCAAGATCGGCGCCGAGCCTCGCCGTGTTGCGCTCGAAGGCGAAATCTTCCGGGCCGCTGTCAAACAGCACGCTGTGCCGCTTGTCGCCGCGCGTGGCAGTGAGCAACACGGAGAAGCCGTGAACTGCACAGCAAAGGCAGCGGCCGGACGAGGCACGCAAGCCCCGGCGCGTCGCGAAGGCAAATTCGTTCTCGACATTGGATGGCGTCGTCGACAATCCGTCGGTCGCGTTGTCGACGAGGACCTGAATCTCGACTTTATCGACAGGCTGCAGCTTGGCCATGCGCCTTACTGCGGCTCCATACCGGAAAGCTTCACCACTTCGTTGGCATCGACGCGATCGGTGACGATCTCCTTGGCGAATTCCTCCGGCGAGTTGATCGCCGGCACCTGGCCGCGCGTGATCACGAACTTGTCGACGAATTCTTTGTCCTCGAAGGCGCGCCTCACCTCAGCGTTGAGCCGGTCGATGATCGGCTTCGGCGTGCCGGAGGGGGCAAACAGCCCATACCAGGTCTGCGACGGCGCGCCCCTGTAGCCAAGATCGGCGAGCGTCGGCACGTCCGGTAGCTGCGGCGTGCGGATGTTGTTGACCAGAGCGAGCGCTGTCATCTTGCCCGCCTTGAGGTGCGGCTGCACGTTGCCGAGACCAAACAGGCCGATTGGCGTGGTGCCGGAGAGAATGGCGGTGACCGCCTCGCCGCCGCCCTTGAATGGCACGCGGATCCAGTCGGCGCCCCTTTCTTTCTTCAGCGTATCCATATAAACGACGCAGGGGATCGAGGCGGTGAGGTAGTTCAACGTACCCGGCTTCGATTTCGATGCCGCGACAAGCTCGTCCACCGTCTTCACGTTAAGCGAGGAATTCACCACTAGCACCTGGATCAGATGGAATAGGTTGACGATCGGGATGAGCCCCTTTTCTGGATCAAACGGCACCTGTTTGTAGAGGAACTGATTGTAGATCATCGTGTCGGCATTAATGATGCAGATGGTGTAGCCATCCGGCGGCGCTTCCTGGCAGAAACGCGCAGCGATGTTGCCGGCACCGCCCGGCTTGTTCTCGATGATCAGCGGCTGGCCAAGATAAGGCTGCATCTTCTCGTTGAGCGCGCGCATAAAGATGTCGCTGATGCCGCCGGCGCTCGAGGTCGTGAACACGCGGACCGGGCGAATAGGATAATTGTCGGCGAGAGCTTGCGTCGTGATGAGCGCCGCGCCGAGCGCGACGGCGGCCAGAAGCCATTTCATGAGTCCTCCCTGACGCTCGGCAAATCTATGATTGCAATTTGCTTTTCACCAGCGCGCTGGCTTTACCGAGATCCATTTGCGCCGCGTACCTGCCGCGCAGAACCCCGATCACCTTACCCATGTCCTTCATGCTGGCGGCGCCGGTTTCCTTGATTGTGGCGTCAATCGCCACGGTCATCTCGGCCTCCGACATCGGCTTGGGCAGGTAGGCGGAGATGATGCCGATCTCCTCCTGCTCCTGCTTCACCAGATCTTCGCGCCGGCCTTTCTGGTAGAGCTCGACCGATTCTTGGCGCTGCTTGATCATCTTCTGCAGGAGGCCGAGCAGCTCGGCATCGCCGAGCGGCGGCTTGCCGGCGCCGCGCGCCTCGATATCAGCGTTCTTGAGGACGGAATTGACCATGCGCAATGTGGAGACCGCCCGCTCGTTCTTGGCTTTCATCGCCTCTTTCAAAGCGTTGTTGATGTCATCGCGCAGCACGGGGAGCCCCTTTCCGCTTTCGTAATGCTGTCTGGGGGCGGCGCCGCGGCCCCTTGCTTCACTCACTATAATACGCAACTAAGAGGCCATGACCCAGACGAAAACCGAACCCGCCACCGGGACTTGGATCGAGCCCAAAGCCACGGCGCTCTTGGTGCTGGCCGACGGAACCGTGCTGGAGGGATTCGGCTTCGGCGCCACCGACCATGCGGTCGGCGAGGTCTGCTTCAATACTGCCATGACAGGCTACGAGGAAATACTCACCGATCCTTCTTACGCCGGGCAGATCATCACATTCACCTTCCCGCATATCGGCAACGTCGGCACCAACGAGGAAGATCTTGAAACGGTGAATATGGCGGCAGCAACCGGCGCCCGCGGCGTCATCTTGCACAGTGGCATAACCGAGCCGTCGAATTACCGCGCCACTCGCCACCTCAACGACTGGCTGAAGGCACGCGGCATCATCGGGCTTACTGGCATCGACACCCGCGCGCTGACCGCGCTGATCCGCGTCAACGGCATGCCGAACGCGGTGATTGCGCATTCCCCTGACGGAAAGTTCGATCTCGGCACGCTAAAGAAAGAGGCGCGCGAATGGCCCGGGCTTGTCGGCATGGACCTAGTGCCGATGGTGACCTCCGGTCAGCGCTTCATCTGGGACGAAACTCCGTGGCACCGGGACCGTGGATATGAGCGGCAGACCAATCCGGAATTCCACGTGGTTGCGGTCGACTATGGCATCAAGCGTAACATCCTCCGCCTGCTCGCCGGCGTCGGCTGCAAGGTGACTGTGGTGCCGGCCAAGACCTCGGCCGAGGACATCATGGCACTGAAGCCGGACGGCGTGTTCCTATCGAATGGGCCTGGCGACCCAGCCGCGACCGGCGTGTACGCAGTGCCGGTGATCAAGAAGTTGATCGATTCAGGTACGCCGATCTTCGGCATCTGCCTCGGCCACCAGATGCTCGGCATCGCGGTCGGCGGCCGCACGATAAAGATGCACCAGGGCCATCATGGCGCCAATCATCCGGTCAAGGATCTGACTACCGGCAAGGTCGAGATCACCTCAATGAACCACGGCTTCGCGGTGGACAAGGATTCGCTGCCGAAGAACGTCGAGCAGACGCACGTGTCGCTGTTCGACGGCTCCAACTGCGGCATCGCGCTCAAGGACAAGCCGGTGTTTTCGGTGCAGTATCACCCCGAAGCTTCGCCCGGCCCGCGCGACAGCCATTATCTGTTCACGCGGTTCGTTGAAATGATGCGACACGCCAAGCGCAAAACCGCGTGAGGCGATGGCCGACTGGATCAATTTCTACGATCTGCGCCATTCGCTGATTTACGTGAATGCCCACCACCGCGACGTGCACTACAGCAAAATCGCCGAAGAACTGCGCGGCTACATCCCCTCGCTGTCGGCGCGCGTGATGGACTACGGCTGCGGCGAGGCGACCTCGGCCGCCCTCGTCGCCTCGGCCTGCGCCGCGCTGACGCTAGTCGAGGCCGCGCCCAACCTGTACGCCGCGCTAAGCGCGCATTACGCCGGCAACAGCAAGATCACCGTTCTTACGCCCGAGCAGGCGGCGGCGCTGCCGGACCATTCGTTCGACCTGATCGTGCTGCATTCGGTGGCACAGTATTTGACCGGCGAGCAACTCAGCGGCCTGCTGGAAACCTTCCGTAGATTGCTCATACCGGACGGCCTGCTACTCCTCGGCGACATCGTGCGGCCCCGCTTTGCCGTGCCGGCTGCGGCCCTGTCGCTGCTGCGTTTTTCGGCCGCCAACGGCTTCTTCTGGTCGGCGGTCGGCGGGCTGATCCGCATCTTTGTGTCGGATTATCTGCGGTTGAAGAAGACCGTCGGCTTGTCGCACTACGAACCGGGCGCGATGCTTGAGAAGCTTCGGCGCGCTGGCTACGCCGCCGAACGCGCGCCTCACAACATCGGTCACAACCCCTGGCGCGTAACCTTCTTGGCGCAGCCATTCAAAAGCCCGGCCGATAACGAAGCGCGGCGGCAAGTAACTCGGCGTTAGCGCAATCACAAACGTGGTTCGATCGCAGGCCAGCTCACGAATTATGCCCATGCTCTCTTATTCGCTGCTCTTTCAAATCTCTTAGCTGGCGTAAGATTCTGTTGGCTTCTGCCAGCACAGCCAGAGCTGGTCGGTGGGGAGTTTGCTTTGATTGAGCGACACAAAATTGTGCATCCCTCGCCGCTCCACGTGGCCTTTGAGTTCGACTCAAGCTCGAACTAAGACCGGCTGGAACCCGGGCGCCGGCCTCGATTGGGCCCTCACCAACAACGGTATCTTGAGCGGCTAAAGCCTGCATGTCGATCTGGGTTCCGGTCTCAGCCGGCGGTCGCGCGACGACCGGAGATGCCAGCGCGACAACCGTGAACTTCTCGACCAAGGTATCCGCAACAGCACGGTATCGCCTACAAGTTCTGAAGTTCGAAGGGCGAATAACCGTGCAAGCTGGTGCCCGAATCGGGGCCTCTAAAAATTCTTTGGCCCACCGATCAGTCCCATCCGCTCGGCACGCGACCAACCGGGTTGGCGATGCGGCCATTGGCGCGCTTGAGCGCGGCGATGCGTGCAATATCGTCAGCACTGAGCGCGAAGTCGAACACCATGAAGTTCTCGGCGATGCGCTGCGGTTTCGACGAAAACGGGATAGGAGCGACGTTCTGCTGCAGCGACCAGCGTAGCGCGACCTGCGCGACGGTGCGTCCGTGCTCGCCGGCGATCTGAGCGAGAACGGGGTCGCCGAACAAGCGACCACGCCCAAGTGGACAGTGGGCAATGAAGACCAGCTTGTGCCGGCGCACTGCCGCCAAGAGTTTCGACTGATCGAGATACGGATGATATTCCGCTTGTAAGGCGACGAGGGGCTCAGGGCAGAGTCTGACCGCTTCATCGAGCAACGCGATGTTGAAATTGGCGACGCCGATGTGGCGGGCGAGCCCGCGCCTCTTGGCGTCGGCCAGCGCCGGCATGGTCTCACTTAGCGCTATCGCCGGATTGGGCCAGTGCACCAGCAGCAGGTCGAGGTAGTCGACCCCGAGCGCGGCGAGGCTTTCGTCGACCGATTTGGCAAAGTCGGCCGGGCGAAGATTCTCGTGGCTGACCTTGGTGGTGAGGAAGATGTCCTGGCGCGGCAGGTCGGAGGCGCGCATCGCCTCACCGACCGCACGTTCCGTGCCGTATTTGCGCGCGGTGTCAATATGGCGGTAGCCGGCCTTGAGTGCGGCGAGCACTGTCTCCGCTGACATACCGCCGGTCATCGGCGACGTGCCGAAGCCGAGGGCAGGCATCTCCCCGGTTTCGCCGGAGAACGAAAAAGTAGCGGGGACGCTCATGGCGGGTCAGTCGGCACTAATAGCCGGCCTTCTCCGTCCACCGCAAATACCGCCCTCGCCCTTCCCTGCCCGTCGAATCTGGTCTAAAGACCGCCCGCGCGGGGCGTTTCTCCCGCGAGGGGCGAAAGGACGCGGAAAGGCGCGCCCTTTTTTTGTGCCTAGTTTCTGATCGGTTATGCCCAAAAGAACCGACATCGAATCGATCTTGATCATTGGCGCCGGGCCGATCGTCATCGGCCAGGCCTGCGAGTTTGACTATTCCGGAACCCAAGCCTGCAAGGCACTGAAGGCCGAGGGCTATCGCGTCATTTTGGTCAATTCCAATCCGGCGACGATTATGACCGATCCGGATCTCGCCGACGCCACCTACCTCGAGCCGATCACGCCTGAGATCGTCGCCAAGATCATCGAAAAGGAACAACCCGACGCGCTCTTGCCGACCATGGGCGGACAGACCGCGCTCAACTGTGCGCTGTCGCTGCGCAAGATGGGCGTGCTCGACAGGTTCGGCGTCAAGATGATCGGCGCCACTGCCGACGCCATCGACAAGGCTGAAGACCGCGAGCTGTTTCGCGAGGCGATGAAGAAGATCGGACTGCAGACGCCGCGCTCGCACCAGATCAAGACGCTGCCACAGGCCCTGGAAGCACTCGAGGACATCGGCCTGCCGACGGTCATCCGCCCGTCTTTTACGCTCGGCGGCACCGGCGGCGGCATCGCCTACAACAAGGCCGAATTCATCGACATCGTGGAGCGCGGCATCGATGCCTCCCCGACCAGCGAAGTGCTGATCGAGGAATCGGTGCTGGGCTGGAAAGAATTCGAGATGGAGGTGGTGCGCGATAAAAAAGACAATTGCATCATTATCTGCTCGATCGAGAACGTCGATCCGATGGGCGTGCATACCGGCGATTCGATCACCATCGCGCCGGCGCTCACGCTCACGGACAAGGAATACCAGATCATGCGCGACGCCTCGATCGCGGTGCTGCGCGAGATCGGGGTGGAGACCGGCGGCTCCAACGTCCAGTTCGCCGTCAACCCGGCCAACGGGCGGTTGGTGATCATCGAGATGAATCCGCGGGTGTCACGTTCATCTGCGTTGGCGTCGAAGGCGACTGGCTTTCCCATCGCCAAGGTCGCGGCCAAGCTTGCGATCGGTTACACGCTCGATGAAATCGCCAACGACATCACCGGCGGCGCAACGCCGGCCTCATTCGAGCCGACCATCGACTATGTCGTCACCAAGATCCCGCGCTTCGCCTTCGAAAAATTCCCCGGCGCCGAGCCGGTGCTCACCACCTCGATGAAATCGGTCGGCGAGGCGATGGCGATCGGTCGTACCTTCCAGGAATCTTTGCAGAAGGCACTGCGTTCGCTGGAGACCGGCCTCACCGGCCTCGACGAGATCACCATCGAGGGTTACGACCCGGCCATGGGCATCGACGACGCTGACAACAAAGCCGCGATCCGCGCCGCCCTCGGCACGCCGACGCCCGATCGGCTTTTGAAGATCGCGCAGGCGATGCGACACGGCGCCAGCGACGAGTTGATCCACAACGCCTGCCGAATCGATCGCTGGTTCCTCGCGCAAATCCGCGCGCTGGTCAAAACCGAGGCCGAAATCAAGGCGAAGGGCCTGCCCGCGACCGCCGGCGCGTTCCGCCGGTTGAAGGCAAAAGGTTTTTCCGATCAGCGGCTCGCCAGGCTGACCGGCAACAAGGCCAACGAAGTTATGCAAAAACGCCGCGCGCTCGGCGTGCGGCCGGTGTTCAAGCGCATCGACACTTGCGCCGCCGAATTCGCATCGCCCACCGCCTATATGTATTCGACCTATGAGACGCCATTTGCCGGCACGGCCGCCGACGAAGCCGCGCCGACGGCAGAGAAGAAGGTCATCATCCTCGGCGGCGGCCCGAACCGCATCGGCCAGGGCATCGAGTTCGACTACTGTTGTTGCCACGCCGCCTTCGCGCTGAAGGAAGCCGGTTACGAATCCATCATGGTCAACTGCAATCCGGAAACGGTGTCGACCGACTACGACACCTCCGACCGGCTTTATTTCGAGCCGCTCACGCCGGAAGACGTGCTGGAGATCGTCGACACCGAGCGCTCCAGAGGCACGCTGCATGGCGTGATCGTGCAGTTCGGCGGCCAGACCCCGCTGAAGCTCGCGGAGCCGCTGGAGAAGGCGAAGGTGCCGATCCTCGGCACGTCGCCCGACGCGATCGATCTCGCCGAAGACCGCGACCGCTTCAACAAGCTAATCAAGCAGCTCAAACTGCGCCAGCCGCAGAGCGGCATCGCCACCTCTCCCGACGCCGCGCGCGCAATCGCGGACGAGATCGGTTACCCCGTGCTGATCCGGCCCTCCTACGTGCTGGGCGGCCGCGCTATGGAGATAGTACGCGACGGCACGCAGCTCGACCGCTATGTCGCCAAGCTCGCCAGCCTGCTCGACCGCCCAACTGAACTGGTGGTGTCAAAGAAGAGCCCTCTGCTGATCGACCGCTACCTGTCGGACGCGACCGAAGTGGACGTCGATTGCCTCGCCGACGGTAAGGACACCTTCATTGCCGGCATAATGGAACACATTGAGGAAGCCGGCATTCACTCCGGCGATTCGGCATGCGCGCTGCCGCCGCACTCTCTGAGTGAGGCAACCATCGCCGAGCTCGAAAGACAGACGCGGGCCCTCGCACTCGCGCTGAAGGTCGGCGGGCTGATGAACGTGCAATACGCCATCAAGAATGGCGACATCTACGTGCTGGAGGTCAATCCGCGCGCCTCGCGCACGGTGCCGTTCGTATCCAAGGTGGTCGGCCTGCCGGTCGCCAAGATCGCCGCCCGTATCATGGCGGGCGAGAGCCTGGCGAGCTTCAAGCTCAAGTCAGCGCAGGTGAGGCACCGCGCGGTGAAGGAATCGGTGTTCCCGTTCGCACGCTTCCCCGGCGTCGATACCGTGCTGGGGCCGGAGATGAAGTCGACCGGCGAGGTGATGGGCATCGACGGCTCTTTCGAAATCGCTTTCGCCAAGAGCCAGATCGGCGGCGGCGCCAACCTGCCACGCTCGGGCACCGTCTTCGTGTCTGTCAAGGATACCGACAAGCCGCGCATCCTGGACGCGGTGCGCGTCCTAGCTTCTCTCGGGTTCAAATGCATCGCAACGTCGGGAACCCAACGTTACCTGGTGGCACATGGGGTCCAGGCGGCTAAGATCTTTAAAGTTCTGGAAGGCCGACCGCATATCGTAGATGCCATTAAAAACGGGGGTGTTCAGCTGGTTTTCAACACCACCGAGGGGGCGGCCGCCTTAGCCGACAGCCGCTCCATGCGCAATGCGGCCCTCTTGCATAAAGTGCCATACTACACCACACTTTCAGGTGCCGTTGCCGCAGCGCAGGGCATAAAAGCCTATCTCGGGGGGGACCTCGAGGTGCGTGCGCTGCAGAGCTACTTCAGCGACCGGGCCTGAAGCGCGTTTTCTTCGGGTCCCGTTCACAGGCGGCGGTGCGAGTTAGGCACCGGGAAGTCCACGGTCGCGGCGCAGGTGAAGCTGGCCGCGATCAGGATTTTTTTGACTGGGCCTTGTTCACTGGACTCCGGTGCACGGAATTCCCGTGGCCGGAGTCGTATTACGAGTCGATTTAACCGTCTTTTGACGATGGAAGGCTTGGCGGGAGGAGCCATTCAAACGGGCCCGCCAGGAGGAGATGAGAGATGGACAAGATTCCGATGACGGCAGCCGGCTATTCGACACTCGAAGCCGAGCTCAAGCATTGCCAGCAGGTCGAGCGGCCGCGCATCATCCAGCAGATTACCGACGCGCGCACCCACGGAGACCTCTCAGAGAATGCGGAATATCATGCCGCCAAAGAGGCACAGTCGCTCAATGAAGGGCGCATCGCCGAGTTGGAGGACAAACTCGCGCGCGCCGACGTGATCGACGTGTCGAAGCTATCGGGCGATACCATTACCTTTGGCGCGACCGTGACGCTGATTGACGAGGACACCGACGAAAAGAAGGCGTGGCAGATCGTCGGCGAGCCGGAGGCGAATGCCAAGTCTGGCAAAATCTCAATCACTTCGCCGCTCGCGCGCGCGCTGATCGGGAAGACGAAGGGTGCCGTGGTGGAGGTTAACACCCCAGGCGGCGCCAAGGCCTATGAGGTGAAAAAGATCGAGTGGAAATAAGCATCGCGAAGAGTTGAATGATTCCGCAAATGTGGCCAACTTCGCCGACATTTTGCTTTGCACCGCATTAGGTCTTCGTGTTCTCGTTGACCGGGTATTCCGACGATCAGACCCGGTTCTTCGACGCCGCCAAGATGCCTCGCCATCGATCAGTGGCGTGCGGTGCTTTGCAAGTTGCCTATAAGCCGTCGACCGGGCGACATGCAGGAATGGCCCAACGCTATCCTCATCATCGGCATAGCGGTCGACTCACCTCAAAGACCGCCGAACTTGCGTATACGTATACGCGTGGATGCGCGCCAATTCGCCCGGCGAAATTGAGAGGTAGCCTTGCGATTTTCGCGCCTGAGCCCGACGAATCGCCCGGCAAGCCGCGGGCTGACCGACGGCTAGCTTTCCATCGGCACCATCGCGGCGTCCTTAGATTGACGTAGCGTGAGCGAGGTTTTGACGTTGCGCACATTGGGCGCGGCGGTCAGCTTCTCAACAAAGGCCTGGAAGGTCTTCAGATCGGGCGCCACGCACTTCAATACGAAGTCGATTTCGCCGGACAGCATCCAACATTCACGCACCAGCGGTTGCGCGCGCACGAATTCCTCGAATGCGATGAGATCGGCTTCCGCCTGGCTCGCTAAATGCACCATGGCGAAGACCGCCACCTCGTAGCCGAGCTTCTTTTCGTCGAGCAGCGCGCGGTAACCCTTGATGAAGCCCGCCTCCTCCAACGCCCGCACCCGGCGCAGGCACGGCGGCGCCGAAATACCGACGCGGCGCGACAGCTCCACATTGGTGATGCGGCCGTTGTCCTGCAGTTCCTTCAGAATTTTGCGGTCGATGGTGTCAAGACGGGCGGACAAATTCCCCTCCAGGAGCTGGTTATTTCATAGCGTGAAACATTATTTCGCGAAAGATTATTGCGTGAGACCCGCCAGCTGTCGCTCCTCCCCCGACCGAGCTGTGACTCCGTGGGTTGCGTATCTTGCATAGCTCGGCTGAAAGCCATACATGGGGACATCAAAAGAACAGAGTGGCTGCCGGTCAGCGTCGAAAGACCGCCCGAAGCGCCTCCGGGGCGATACAGAATGGCGAAGACAATCCACGCTAAGGTGGTAATCATCGGCTCGGGCCCGGCGGGTTACGCGGCCGCGATCTACGCCGCGCGCGCCATGCTGGAGCCGATTTTGATCCAGGGCATTCAGCCCGGCGGTCAGCTCACCATCACCACCGACGTGGAAAATTATCCTGGCTTTGCCGACGTCATCCAGGGCCCCTGGCTGATGGAGCAGATGCAGAAGCAGGCCGAGCATGTTGGCACCAAGATCGTTACCGACCATGTCACGAAGGCGGAGCTGGCGCAGCGGCCGTTCCGCTTGCAGTGCGACTCAGGCGACATCTACCTCGCAGACAGTCTGATCATCGCCACCGGCGCGCAGGCGCGCTGGCTCGGCCTGCCTTCAGAACAGAAGTTCAAAGGTTATGGCGTTTCCGCGTGCGCGACCTGCGACGGCTTCTTCTATCGAAACAAGGAAGTGATGGTGATCGGCGGCGGCAATACCGCGGTCGAGGAGGCGCTGTTTCTCACCAATTTCGCGTCCAAGGTGACCATCGTGCACCGGCGCAATGCGTTCCGAGCTGAAAAGATCCTACAGGACCGACTATTTAAGCATCCCAAGATCGAGGTGGTTTGGGACAGCGTCCTGCAAGAGGTGTTGGGGACGGAGAGCCCGCTTAAAGTGAATCGGGTGCGGTTGAAAAACCTGAAGTCCGGCGCCCTAAACGAGCGCAAGGTCGACGGTGTGTTTATCGCGATCGGTCATACACCAGCCTCCGAGCTGTTCGTTGGCCAGGTACAGATGAAAGCATCCGGCTACATCATCACTACCAACGACTCCACTGCGACCTCAGTGCCTGGCGTGTTCGCGGCTGGCGATGTCAGTGACGACATCTACCGGCAGGCAGTCACGGCCGCTGGACAAGGCTGCATGGCGGCGCTCGAAGCGGAGAAATTCCTCGCCGCCCATGAACAGGATCGGGCGGCTGCCGAATGAGTGTGGCCAACTCAAATACCAGCATGGATTGGGATAAGCTGAAGGTGTTCCACGCCGCGGCGGAAGCCGGCTCGTTCACGCATGCCGGAGAACGCTTGGGCCTGTCACAATCGGCGGTGTCGCGGCAGGTTTCCGCGCTCGAGGGTGAGCTTGCGGTCTCGCTGTTCCACCGCCATGCGCGAGGCCTCATCCTCACCGAACAGGGTGAATTGCTTTACCGTACGGCGCATGAAGTGTTTATGAAGCTCGAGGCGGCACGCACTAAGCTCACCGACAGCCGCGAGCGGCCGAACGGCGAATTGAAAGTTTCGACGACGCCGGGCATCGGTGTGCACTGGCTCACGCCGCGTCTCGGCGAATTCCTCGATCTTTATCCCGATATCCACATCACGCTGATCACCACTGACGACGAGCTCGATCTGGCGATGCGCGAAGCTGACGTCGCCATCCGCCTGCGCCAGCCAACGCAGCCGGATCTGATACAGCGCAAGCTGTTCTCGGTGCATTTCCACATTTACGGTTCGCCGGATTATCTCAAGCGCTTCGGCACGCCGCGCACGCTCGAAGATCTCGATAAGCACCGGCTGATCCTTCTCGGCGGCAACGTGCCGGCGCATTTCTCCAACCGGCGGTGGCTGGTGGAAGTTGGCCGCGACGGCAAGGTTCCGCGTACGCCGCATCTGACGATTAACAACGTGCTCGGCGTGTTGCGCGCGTGCCAGCGCGGGCTCGGCATCGCGATGCTGCCGGATTATCTAGTTGAGGAGAACGGCGGCCTAGTGCAGTTGCTTGGCGAAGCCGACACGATCGCACTCGATGCCTATTTCGTCTATCCGGAAGAACTCAAAGCCGTCGCGCGCATCCAGGTATTCCGCGATTTCCTGGTCGCCAACGCGCAGCGCTGGCATTTCTGATCGTCAAAAGAGTTTGATCGTTTTCATACGAGCACGACTCCGATTGGAATCGTTGACGAAATGGCCAGCGAATTACGACTTGGCATGGCTGACATGCGGTCGTCGGGGATTGCTCGCGATATGGGTGATTCGCATAGTGAACACGTTGCTGCACCGGTTGTATCCTCCCAGAGTCACCGGTGCGGCATGTTTCCTTCCGGAAGGTTGCCTGTCTCACACCGGTCACTGATAACCGGGTTCCATTACGGGACCCGGTTTTTTTACTGATCATAGATCATAAGAGAACAACGCTAATGAAGGTGCGCAACAACATGAGGCAAAGTCGACGATCTGCGTGTCGGTAACCGGCGGCGGCGTCATAGCTGCGCTACGCGCTGCACCTGCATTCCGTCCTGCGATCACATCTGGGTAAAACTTGCAAAAAGCGGTGAGCAACAAGCCGAATTGCCAGACTTTGTTGTATGTTTGGATGAGCGTTAGGATCGAAAAATTGCGCTACGTCAGATATTTCGGAGCTGCCGTGCAAAATAGTCACAGTCCGACGCCGTTCCGCTTGGATTGTTGTGAAAGGCATAACTATCGTAGCACTATCGGATAGGATGCCCGGAATTTTGGGGGGCACGGCCCCCCGCGCAGTCTTTGGGAGATCTTTGGTGAGAACGGTCCGCTTCAATCGTCTGCTGGCTTCGACCGCCCTTGGTCTGATCCTAATGCTGTCGAGCCATGCCGGCATGGCGCAGCAATCCGACGTGCAAATTACCGCGGCGGTGCCGATGCCGGACACCACACTCCCGCCGCCGATCACGGCGAAGGATCTTGAGCCCACGGAGGCCACGCCCGCCCCCGCGCCGGCCGACACGGCAAAGAGCGAACCGAAACAGCAAGATGCCGCACCCCCGGCGGCCGAGCCGGCCAAGGATGCGACCGCGCCCGCTACTGAGCCCGCGAAGGCCGCGGCAGCGCCCGTTACCGCGCCGCCACCGGTGAGCGCCGACAGCGCGATGACTGATCAACTGCGCGCGATGATCACCGGCAAGCAGCTGGACCGCCTCGTCAGCCGCAAGGCCGACCGCGAGGGTGTTGAACAATTCTACAAGGCGCGCGACTACAAGCCGCTGTGGGTGAGCGAGGGGGCCGCCGACGCGCGCGCCAAGGCGGCGATTGCCTATCTCGGGCAGGTCGACACGGTCGGCCTTGACCCGACCGACTATCCGACACCGGATTTCAAATCCGCGACCACCGCCGCGATGCTTGCCGAGGATGAACTCAAACTCACCGCTGCCGTCCTCACCTACGCGCGCCATGCGCAGATCGGCCGCATCCATTTTAGTCGTGTCGGCGCCGATATCGACTTCAAGCTCGTCCCGCCGGAGCCGGCCGACGTGCTGGCCAAAGTCGCCGAGGCGAGCGATACCGGCAAGGTGCTTGATGGTTACAATCCGCCGCAAGCCGAATTCAAGGCGCTCAAGGCCAAGCTTGCCGAACTGCGCAAGGGCGGCAGCATTCAGGCCCAGCCCGACGAAGAGGGAAAAAAGGAGTACGTCAGAGTGCCCGACGGCAAGATTCTGCGCCCGGGCATGAGGGACCAGCGTGTCATCGCGCTGCGCAAGCGGCTCGACATCGCCGGCGACAAGGACAATCCGCTCTACGACGAGGCCGTGGGCGAGGCGGTGAGGACGTTCCAGACCGAGGCGGACATCAATGTTGACGGCAATCTTGGCCCCAACACCGTGCGGGCGCTCAACGGCGAAAAGAAGGTTGTGCGCGGCCCGGCCGCCGATCCGATCGACACCATTATTGTCAATATGGAGCGCTGGCGCTGGCTGGCGCGCGACCTCGGTAATCCGCACGTCATCGTCAATGTGCCGGACTACACGCTGACGCTCTGGAACAACGACAAGATCTATTGGAAGACCCGGATCGTCGTCGGCAAGCCCGGCAAGGCGACACCGATGGTCAGCGCGGAGATGAAATTCATCACCGTCAATCCGACCTGGAACGTGCCGCCGTCAATCATTCAGAACGAATATCTGCCGGCGCTGCAGCGGGATCCGGAGGCGCTCGACCGCATCGGACTTCAAGTAACCCAGGACGCAGACGGCACCATCCACATCTCGCAGGCGCCCGGCGCCGGCAACGCGCTCGGCCGCATCCGCTTCAACTTCCCCAACAAGTTCCTTGTCTATCAGCACGACACACCGGAGAAGCACCTGTTCGCGCGGGAGGAGCGCGCTTACAGCCACGGCTGCATGCGCGTGCAGAATCCGCTGACCTACGGCGAGAAGCTGTTGTCGCTGGTTATGCCGAACGAGCACTACACCGAGGCCAGACTGGAATCGATGTTCGGCGACAGCGAGATCAACATCGACTTGCCGAAATTCGTCTGGGTGCACCTGACCTACCAAACTGCCTTCGTGGACGAGAATGGCAAGCTGCAGTTGCGCAAGGACGTCTATGGCCGCGACGCGCGCATGATCCAGATTCTGAAGGGCAGCGAGCGCAAGGTCGCCGACATCGGCATCGAGCGCAAGCCCGATCCCTCGTCCAGACCGGTGCGCATGCCGGTCGGCGTGTATGGCGGCGGGGGCGGTTACAGCGGCCCGGGCTTCTTCGACTTCCTGTTCGGATGGCCGCGCGCCTCGCAGTCGTATTATCGGCCGCCGGCCCACATCGGCAACAATGGACGCTATCAGTACCGCTGATCCGCTTTAGGACACGCCGGCGACATCATCGCCGGCGTTTTCGCTTTCGATTTCCCTCCGTTGACTCCGGCGCACGCGCGGGGGCACAAAAGTGCCCCGCCATTTGGTGAGCCGCTATGACCGCGCCAGAAGTCCTGCTGACCGAACACCCATCGGACGACATTGTCGTTTTCCGGCTCAACCGGCCGGAGGTACGTAACGCGCTCAACATCGAAGTGCGCACGCGGCTGGCCGAGGGCGTAACCAAGTGCGCCGCCGATCCTAAGATTCGCTGCCTGATCATCACCGGATCCGACAAGGCCTTCGCGGCGGGCGCTGACATCGGCGAGATGGCCGAGGCCGGGCCAGTTGAGGTGATGGCGCGCAACGTGCAGCAATACTGGCGCACGATCATGAATTGTCCGAAGCCGATCATAGCGGCCATCGAAGGCTTCGCGCTCGGTGGCGGCATGGAGCTCGCCTTGTGCGCCGACATCATCGTTGCCGGCGAGAGCGCACGGCTCGGTTTCCCGGAAGTGAAGCTCGGCATACTCGCGGGTGGCGGCGGCACACAAAAACTATCGCGGCTTGTCGGTCGCCAGCGCGCGATGCTGCTGCTGATGACCGGCCGCCTATTCAACGCAGGCGAGGCGCTCGCCATGGGCGTAATCAGCGAGATGGCGCCGAGCACCCAGGCATTGCCGCGCGCGCTGGAGATCGCGCGCGAGATCGCGGCATTGCCGCCGATCGCGGTCATGCAGATCAAAGAGGTCGTCAATGCTGGCCTGAACGCGCCGCTCGAGACCGCGCTAATGCTTGAGCGCAAGGCGCTGCAATTGCTGTTCGCCACACGCGACCAAAAGGAAGGCATGCGCGCTTTCCTCGAGAAGCGCAAACCGAAGTTCGAAGGAAAATAGGCGTGGATCTGCTGCGGAGCGATCTTGTCGTCGCGGTGATCGGCGCTGGAACCATGGGGCGCGGCATTGCGCAAGTCTGCGCGCAGGCCGGGATGACCGCACTTTTGTTCGACACGCGGCAAGGCGCGGCGGCCGAAGCGCTCACATCAATCGACAAGACGCTAGAAGGCCAAGTCGCCAAGGGCCGCATGACGACCGAAACGAAGCAAGAGGTGATGCAGCGGCTTCGGCCGGTCACTTCGCTCGACGAAGTGGCGCCTGCCGGTCTGGTGATCGAGGCGATCGTGGAAGACCTCACCCTCAAGCGCGAGCTGTTCCGCGAATTGGAAAAGCGGCTCGCGCCGAACGCTGTGATCGTCACCAACACCTCTTCGTTGTCGGTGACCGAGATCGCAGCCGGTTGTTCGAGCCCGGTGCGGGTTGGCGGCCTGCATTTCTTTAATCCGCCGCCGCTGATGAAACTGGTCGAGGTGATTGGTGGTCTGCGCAGCGACCCGAGGTTAGTCGATGCGCTTACGGTCTTCGTGCGCCATATCGGCAAGCATCCGGTGGTCGCGGCCGACACGCCTGGTTTTGTGGTCAATCACGCTGGTCGCGCTTTCGGTCCGGAGGCGCTGCGCATCGCCGCGCAAGGGATCGCTTCGCCGCGGGAGGTCGATCTTTTGATGAAGGAGGCAGCCGGTTTCCGCATGGGGCCGTTCGAGCTGCTCGATTTAATCGGCGCCGACGTCACCCACGCGGTGATGGAGAGCATTTACGAGCGCTATTACGAAGAGCCGATGTACCAGCCCTCGGCGCAATTAGGCGTGCGGGTCGCCGGCGGATTGCTCGGCCGCAAGAGCAAGCAGGGCTTCTACAATTATGATGGTCCGCCGGCTGCCAGTCCGCCGACAGTGGAGGTTGCGGTGCAGCCATTGCCGGCGTCGGTCTGGATCGCCGACGAGGATGGCGGCCGCGAGCTCGCCGAATCGCTCAAGGGCGCCGGCATTAAGACGCAAGTCGGCGGTAAGCCGAACGCCGCCGTGTGCTTTGTGATGCCGCTCGGCGAGGATGCCACCACGGCGATCGTGCGGCTCAAGCTCGATCCCGCGCGCACGGTCGCGGTCGACATGCTGGGCAATTTTAGAGGTCGCCGCACGCTGATGAAAACACCCCTCACGACGCCGGAAGCCTTGGGCGCTGCCGTTGCAGCGCTCTCGGCGACGCAAGTTGCGGTCACCGTGATCAACGACAGTCCGGGCTTCGTGGTGCAGCGGCTCTTGTCGATGATCGTCAATGTCGGCTGTCGCATCGCCGAACTGCGGATCGCGGCGCCCGTCGACATCGATACTGCGGTCGAGCTCGGGCTGAATTATCCGAAAGGTCCTTTGGCGCTCGGCGACATGCTCGGGCCACGCCGCGTGCTGGCAGTGCTCGACGGCATGCAGGCGGTGACGCACGATCCGAAATACCGCGCCACCACCTGGCTGCGCCGGCGCGCACTGCTGGGTATTTCACTGCTGAAGCCAGATTAATTGCGGAGATGGTGGTACAGGCGGGTGGACTTGAACCACCGACCTCTGGTTCCACAGACCAGCGCTCTAACCAACTGAGCTACGCCTGCACGAGCTCGTAGCAACGAGCCGCCGGAACCTAGGTTCAGGGGGGCGTTTTGGCAAGCGGCTTCGACCGTATAGTAAAAACCCGGGCGCGAGGCCCGGGCTTTGTTTGTTCAATTTGCGGAGCGTTACGCCGCCTTGCTAAAGACGTTGCTGAAGCTTTCCTTCATCGGCTCGGCGGTCTCGGTCGCAACCTTCTGCGCGTGCTCGGCCAATTCCTTGGCCTGCTTAGTCACGGCGTCGAATTGCGCGCGCACGTAAGCGGTGGCGAGCTCGACCACTTCCGAATAGGACTTAGCTTTCAGTAATGCGGTGAGCAGGTCGAACGCCGCGTTGCTGTTGGTGCGGGCGTTCTCGACCAGCTTAAGACCGTAGCCGGAGCAGCCCTTGGAGGCGGTCGAATAGGTCTCCTCCAGCGTCTCGGTGGCTTCCTCAGCAGCGCTCTTCATCTTTTCGTAGTTCTCCCTGGCCTGCGCGATCGCTTTCTCTGCAAACTCGCGGTACGCGGCGGGGAATTCTACCTTGGGAATCTCGAATTTGGGCATCTCGAACTTCGGCATGTCGAATTTGGGGGTTTCGAAGGCGGGCGTGGTGACGATCGGCTTCGGCTTCTGTTTCGGCGTGCTAGCCGCGGTAGTCGGTTCGGCCATGATAGTGTCATCCTTGGCTTTGAGGGCGGCCAATACATTTCAGCGCGCCGCCCGCCCTCGGTATGCGGCTCGCGCCCATTAGCGTCCCGCCGCAGGACTCAGTACACGCGCCGCGACGGCTTGATAAACGCAATATAGTCCTTAAATTGGTGCAATGCAATAAAAATCTTTTGCATTGCACAAAATTAATGGTGCCTATTCCACGGCAGCAATGCCGGGGGTCGGCGCTCGGAGGTACCGCCCCTGTATCAGTTCTGTTGGTTTCCGACGAGCATGGCCGCGGTCAGCGCAGCGATCTGGTTCATCACAGCGACACGCACCGCCTTCTCGGCGAATTCGAACGAGGAAGCGATGTTACGCTGCGTGAGATTGAGCGCCATCTCGCCCACCTCTTTTACGCCGGTCTTGGTCTCGGTGGTTATCGTCGTCTGCTGCGCGGGAAGAGATGAAACTGTTATCCCTGATTGGCCTGCTCGATGGCTTTTCCATTAGATCGCCAGCCTTGGAACCTTGACTAATTAAGGTTATCGCCGCTTGGTCATTTATGGCGCTCCCGGCGTCGTGGACGGGGGTTCAAAGCGGTCCTATTAAGGCTTCGTTAGCCGTAATCCGTGAAGCGCAGCCATGAGTGAAACCGGGTTCCAATTCACCTGCCTCAGCGATCCGCGGCTCGCAGCGCATGCCTTGAGCCCGATGCCGGTTTGGCTATGGAGCACGGACGCTGCGCGTGTCCTCTGGTGCAATCCGGTCGCCGCCGCGATCTTTGACGCGCCGTCACCCGGCGCGCTAGCCACGGAAAGATTTGAATCGACTCACGCAGCCGCCGCGCAGATCGCGCGGCTTGCCGGCACGCTGCCGCAGGGTGGTGCAGCGCGGCTCGAGCGGCTCCGCGGCTTCGGCGCGAGCGTCGGTGGCGCGCTGATTTGCCTCTGCTCACGCATCACTTTCCCCGACAACAACGCCGGAGTGCTGGTCGTCTCAACCGAACGCGGCGGCAAGGACCTGAGCCTGCCCGACCGTGCGCAACGCCTTCTCGCGGATCTCGAAAAGCCGGCCGCTGTCTACACCGCCGACGGCGAACCCATCGAGTTGGCGCGGGCGGCGCTCGAACGCTTCGGCGGCAAGCATGATCTCATCGCGCTCGGTGCCGACTCGCTGGCGCGCGAGGCTTCGCTCAACGGCCGCGCCGAGGGCGAGATCGCGGTTGGGCCCGCCACCATATTGCGGCTCGGCGCCGGCAATACGATCACGCTGCTGGTCGCCTTCAACGATCCCGCGCCAGCCAACATTGCGCGGGCCGCCACGGCGCAAGCCCCGCCGCTTGCGCCAAGTCCGACTGCGGCGGAAACGCCTGCGCGTCGCCTCCCTTTCCGCTTCATCTGGCAAATGGATGCTACGACACGTTTCACGTTCGGCATGGAAGAGCTCGCCAAAATGCTCGGACCGCGTGTCGCCGCACTGCTCGACCGTCCGTGGGCGGAAATCGCCACCGCCCTCAAGATCGATCAGCAGGGGCAGTTCGCTAGCGCGCTCGCTGCGCGGGGCACCTGGAGCGGCATCGTGGTGCATTGGCCGGTCGACGATATGGACGAGCCGCTGCCGATTGAGATGTCGGGCCTGCCTGTGCTCGATCGAGATCGCCAGTTCGCCGGCTATCGCGGCTTTGGCATCTGCCGTGACGTGCAGCGCATCGCGGCGCTGGAGCAGCGCCGCGCGCAGCCGCTGGATGCGCCCACGAGCAATGTTGTGACGTTCCGACCGCAGGTCGAGAGCACGCCGTCGCTCAGCCCGGGCGAGCGGAGCGCCTTCCAGGAACTTGGCCGCGAGCTCACCGACCGGTTGAAGAAAACCTCCGGTCGGGAGTCGGTCGTACTACCGCACGCTGACGATTTCGGTGCCGAAATTCCGACCCCGGTTGTTCCGGTTGCGCCTCCTGCGCCCGCCGCGCCGCCGCGCGCGGGCCGCAACGGCGATACCGCGCGCGACACGCGGGAAGAGCGGCCGATCCTCGACCGTTTGCCGATCGGCATCCTGGTCTACCGGCTCAACAGCCTGATCTACGCCAACCGCGCTTTCCTCGACTGGACTGGCTATCCGACGCTCGATGCGCTGACTGAAGCCGGGGGGCTCGACAGCCTGTTCATCGAGCCCACGAGCCAGCCTCCCGGCGGTGCCGATGACGGCAAGACACTCACCATTGCCACCCTCAGCGGAAGGCAGAAGCCGCTCGAAGGTCGTCTGTTCAGCGTGGCGTGGAACAACGAGAGCGCGCTGGTGCTGGTAATCAGCACACACGCCGCGGTGACCGACACTAAGATCGCCGACCAGTCGCTGCGGAGGCTGGAGACCGAGAACGAGGAACTCAAGTCGATCCTCGACACCGCGACCGACGGCGTGCTGGTGCTCGATCGCGCCGGCCGTGTGCTGTCGGCTAACCGCAGCGCCGAGGCGCTGTTCGGCTACGAGCATTCCGAGATCGCCGAGCTGCCGTTTGGCGACCTGTTCGCCCCGGAAAGCCGGCGCAGCGTGCTGGATTATCTCGCTCGGCTAGTGCGCGACGGCAAGGCCATGCTCGATACCGGCCGCGAAGCGATTGGCCTGGTGCGGCGGGGCGGTCTGGTGCCGCTTTACTTTACCATGGGGCGGATCGCCGACGGCGAGAAGTTCTGCGCCGTGCTGCGCGACCTTACGGCCTGGAAGCGCAGCGAGGAAGAGCTGATCAACGCCAAACAGCAGGCCGAGAAGGCCTCCACCACTAAATCGGAATTCCTCGCCAAGATCAGCCACGAGATTCGAACGCCGCTCAACGCGATCATCGGCTTCTCAGAAGTGATGATGGATGAGCGCTTCGGGCCAATCGGCAACGAGCGCTACCGGCAGTACCTCAAGGACATCCACAGCTCCGGCGGCCACCTGATCTCTTTGCTCAACGACCTGCTCGACCTGTCGAAAATCGAGGCCGGCAAACTCGAGCTAACGTTCGTGACCGTCAATCTCAACGACCTCGTGCAGCAGTGCGTCGCCATCATGCAGCAGCAGGCCAACCAGGAGCGGGTGATCATTCGTACCTCGCTGCCACCCAGCATGCCACAGATCTTGGCCGACGCGCGTTCGGTGCGGCAGATCGCGCTCAATTTGCTGTCGAACTCGATTAAGTTCACTGGCGCCGGCGGGCAGGTGATTGTCTCCACCGCCTTGACCGACGATCGGGAAGTGCTGTTGCGGGTGCGCGATACCGGCGCCGGCATGAGCGAGAAGGAACTGCAGACTGCGCTCGAACCGTTCTGCCAGCTAGCCACCTCTGCGCGCTGGGGCTCGAGCGGCACCGGTTTGGGGCTGCCGATCACCAAGGCGCTGGCCGAGGCCAACCACGCGCGCTTCCGTATCACCAGCCAGGTCAGGGATGGGACCCTGGTCGAGGTCGCATTCCCGGCCACGCGCGTTCTGGCGTAATAAGTCAGATCGGCTAAGCTTGCAGATCCATCTGTTTTGAGAGCTGAGATGCGTCGCCTGTTTGTCTGCCTGCTTCTTGCGTTTGCGCTCGGGCCCGCAGCTCGCGCGGCCGAAGCTGTCGACCTGTTGCTGGTGTTCGCAGCCGATGTCTCGCGCAGCGTCGACGGCGATAAATTCAAGCTGCAACGCGAAGGCTATGCCGCCGCGGTCGCCGATGTACACGTGCTCGACGCCATCCGCTCGGGCCGCAACGGCCGAATCGCCGTGCTGTTCGAGGAGTGGTCGGGTTTCGGTAACCAGAAGGTCGTCATTGACTGGACGCTAATCGACGGAGCGAAAGCGGCACAATCGTTCGGCGACCGTTTACTAGAATCGCCGCGCTCCTTTGCAGACCGCACCTCGATCAGCGGTGGCATCGATTTCGCCGTCGCGCAATTCGCCCACGCCCCGTTTACCGCTGAGCGCCGTGCCATCGACGTCTCCGGCGATGGCACCAACAATGCCGGCCGCGAGGTCGACCATGCGCGCGACGAGGCACTGGCGCTTGGCCTGACCATCAACGGGCTGGCGATCCTGAGCGAGCGGCCTTTGCCCTGGAATCCAGAGCACACCAATCCGCCGGGCGGCCTTGCTAATTATTACCGCGAGCACGTCGTGGGCGGCCCGGGCGCATTCGTGCTGGAGGCAAGGGACTTCAATTCGTTCGGCCAGGCCATCGTCAAGAAGCTTATTGCCGAAATCGCCGATGCAACGCCGGAGCGGTAATCCTAACTTTTCGGCCATGAAAGGGACACAGAGCGCGCGCACACGCTTGGTGGCCGCGTCACCGATGGTATCATCCGCTGTAAATCGACGCCAAAACAACCGGAAACCCCTTCCTTGACGGCCGCCATTGGCTTCAGACGCCTGGGTTTAGCTCTGCTGGCCGCGCTCGCGGTCGGCGCCGGCCTGTTCGCCGCGGCGGGTTACCTGATCTCAGCCGACGCCGTGCAACGGCAGGTTATCGGCGAAATCCGTGCGGTCACCGGACTCAATCCGACACTTGGCGGCAACGCCACCGTCTCGCTGTTTCCCTCCGGCAGCGTCAGCTTCGCAGATGTCGCCTTAGGCGATGCCAAGCACCCGGCGCTCATCGCCGAGCGGCTAACTGCGCGGCTGCGCTTCTTCCCACTACTACTCGGCCGGGTCGAAATCGCTGACGTCACGCTGGAGCGGCCGAGCATCGCGGTCGACGTGGCGGCGGACGGAAGCTCCAACTGGTCCGGCTTGATCGATTCACTGGCGCGCAGCCAAAGTAACGACGCGCCGCGGACCGCGGCGTTCTCCGAGATGCGCATCAACAACGGCACCGTGGTCGTGCACCGCGCGGCGCGCGAGGTCAACGAGAAGTTGAGCGACGTGGAATTGTCGCTGGCCTGGCCGTCGATCTCCAAGAGCTTCGGCGCCACCGGCCGCTTGGTCTGGCACGGCGAGCCGCTGAATATGAATCTAATGTTGAGCGATTTTCCCGCCGCGCTCGCCGGCGACCGTTCCGGCATGAAGCTGCGCATCACCAGCCAGCCGATCAACACCGTCTTCGAGGGCGCGATCAGCGTCAAGCCGACGCTCAAGGTTGAAGGCACGATCGCGGCCGATGCAGCCTCGCTGCGAAATACCCTAATCTGGATCGGGCAGCCGCCAGTGCCTGGCGGCGGCTTCGGCCATTTCTCGATCAAGGCACAGAGCAACGTGACCGGCGATACCGTCGCCCTGTCGAACGTCAACGTCGAACTCGACGGCAATACCGCGGAGGGCGTGCTCACCTTCGCCACCGAGGGGCGGAAAACTGTGCAAGGCACGCTCGCCTCCGACACGCTCGATCTGACGCCTTATGTCTCGGCCATCCGCCTGCTCACTGTCAATCAGCACGAATGGGATAACGCGCGCATTACGCTGGATGGCCTCTCTGGCCTCGACGTTGACTTACGACTATCGGCGGGAAAAGTGGCGATGGCGAACGCCAAGCTCGGGCGTACCGCCATCGGCGCTAATTTGCGCAATGGACATCTGACGATCACCGTTGGCGAGGCCCAGGCGTATGACGGCTTGATTAAGGGCTCGCTCATGCTTGCCAACTCCGATGCTGGTGTAGACTTGAAATCGCAGATGCAGTTGGCCGACGTGGACCTGGAAAGCTGCCTGAGTCAGCTTTTCGGGCTGCACCGGCTGGAGGGCAAGGGCAACATCGTGTTCGCAGTCGAAGGCAGCGGCGACAGCGTGCTTGCCGTTACGCGCACTCTGAACGGCAATGCCAGTCTCACTGGGCAAAACGGCGCGATAACTGGTCTCAATGCTGAGCAGCTGCTGCGCCGCCTGGAGCGGCGGCCGTTGTCCGGCGGGAGCGAATTCCGCAGCGGACGTACGCCGTTCGAAAAGATCGCGGTGGCGCTGAAGATCATGCAGGGCACCGTCACGGTCGACGACGTGAGGATCGAAGGCTCGGCTGTGCGCCTAGCGCTCGCGGGGTCCGCCTCGGTGCCGAGCCGCGAGCTCGATCTCAAGGGCACCGCCGCCTTGGTCTCCGCCGCAAGGCCCGAGACGGCTCCTTTTGAGCTGCCGTTCATCGTGCAGGGGTCGTGGGATGACCCGATTGTGCTACCCGACCCGGAAGCGCTCATTCGCCGCTCCGGCGCCGCCGCACCGCTGCTCGATGCCATGCGCGACCGCAGCGCCCGCGACGCCGCCCGCTCACTGATCGATCACCTTACCGGCGCCCCGGCTGGCACAGCCATGCCGGCGGCGCAACAATCCACGGCTCCGGCCCAGATGCAAAAGCCTCAATAAATGAATGGGGTGCGTTTAAACTGCCGGAGGCAGTGTTGGGAGGATTCGGTTTCGTTAAACATGCGCCCCACTGCACCGTAATAGTCGTCAGACCGCACGTTACGGCACCCGTTGAGCAGGATCGAGATCAAGCGCTCGAACCACGCCTTCGCCGACAACGGCTTGCACACTCGTTCACACCGAGCTTTTCCGATTCGAGAATGCGCCGCTGATCACCCTACGCGCTGAGCAAGATGAATGCCCGGCGTCGGGGATGTTCTGGGCAAGCGCACGATGCGCGATCGCTACAGGCCGGTGGTGGAAAACAAGCTGAGCACAAGCCAGGTTCTCGTCCACGACCGGTGCTATATTGATTGCTGGATGAGGACTTTCGCCTGCGTTGAACCTTCACCGGGCCGTTAATGTCCGCCGCACCGCATCCTTCCAGCCGGCATATTTCTGCTCGCGCAAGGTCTTGTTCATGCGCGGTTCAAACCTGCGGTCGAGGCGCCATTGCGCGGCGAAACCATCCAATTCCGGGCAGATCCCGGCGGTCCGCCCAGCCAGATAGGCGGCGCCCAAGCCGGTGGTTTCCATCACTACCGGTCGGTCAATTGGGCTCGCCAGAATATCGGCCAAGAACTGCATGGTGACATCGCTAGCGGTCATGCCGCCGTCGACTCGCAACACGGTCGTTCCGTTTGCCGCCGTCGGCCAGTCGGCATGCATGGCCTCGAGCAGGTCGCGGGTCTGATAGCCGACCGCCTCCAGCGCCGCGCGGGCAAGCTCGGCGACACCCGAATTGCGCGTGAGGCCGAACACCGCGGCGCGCGCCTGTGCATCCCAATAAGGCGCGCCCAGACCGACAAAGGCGGGCACCAGATAGACTTGCTCGGCCGGATCTGCGCGCGCCGCCAGCCCGTCGGCCTCTGACGTTTTGGCGATGATCTTCAGCCCGTCGCGCAACCATTGCACGGCGGCGCCGGCGATGAAGATCGCGCCTTCCAGTGCATAGGTACGCTTGCCGTCGAGCTGATAGGCGATGGTACTGAGCAGCCGGTTCCGCGAGACGACGCGGTGCGTGCCGGTGTTCAGCAAAGCAAAGCAGCCGGTGCCGTAGGTAGACTTCAGCATGCCGGGCCTGACGCAGCCCTGCCCGATCGTCGCCGCCTGCTGATCGCCGGCCATGCCGAACACCCCGACCGAAGCGCCGAACAGATTCACAACGGTGGTGCCAAAATCCGCCGCGCAATCGCGCACTTGCGGGAGCAGCGAAGGCGGCAGGGAGAAAAGACGGCACAGCTCTTCGTCCCATTCGCCGCGCCCGATATCGAACAGCAAAGTGCGGGCAGCGTTGCTGGCATCGGTCGCGTGTACCTTGCCGCCGGTTAGCCGCCACAGCAGAAAACTGTCAATGGTGCCGAAGGCAAGCCGGCCCGTGTCTGCAAGAGCGCGCGCCCCCGCGACATTATCAAGCAGCCAGGCGATCTTGCTCGCCGAGAAATACGGATCAAGCAACAACCCGGTCTTGGTCATGATCTCCGGCTCGTGGCCGGCGCGACGCAGCGCGTCGCAGAAATCAGCAGTGCGGCGGTCCTGCCACACGATGGCATTGTAGATCGGCTTGCCAGTCGTGCGATCCCACATAACGGCGGTCTCGCGCTGATTTGTGATGCCGAGGCCGGCGATGTCATTGGCGGCAAGCGCCGCCTTGGCGATCGCCTCGCGCACCGTCTTGACCGTCGTCGTCCAGATCTCTTCCGGGTCATGCTCGACCCAGCCGGGCGAGGGATAGATCTGGCGCAGCTCCTGTTGCGCGCTGGCGAGCGGACACAGATTCGCATCGAACGCGATCGCGCGAGTTGACGTCGTACCCTGGTCGATGGCGATAAGGGCGGTCGGCAAGAGGATCTCCCCGGCGATTCAGCCCGCGGAGATTAGTCCAGGACGGAGAGCTTGACGATTGCCGGGTCGTTATTGGCATGCACGGCGGCGTTCAGCTTGCGCGGCGCCGGACTGTTATAATTGCCGCCCTGTATGATCTCGCGCGGCTTGGTGAGCACTGACACCAGATCTCGCGCGGCTTAGTGAGCACCAACACCACGCGGTCCCGCGGCGCCTCCGATGATACCGGCTTGAGCAGAAATTCCCTGACCCCGATTTTGACGCCCACGACCGCGCGCGAGCGCTCCCGCCGTGGCCAGTAAGCACGATAACCGGTACAGGTTTTCGGCGAGCGCACAACGTGCACGAAACGGACGACGTCGGGTGCCTGCTACCGAGACTAAGCTGCGGCGGATAGCGACGCCATGAAGCGGCTGAGCGCCTCGCGTTCGTCTGGCGTGGCAACCAGGCCGAGCTTGGTACGTCGCCACAGTACGTCGTCGACGTTCTGCGCCCATTCGTTCTCGACCAGATAGCGCACCTCGGCGCCGGTGAGATCGCCGGCAAAACGCGGCCCGAGTTCATCCATGGTTTGCGCGTCGCGAAGAATGCGCTCGACACGCCGACCATATGCGCGCACCAGGCGATGCGCATGCGGCGTGGCGAGGAACGGCCAGCGGCTGATCGTTTCGGCGACCAGGCCATAAAAACCGTCGACCGGAAAGTCGCCTCCAGGCAACGTCGAACCGGTCGTCCATGGCGGCAGCGCACCGAAGAAAACGCCGATCTGCTTCATCGCCGCTTCTGCCAGCCGGCGGTACGTGGTGATCTTGCCGCCATAGATCGTGAGCAGCGGCGCTTCGCCATAGACCTCGTCGAGAGTGAGCATGTATTCGCGCGTCACGTCCTCCGGCTTATCGGCGCCGTCGTCATAGAGGGAGCGCACGCCGGCGAACGACCACACCAGCTCGTCGGGCAATACCTTGTCGCGGAAATATTCGTTCACCGTGTCACAGAGATAGAGAATTTCGTCCGGGGTCGGCGCCGGCGAATTGACGTCGCCGATGAAATTCTCGTCGGTCGTGCCGATCAAGGTGAAATCCTGCGCGAACGGCAGCGCGAACACGACGCGGCCGTCGGTGGCCTGCAGCAGATAGCCGCTGTCATGCTCGAAACGCCGCCGCACCACGATGTGGCTGCCTTTGACCAGTCGCGCCGGCGCCAGCAGCGGCCGCCGAATTACAGTGTTCGCAACCTCGCCGATCCAGGGCCCGGCGGCGTTGACCAGCACGCGCGCGGTCACCACCTCGCGGCGGCCGCTCGTGTTGAGGATCAGCTCCCACTCGCTGCGCCGCTCCGCGCGTACACAGCGGGCGCGGGGTCGGATGACGGCGCCGCGCTCGGCAGCATCAAGCGCGTTGAGCACCACCAGCCGGGAATCGTCGACCAGGCAATCGGAGAATTCGAAGCCAAACCGGAACGAACGTTGCAGCGGCTGGCCTACCGGATGATAAGTGAGGTCGACAGTGCGCGTGCCTTTAAGCAGCTTCCGGGCGCCGAGCATATCGTAAATAGCGAGACCGAAGCGCAGCCAAAGCGCCGAGCGCATACCGGGCTGCGGCGGTAACATGAAGCGCATCGGCCGGATGATATGCGGCGCCATGCGCAGCAGTACTTCGCGCTCGTGCAGCGACTCGCGCACCAGACGGAAGGCGCCATGTTCGAGATAGCGCAGGCCGCCGTGGATGAGCTTGGTGGAGGCCGAAGACGTACCTGAGGCGAGGTCGTTCTGTTCGACCAGCAGCACGCGCAATCGCCGTCCGGCGGCGTCCCGGGCCAATCCCGTTCCGTTGATGCCTCCGCCAATGATGGCGAGGTCGTATTCAGCCATGCCTACTGATTCGCCAACGCCGGCGCAGAATGGCAGCTTACGCGGCGTATTCAAGCAGCGAACGCAAAAAGCCCCCCAAAGCCACAAGATTCGCCGGCGTTGCAAATCCGCCTTTTGTTGGCCATATCAAGACTATCCGGTGCGGCCGTCTTACGCGAAAAACCGGAGACAAGGCTACTCCGTCCTCCAATGTCCTCGCCCCGCCTGCTCGTCATTGAAGGCAATTCCCCGCAGACACTGGCCGAGCACATTGCGGTAGGCGGGACCGCCGCTCACAAAGGCTATTCCGATCTGCTGCGCGAGTTAATGCCGGGCGCAATCGTGGACACGTGCCATCCCGGCGATCCGACCGCGACCTTGCCTGACGGCCAATCGCTCGAGGGGTATGACGGCATCGCCATCACCGGCTCCTCACTGCATATCTATGACGGTGGTCCGTCGGTCATCCGTCAGATCGATCTAGTGCGCACCGCCCTTGAAACAGGAACGCCGCTGTTCGGCTCCTGCTGGGGGTTACAGGTGATCGTCGCCGCCACCGGCGGCAACGTGCGCAAGAATCCGAAAGGCCGCGAGCTCGGCTTCAGCCGCGGCATCCGCCTCACTCAAGCCGGCCGCAGGCACCCCATGTACGTCGGCAAGCTGGAGGTGTTCAACGCACCGACCGTGCATCTCGACGAGGTCGAAACGCTGCCTCCCGGCACCACGGTGCTCGCCTCCAACGAGATGTCGGACGTGCAGAGCGCTGAGATCCGTACCAACGGCTCGGTTGCCTGGGCGGTGCAATATCATCCCGAGTATCCACTGCGCGAGATCGCCGCAATCGTGCGGCGCATCGGCACACGGCTGATCAAGGAAGGATTTTTCCGCGACACCCGCGACATTCAGACTTTCGCCGAAGACCTTGATACTCTTGATCGCGATCCGGGTTGCAAGCGATTGTCCTGGCTGCATGGGATCAGCAAGAACGTCCTCGACAAGAAATTGCGCGTCGGCGAAGTGGCAAACTGGATCGAATTCCAGGTGCTGCCAACGCGAGTGAAGCGCGGGCGGGGGTGATGGATTTTTCCGGCAAACACGTGGTGGTTACCGGCGGCACTGGCGCGCTCGGCACAGCGGTGGTCGGCGCGCTGCTCAGTGCGGGCGCGAGCTGCACGGTTAGCTACATGGTCGAGACGGAAGCGCAGCGTTTCCCCTATGGCCGGCAGGCGCAGATCAAGCTGATCAAGGTCACCGACCTTTCCGATGAATCCGAGGTGCGCAAGCTCTACAGCGGGCTCACGCCGTGGGCGTCGATCCAAATCGCCGGCGGTTTCGCCATGGGCAAAGTGGCGGAGACCGACAAGGCGGCGCTTATGGGGCAACTCGACACCAATCTAATCGCCTGCTTCTTGTGCTGCCGCGCGGCGGCGAATGCCATGCGCGGCGGCGGCCGCATCGTAAACGTGGCGGCGCGCCCTGCGTTAGAATGGCGCGCCGGCGCCGGCATGGCGGCCTACACCGTCGCCAAAACCGGCGTTGCCGCGCTCACCGTGGTGCTGGCCGAGGAAGTCGCCAAGGACGGCATTCTGGTGAATGCAGTGGCGCCGTCGATCATGGATACGGCGACCAACCGCGCCGCCATGCGGAAGGCCGATTTCGATGCCTGGCCGAAAGTTCAGGAAGTGGCGGCAACGATCCTGTTTCTCGCTTCGCCGGAGAACAAGGTGACGCGCGGCGCTGTCGTGCCGGTTTACGGGAAGTCGTAAGCGATCAGCGCGTGCCAGCGACGAGATCAAGCGCCGCGCGCGACAGCCGCTGCACGGCGCCCGAGGCGACCACGGCGCGACCTTCTGCGTAGGCCTCGTGGTTCTTCTCGATGTCGTCGAGATCGTATTGGTAATTCACCATCAGGCCGTGCGCCTGCGCCATCGCCTTGTCGGAGGTGTCAGCCAGCCAGTTGATGCGCTCGAGCCGCGCGCCATTGCCGAGATGAAAACGCGCCACGGCGTCCGCTGGAAAGCCGCGCCGGTCGCGCGCACGCAGGAAATACCAGGCGGCCGCGCGCAGCAAAGGATCCTGCAATCGCGCCGCAGCTTCCGCGTTGCGCCACCAGCCCGGCGTATCGAGCGCGGCGAGCGTCGCCTTGTCGGTCTTGCTGAGCGCTAGCGAACTCTCCTGCGCGCGTTCCTTGGCGAGCCAGGCGGTAAAACTCGGCACCGGCGACAAAGTAACAAATGTCGAGAGCTTGGGCAGCACGCGGCTAACCTCTTCGACCACCTGCTTAATGAGGAAATTGCCGAACGACACGCCGGCGAGCCCACGCTGGCAATTGGAGATCGAATAGAACGTTGCCGTGCGCATCTTTTCGGATTCCATCACCTCGCGCGCGGGACTCAAGATCGGCGCGATCGCGTCCGGAATCTCACGGGTGAGTGCCACCTCAACGAAGATCAGTGGCTCGTCCACCATCGCCGGGTGGAAGAAGGCATAGCAGTGGCGGTCCGGGGGCTCGATACGGCGACGCAGGTCCTGCCAGTCGCTGATCTCGTGCACCGCCTCGTAGCGGATGATCTTGTCGAGGATGATCGCGGGCGTCGACCAGTCGATGCGCCGCAGCACCAAGAAGCCGCGGTTGAACCAAGACGAGAACAGGTGCACGAAGTCGTCGTCGACCGCGATAAGATCGTTGCGGTGGGCGAGCACGTCCATGAGCTGCTCGCGCATGCGCACCAGCGCCGCTGTGCCGCCAGGGGCCAGATTGAGTCGGCGGAAGAACTCCTGCCGGCGCGGCTCGGAGGCAGCGTGCACTTCGGCAACTGTCTCGTCGGACGGCTTATCACGCCAAGCGGCGATCGCCGCTTCCATGCGGGCCCGGTCAGGGCCGAAGCGCTGGCTGAGCGCCTCGAAGAATGCGATCCGCGGACCGATTGTCAGCTCGCTATAGCGAGCAAGGATTTCGCGCGCGCGGGCTACGCCGGAGGCTTCGCCGCGGCCGGACAAGAGGTGCTCGCACAGCTCGACCAGGCTTTCCGAGCGGACCGACGCCTCAACGCGCCGGTTGCGCGCCAGTAGC
>Ga0207803_1000012_pt1 | contig 34350 bp, 29 predicted proteins | sample LuqExpMetageno41_FD_187799 | JGI IMG/M metagenome (GOLD analysis project Ga0207803, IMG submission 187799) | Tropical forest soil microbial communities from Luquillo Experimental Forest, Puerto Rico - Sample 41 (SPAdes) | ecosystem: Environmental > Terrestrial > Soil > Tropical forest ...
CTGTGGTTTGCGAGCCGGCCGTGCGGTTGGATTGCTTTCGGCCGCGTTCTGCAAGTGCCTGAACTTAACGTACTTTCGATATCCGCTGCCCCCCCCGCGAAGCTGGGCAATGGACGCAATGCACGAGTAGGTGCATTTCCGTGGAGCATTACGAAACGGCGTCACCCGCGAGGAGCTTTCGGCAATCCTGCGGCAGATTGCCGTTTATTGCGGCTTCCCGGCGGCAGTCGATGCGCATCGTGTTGCTAAACAGGTGTTGGCCGACGAAGCCAAGAAGTAGGTATGTTGCCTAAACGGCACTCCTCTTCAGTTTCGTCGGCCGTCCTCTAGTGGTGCCCAAAACCGGCTGTTAAGCAGGAATTTACCAACGGGCTGTTTGATGGGTGGACGGGCATGCGCCTTCCGACACCGCCCAATCGCACTGTTGTCTTGAATGTGCCTTCATCACGGGGCAATCCAAGCAAGCGATTAGGGGCCGCGCGGGGCCGCAATCTCCAAGGGTGACGAATGTTCGGATTGTACGGCCGTTTCCTGCTGATTCTGCCGGCTGTGGCCGTTCTGCTGGGGGGGAGTGCCCACGCTCAGGGCTATGGCGGCTATCCAGTGTACTCCGAGCCGCTGCCGCCGCCCGGTGTTGCCCGGTACGACGATTATGACTCCCGGGGCCCAACCGGCTCGATCCCGCAGGATCCGCGCGGACGCCACTATTACCCGAACAGTGCTTCTCAGAGCGGCTTCGGCCCGGCCTATGCCGACGACGAACCCGCGTATGGCTACCAGCTCGAGACGCGGCCCTTGCCGCCACCGCCGGGCGTGGTCGAACCCGATGTGATACGCCCGCCGGGCATGGTGGTCCCGGGCCAAATCTCCGCCCCCATAGCGAGCCAGCCGCCGCAGCCAGCCGCTTCGCAGACGCCCGGCCTGCCGATCGCCAGCGCGGTCCCGGGCACTTCGGTGATGACGCTGCCGCCGGAAGATCAGCCGGAAACCGGCACGCCGAAGGTGTTGCCGGCCAATCTGAAAAAGCAGCTGGTCGATTTCCCGACCAAGGAGCCGGCGGGCACGCTCATCGTCGATACGCCGAACACCTATCTTTATCTGGTACTCGGGCATGGCAAGGCGTTGCGCTACGGCATCGGAGTCGGCCGCGAAGGCTTCACCTGGTCGGGCACGGAGCGCATCTCGCGCATGAAGGAATGGCCGGACTGGTTCCCGCCGCCGGAGATGATTGAGCGCCAGCCCTATCTGCCGCGCATCATGGCGGGTGGCCCGGGCAATCCGCTCGGCGCGCGCGCGCTCTATCTCGGCAACACGCTCTATCGCATCCACGGCACCAACCAGCCCTCGACGATCGGGCAGACCGTTTCCTCGGGTTGCATCCGGCTGCTCAACGAGGACATCGAGGACCTTTACAGCCGTGTTCAGGTTGGCACCCGCGTGGTGGTAATGCCCGGCAAGCCGCCGAGCGAGAACGTTGCCAGCGCACATCCCGCGCCTGCCGAACCGCCCGTTCGCTGACCTCTTGGTACAGATGGTTTGTTGTGCCCGGGCTTGTCCCGGGCACTTTCATTAAATGCGGCTGCCCTCCCGTATTCCTATTGTCATCGTCGGCGCTGGACCAACCGGGCTGACGCTCGCCAACCTGCTTGGCGTCTATGGCGCCCCCTGCCTGCTGATCGAGCGGAACGCCGCGACCGTGCATGAGCCGCGCGCGGTGTCGATTGATGACGAGTCGCTACGCACGATGCAGATGGCGGGCCTCGCCGAGACGGCGATGCGCGAGACCGTCGCCGGCTACGGCTCGCATTATTTTTCGTCGCGGGGGCGCTGCTTCGCCAAGGTGCAGCCGACCGAGGAACCGTTCGGCTTTCCGCGTCGCAATGCGTTCCGCCAACCCGTTCTGGAGCGGCAATTACGTGAGGCGCTCGCGCGCTTTGCGCACGTCACCGGCGCATTCGAACATCAATTGATCGACTTCGAGCAAGATGCGTCCGAAGTCCGTTTGCAAATCCGGCAAGCCGGGGAGGAGCATCAGGTCGCCTGCGATTACCTCATCGCTTGCGACGGCGCATCGAGCCCGGTGCGGCGCAAGCTCGGCATCGGCATGGGCGGGTCGACGTTCCGCGAACGTTGGCTGATCGTCGATCTCGAGAACTCGCCGGTCGCATCACCGCATACAAAGGTGTTCTGCAACCCGAAGCGGCCGTGCATCGCGCTGCCGGGACCGCAGCTCACGCGGCGCTACGAATTCATGCTGCACGATGACGAGCGCGAGGAGGACGTGCTCGCGACCGACATGATCGCGCGGCTGCTTCACCAGCACGAGGCGGTGCCGGAGAGCAGGGTCGTGCGCAAGGTCGTGTACACGTTTCATGCCCGTTTGGCGGATCGCTGGAGTGAAGGCCGCGTCTATCTCGCTGGCGACGCGGCGCATCTCACGCCGCCGTTCGCGGGGCAGGGCATGAACAGCGGCTTGCGTGATGCGACCAACCTTGCATGGAAGTTTGCCGCGGTGACGCGCTGCGAATTGGGACCGGGGCTGCTGGCGACCTACGAGTCGGAACGGCGCGACCATGCCTGGTCGATGGTCGGGTTTGCGCTCACCATTGGACGGGTAATGCGGCCGCGGAATGTACTCGATGCATTCGCGACCGAGCAGGCATTCCGCCTTTTGTCGCTGTGGCCCAAGGCCCGCGATTATGTCTCGCAAATGAAATTCAAGCCGCCCCCGCGCTTTGCGCACGGCTTCATCGTACCGGATGGTAAGCCTGCGAAGACGACGCTCGTTGGCCGTATGTTTCCGCAGCCGCGCGTGCTGACGGCAGATGGCGAGATGCGGCTGGACGACGTGCTCGGCCCGGGCTTCGCGCTGCTTGTGCGCTCGTCGCGGGCGGCGAGCATTGTGCCGAAGCTCGAGCAGAAACCATGGAGCGACCTCAAGCCGCGCATTGTGGTGTTCGGAGAAGAGGCGGTCGAAGGCGCGATCGCGGTGCGTGAGGTGTTGATCAATCCACGGCTCGCCGAATATTTGGATCACGTGCTGCTGCTGCGTCCCGACCGTTACGTCGCGGCGTGCATTCCAGCCAAGGATTTGGAGAAAGGCGCCGAGGCGGTAGGGACGCTTGTGGCGGGGACTTTCGCCGCCCCGATCAGCCGCCCGCGCAGGCAGGCGATCCAACTCTTCCGACGCTTTACGGAGATGACGTGCGCAGTGCTGGGTTTTCGCGGAGGACGACGCCCGGGTGCGCTACTCCGCGGCCTGTTTCTTGCCGAGCGCCGCATTCACGCGCGGCATCACCTTCTCGGCCATCAGCTGCATAGAACGCCTGGCTAGCTGGGGATCGACCCAGTCCATACCGGCATAGACGAGTTCGCCGAAGTCGCCGGTCTCCTCGTGCAGTTGCAAGATTTCGTCGACGACTTTGTTCACCGTGCCGTATGTGACGCAATTGTCCATCACGTAATCGAGCGTGATCTCGTCTTCCGGCTGCTCCTTCTCGCGCTTGAAAACGTAAAGCCGGTTGCCGCGCTTCATCTTCGCGCGCATCTGGGTGAAATAGAAACGATATGGGCTGTTCGCATCCTCGCAGCCGTAGCGCCGCGCGGTCGCGTCGTCGTCGGCGATGAAGATCGTGCGCGCTACGCGCCAATCCTCCGCACGTGCCGCCTGGCCGACCTCCGCCTTGCCTTTCGCGTAATTCTGCCAATGCGAGCGAAGATGCTTGCTGAGCAGAAAGTTTGCCGACAACGGGTGGAAGTCGCGCTTGCCCATCTGGACGACGCCGGGTGAGAACGGCGCGACGACGGTGCCGACGATTTCGGGCCGGGGCTTCTGAAACGGCTTCGCCATGATGCCGACGCCGAGATCGAGCGCGGGGACGCGGCTGATCGCGACCTTGAACCGGTTGTCTGGGAAATCGATGTCGTAGGGCGGATCGCGCTCCCAAATGGCGAGGATGACGTCAATCGCCTCGGCGAAAATTTTATTGCGATCCTCGTCGAGCAGACCGAGCGCTTCCGCGTCCGACGTGAGCGCACCGGCGGAGACGCCCATGATGAAGCGACCCTGCGCGAGGTGATCGAGCATCGCCGCGTTCACCGCGATCACCACCGGATGCATTTGCGAGAGATTGGTCGTGCCGGTCGCGAGCTTGATCTGCTTGGTCGCGTGGATCAGCGTCGCATGGAAAATCATGCTGTTGGTGATCGTCTCGCAGGCGTCGGTCAGATGCTCGCCAACAAACGCATCGTAAAAACCGAGTTCGTCGGCGAGCATGATCGCCTCCCGATCCTCGCGTAGTGTCTGCGACCAGTCGCGGTACATGGGGTGCACCGGCATCGTGAAGTAGCCCAACCGCATCATTCGCTCCGATTCCGTCCCGGCAAGCTATCCGAGCCGAAGCGGACGTGCAGCAAAGTTCGCAAGCGCCCGGTTCGAAAGGGCGAAATTCGCGAGCGTCTATGCGGCGACGCGTTTGAGGAAGCCTTCGACCTCACCGCGCAGCGCGGCCGCTGCGGTCTCCACCGCTTCCGAGGCGGCGAGCACGTGCTCGGCCGAGTGCCGCGTGTCCCCGGCGGCCTCGGCCACCTCGTCGAGCACGGAGACAACGACGCGCGCGCCGGTCGCCGCACCATTCACATTTTGCGAGATCTCGGAAGTGGCCGAGCTCTGCTGGGCCACAGACGCCGATACCGCCGTCGTGCAGCCGTCGATCTCGCTCATGCGGTTCGAGATGCGCGCGATTGCGTCGACTGCACCGCCAGTCGCCGACTGCACGGATTTGATCAGCAGCGAGATGTCCTCCGTCGCGCGAGCGGTCTGGACCGCCAGCGACTTCACCTCCGCTGCTACCACGGCAAAGCCCTTGCCGGCATCGCCGGCCCGTGCCGCTTCGATGGTTGCGTTCAGCGCGAGCAGGTTGGTCTGACCGGCAATCGCGCGGATGAGATTGATCACCTCGCCGATCTTCTGTGCGGCGGCGGCCAAAGCCGTGATCTGCGTGTTGGTGCCGGCCGCCTCGCCCACGGCGGCGCCCACGATCTGGGTGGTGAGGTCGAGCTGACGGCCGATCTCGCAGATCGAGCCCGTCAACTCATCGGCTGCGGACGCTGCGGTCTGTACATTGGTGGAGGCTTCATCGGATGCGGCGAGGGCGCTTTCGGCACATTTGGCGGTGCGGCCGGAGCTTTCGAGCAGAACGCCAGCGGTTGAGCGCATTGCCATCGCGCCCTCGGCTACGGTGCGCAGCAACTCTTCGGCGCGCTGCCGGAAGCCGCGAATTGCTTCTTCCACGGCTTCGCGCTGCGCCTGCTGCTGTTGCACCCCGATCCGCTCGCGCTCGGCATTGCGGCGTTCGGTAATATCCTCGTGGGTGGCCACCCATCCGCCACCCATCATTGGACGGTTGGTCACCAAAATTGTGCGTCCGTCGGGCATCGCAATTTCGCGGCTGACGACACGCCCATCGGCCAGCGAGGCGGTCAGTGCACGGCAGTAGTCCTCGACGTCGTGATCGAACGTGCCCGCCGCCCGGCGCGTCTGCAAAAGTTCGACGAGCGTGCTGCCGGGGCCGATCGAGTCCGGCAGATCATACAATTGCTTGTAGCGGCGATTGCAGAAGACGAGCCGCTCTTCGGAGTCGAACATGCAGAGGCCTTGCGACATATTGTGCAGAGCCGTGCGCATGCGCCCGTTTTGCACGGCAAAGTGCCGGATGCGCACGCCGAGCATTAGCGTGATGCCGATCAACCCGGCGCACCCAGCCTCGAGTACCGACGTCGCGAAGGCAGGATGAGCGTCGGTGAATTCGAGAGCAGGAAGGACGAACGGAATAAGGACGAAGCCGGCGCACAGGCTCGCGCCGCCGGAGAGCAGGATGCCGGCTGTCAGGCGTGTACTTTCGGGCGCGAACTTGTCGTCACTCATAAACCGGCCCCCGTCGAATGACGGTATGTGCGAACGGTGTGCAGCCCGTTAGTGCGGGGTCGGGCGGTTAAGGTGGGGTTAAAATCGCCTACTGCGTCTCGATTTTCACGACCTCTGTGATCTCGCGCCAGTGTTTGATTTCGCCGGCGAGCCAGCCTTGCGCGTCGGCAAGCGACTTGTTCGGCGAGATAATGAAGTTCTGCTTGTGCAGCTTGTCCTGCACCTCGGGCGCGCCAAGGGCTTGTTTGACCAGCTTGAACAGGGCCTCCTGCACCGGCTTCGGCGTTTCCGACGACATGAACATGCCGTTCCACGCGATCGTGCCGACGCCGTCGTACCCGACCTCCTTCATCGTCGGCAGATTGGGATAGTCCGGCAGCCGCTCCTTATTGACGAGCGCGATCGCCCGGAACGCGCCAGACTTTACATGCGGGGCGGTGCTGGCGACGTTCAGAAAGGCGGCCTGCACGTCGCCGCGCAACATGTCCTGGATCACGCCGCTTGCGCCGTTCTTGTTCGGCAAGGTTACGACGTCGAGATCGCCCACGCGCTTGGCAAAATAAGCGAAGTCGTAATGCGGATAAGAGCCGACGCCGACGGTGCCGTACCGGAGTTTGCCCGGGTTCTTCTTGGCCCAGTCGATCAACTCCTTCACGCTTTTGACCGGGAAATCGTTCGCGGTGGTGACGACCAAGAAGGCCGGAATATCGACGAGATTGGTCACCGCGGCGACCTTCGCGGTGTAGTCGTAATTCATCTTGTTGGCGTAGATCACCGGCGTGATCGCATTGGTCGACACGTTGCCGACCATCACCGTGTAGCCGTCGGGTGCCGACTTCACCACCTCGTCGATCGCAATCATGCCGAAGGCGCCCGGCTTGTTGAGCACGATGACCGGCTGACCCGAGAGTTTTTGCATCTCGTCCGCGACAATACGGCCGACGATGTCAGTCGCGCCGCCCGGCGCGTAGGGCACGACGATCCGTATCGTGCGGCTCGGGTATTTCTCCTGCGCGCTCGCCGCCTGCGCCGCGAGCGCAAGCAGGAGAGCGGACGCGAGCATGGCCAGACGTTTCATGGTGTTCGATCCTCGCCGGATTCGTTTTTCGATTGACGTTGTAGGCCGGAGGTCTCGAACGCCTCCGCTGAAGCAGCGTTTAGCTCGCCTTGATGCCATGCAGGCTGTGCGATGCGTCCTTCACGGTGAAGAAGACGAGGTCGGACTCAGGTGCCGCGCCGCCTGAATGGATGGTGTCGGCCGGGATGTAGAGCACCGCGCCGGGTTTCGCTTCCACAGGCGTACCGGCAATCGTCCCGCTGAAGGTGCCTTCCAGCACGTAGATCCACTGCTCGTTCGGATGCGAATGCGGTTCGGCGCCGGTGCCCGCTGGCATACGCATCAGTCCCACGATCATGCGGTCGCCCTCGATGCAGGGACCGTGCGCCGTGGAGTAGGCCGGGCCGCCCATGATGCTCGAAACTGTGCCGAGATCGAACAGGTAATCGCCCGGCCCGGCGCGCGTCGCGCCCGGCGTACGTGCTTGCGGCATGAAGCTGTTCCCTCCTGCAATTACTTGTTTTGTAAGCATGCTAATGGAGTGCCGAAGCGCGCGCTACCCCTCCACCGCGGTCCCAAAGACGGTAAAAAATTCACCACCGTTCGGCCATGGTCCTGAGGCTTGTGACCGCGGGATTCGGAGGGGTTTCTCATGCTGCGTCTGTTCGCGCCTTTGGTCGCGCTGGTTACTCTCTGCGCCTGCGCGGGCACCGACAATTATGTGCCGAAGGGGGAACCGAGTTTCTATCGCAACCTCGCGCAACCCGGCGCGGAGCTCGACCCCGCTGCCGCCGCTTCGATGATCTCCGGCTATCGGGGCAATAACGGGCTCTCCGCAGTCACCCTCGATCCGGAACTGATGCGGCTCGCGCAGTCGCAGGCCGAGGTGATGGCCAAGCGCGACAAGCTTGACCACAGCGCCGGCAAGCCGTTCGTCAGTCGGCTCAAGGACGCGGGCTACGAAGCGCAGATCGCGGCCGAGAACATTTCTGCCGGCTATCACACCTTGGCGGAAGCGTTTTCCGGCTGGCGCGACTCTCCCCCACACCGCGAGAACATGCTGCTGAAGGGCGCAACGCGCATCGGCATCGCCGCCGTCTACACACCGCGCTCCAAATACAAGGTGTATTGGGCACTAATTCTGGCGGGGCCGGACGACAAGCAGAGCTGATTTTGTCCAGGTGCGCACGGCCCAGGTGCGGGCACGGCGCGGGTTCTTGGCGGGACGCGCCATCCGGAAAACATACTGGTGCCCGCGGGGGCAGGGCGCTATGCAGCGCGTCTGTCTCGTCCATGGGTTAGCTCATGCGCATCACCGGTATTGCCGACATCGTCGTTCCGATCTCCTCCAAGATCGCGAACGCCTACATCGACTTCTCGACCATGACCGCGAGCGTGGTCGCGATCTTCACCGACGTGGTGCGCGACGGAAAACCCGTCGTCGGCTTCGGTTTCAACTCGAATGGCCGCTATGCGCCGCAAGGCCTGCTTCACGAGCGCTTCATCCCGCGGCTGAAAGATGCCAAGCGCGATGAGCTTGTCGACGCGCGCGGGCTTATCGATCCGGCGAAATGCTGGGCAGCGATGATGAAGAACGAAAAGCCGGGCGGGCACGGCGAGCGCTCTGTCGCAGTCGGCGTGCTCGACATGGCGCTGTGGGATGCGCTGGCGAAGGCCGAAGGTGTGCCGCTCTGGCGCCTGCTCGCTGACCGCTACAACAACGGCCAAGCCGACAAGACCGCGTGGGTCTACGCCGCCGGCGGCTATTACTATCCGGAGAAGGATATCCAGGGCCTGCAGGACGAGATGAAATATTATCTCGATCTCGGCTACGCGACGGTGAAAATGAAAATCGGCGGCGTGCCGCTGAAGGACGATCTGAAGCGCATCGAAGCGGCGCTGAAGGTGGTCGGTGGGAAGGGCGAAAACCTCTGCGTCGACGTCAACGGTCGCTACGACCTCGACGAGGCGCTGGCCTGCGGCGACGCGATCGGGCCGTACGGTTTGAAATGGTACGAGGAGCCGCTCGACCCGCTCGATTATCTCCTGCATGCCACGCTTGCGACCCGCTATCGCGGTCCGCTCGCGACCGGCGAGAACCTGTTCTCGATGCAGGACGCGCGAAACCTGATCCGTCACGGCGGCCTGCGCGCCGACCGCGACTGGCTGCAGTTCGATCCGGCCTTGTCCTATGGCCTTGTCGAATACATGCGCACGCTGGACATGCTGCGCATGCATGGCTGGTCGCCGCGCCGCTGCGTGCCGCACGGCGGGCATCAGTTCGCGCTGAACATCGCAGTCGGTCTGGGACTCGGCGGCAACGAGTCGTATCCGCAGGTCTTCGCGCCGTTCGGCGGCTTCGCCGACGAATGCAAAGTCGTCGACAGCCGCGTACCAATGCCGCACGTGCCGGGCATAGGGTTCGAGGCGAAGAACGCGCTGTACGCCGTGATGAAGCCGTTGCTGGAGCAGGCTCCGCGCTGATCCGCTTCATTCTGCGCGACCTGAGGTGGCTGTCTCGCTGCGGCGAAAGGCCGTCTGTCACCACGGCATCATGGTATTGGCGTCGCTGTGCGCGGTTTTGCGGAATCCGCGGAGGTCGCTTTTGTGATATGCGTCAATGACATTGGTTGCGCAGTGATGCTTGTAGTTAGACTTCGCGCGCAAGCGAGAAGCCCCGGCAATTTCGAATTGCCGCAATAATAATCTCGATCAAAAAATATTTCGCTAACAGGGGCCCGTCGGGCGACCTGCTCTCACCGGAACCGGGGGGTGCAAGGAGATGCTCCATGAGTCTGTTTGATCAACTCGGCGGCAGTCTTAAAGACGCCGTCAATCAGCTTTTGGGTCAGAACGCCGGCAATCTCGAGAAAAACGCGTTGCCCGACCTTTTGTCGCAGGTCCTCGGTAAGACCGACCTTGGCAACGTGACCGGTCTGCTTGCCAAGCTGCAGGAATCAGGTCTCGGCGGCCAGGTCGCTTCCTGGCTCGGCAATGGATCCAACCTGCCTGTCAGCGCCGAGCAAATCCGTGATGCGCTCGGCAATCCGCTTGTCCAGCAACTCGCCAACGCCATTGGCCTGCCGACCGACAAGATTCTTGCGATGCTGTCGGAGCACCTCCCCGACGCGGTGGATCGCATGAGCCCCAATGGAACTCTGATCGAGCCCGCGCGTCATTGAGAGCCTGATTGCTTTCCAACAAGCGCGGTTGCGTGGCCTCGCGCCAGGCAGCCGGACCCCGTTTTGGCAATGCTGAGGAGCCATCCCATGAAAGCTCAAACGAAACTGGTCTGCACATCGATCGCCTTCGCGCTCGCAATGGCTGTCCATAGCCCGGCGACCGCACTCACGATGAAGGAATGCAGCGCAAAATATAAAGAGGCGCAGTCTGCCGGCACGTTGCAGGGAATGAAATGGAAGGATTTCCGTAAGGCCCAGTGCGGCGCCGACGCCAGTCCGGCTGCCTCCACCTCGACGCCGGATTCGACAGCGGCGCCGACGACCGCTAGGCGGACGACACGCGCCACCAGCGGATCGGCGCCGGCCGCATACAGCACGGCGGTGTTCCCGAACGCGGTAAGCCCAAAATATTCCAAAGAAACGCCGGGCCACGCGCGCATGCACACCTGCGTCGATCAATACAACGCCAACAAGGCAACGAATGCCAATGGCAGTCTGAAATGGATTGAAAAAGGTGGCGGCTACTGGAGCGAGTGCAACAAGCGCCTCAAGGGCTGACCGGGTTCGTCTGCGACTCTGTTGCTTGAAGATGACCGCGGGGCGCCGCATCGTCCCGCGGTACAGCGACTAATGCGTCTCTTGAGGCGCTCGTCTCGCTAATGCGCCTCGTCCCAGTTGTCGGCCGCGCGGGCATCCACTCGCAGCGGCACGTTAAGCGCGATCGCGGGATGCGGCGCGCTCTCCATCACGTCTTTCACCAGTGCGATCGTGTCGGCGACTTGCTTCTGCGGCACTTCGAACACGAGTTCGTCGTGCACCTGTAAGAGCATCTGCGCGGAAAGCTTCGCGGCCGCGAACTCGGGCTCGATGCGGACCATTGCGCGGCGGATGATGTCCGCTGCGCTGCCCTGCAGGCGCGCATTGATCGCCGCGCGCTCGTTGAAGGCGCGGATGGACGGGTTGCTCGCCTTGATTTCGGGATAGTGGCACTTGCGCCCGAACAACGTGAGCACGTAGCCGTGCTCGCGGCAGTAGTCGCGCGTGGCGTCCATGTAGTCGCGGATGCCGGGGAAGCGCTCGAAATATTTCTTGATGTAGTCGCCCGCTTCGCTGCGCTCGATGCCGAGCTGGTTGGCGAGGCCGAACGCCGAGATGCCGTAGATGATGCCGAAATTGATCGCCTTCGCGCGGCGGCGCACGTCAGCGGGCATGTTCTTCACCGGCACGCCAAACATCTCCGACGCGGTCATCGCGTGGATGTCGACGCCGTCCTGGAACGCCTTACGCAAGCTCGGCACGTCCGCGACCTCGGCGAGCAGGCGCAATTCGATCTGCGAATAGTCGGCCGAGACGAGTTTCATGCCCGGCGCCGCGACGAAGGCGCGCCGGATCTTGCGGCCGTCCTCGGTGCGGATGGGGATGTTTTGCAAATTCGGTTCGGATGAGGACAAGCGGCCGGTGCTCGTGGCTGCGAGCGCATAGGACGTGTGCACGCGCTGCGACTGCCTGTTGACGTAGTTCGGCAGCGCCTCGGTGTAGGTCGAGCGCAGTTTCGACACCTGCCGCCAGTCCAGGATGACCTGCGGCAGCTTGTGGCCTTGCTCCGCCAACTCTTCGAGTGTGCGCGCGCCGGTGGACCACTGTCCGGTCTTGGTCTTGCTGCCGCCGGGCAATCCGAGCTGCCCGAACAGGATATCACCGAGCTGCTTCGGACTGCCCGGGTTCACCTGTGTGCCGGCGATCTTGTTGATTTCCTGCTCGAGCTGCACCTGCTCCTTGCCGAACTCGTTCGACAGTCGCGCCAGCACCGCGCGGTCGATGGAAATGCCGCGCCGCTCCATGCGCGCGAGCACGGCCGGCAGGGGCCGCTCCAACGTCTCGTACACGCTTACGACATGCTCGGCCGCCATGCGCGGCTTCAGCGCCTGCCACAGACGGACCAGCACGTCGGCGTCCTCGGTGACGTACGAGGCCGCGCGCGCGATCGGGGTCGCTTCCGGCGTGAACAGCGCCTTCTCCTTGTTCTTCACGTCGACAAAGCGCGCCGAGCCGCGGCCGAAATAGCGGGTGACGAGGCTGTCGAGATCGTGCGCGCCTTTGCCGGCATCGAGCACGTACGACATCAGCATCACGTCGTCGCAGGCGCCGAGTGTGATGCCGCGGCAGGCGAGCACCACGACGTCGCGTTTGATGTCGTGGCCGACTTTCGTGATGCAGGCGTCTTCAAGAATCGGCTTCAGCGCGTCGAGCGCCTCACGCTCGCCGATCTGCCCGGAGCTAAGCTTGGCGGCGAACAGGCCGGAGGCATCGTTATCGCTCGCATCGCGATGGCCGAGGGGGACGTAGACCGCCTCGTGCGGCGCAACGGCGAGCCCGATGCCGCAGAGCGACGCCTGCAGCGGGTCGAGCGTGTTCGTTTCTGCCTTGATCGCCAGCACGCCGGTGTCGGTCGCGCGCGCGAGCCAGCGTTGCAGTTCTGCAAGCGTTTCAATCGTGCCGTAGCGTAAAGCATCGAGCGTGGCGCTGCGCAGCGCGGCGATGCGTTTCTCCGCGAGCGAAATTGGAGTCAGCGTCTCGGCCGGTCCAGGTGCGCCGATCTTCGTGGTGCGTGGTGTCGGCGCATCCAGTGCGAGCTGGCCCTGACCGCCGCTGCGGCTAGCGGGCGCAGGACGGGCAATCGTTTTGGTCTCGGCTTCGACCTGGGCGGCATCGACGCCACTCTTCTCCGCCACGCGTTGCGTGAGCGTCTTGAATCCCATCGACTTCAGGAAGGCGATGAGGTCCTTGTAGTCCGGCTCGCGCACGCCAAGCTGCTCGATCGGCACCTCCAGCGGCACCTTATTATCGAGAGTCACGAGCTTCTTCGAGATGCGCGCGGCCTCGGCGTTGTCGATGAGACTCTGGCGGCGCTTCTCCTGCTTGATCTCACCGGCGTGCTTGAGCACGGTCTCTAGGTCGCCGAAGGTATTGATCAGCTCCGCCGCTGTCTTCGGGCCGATGCCGGGCACGCCAGGCACGTTGTCGGTCGAATCTCCGATCAGCGACTGCACCTCGATCACCTTGTCCGGCCCCACACCGAACTTCTCGATCACCTGCGGAATGCCGATCTTCACATCCTTCATCGTGTCGTACATCACGACGCAATCGTTCACGAGCTGCATCAGGTCTTTGTCGGACGAGACGATGGTGGCCGCGGCGCCGGCCTCGCAAGCGATGCGCGCATAGGTCGCTATCAGGTCGTCGGCCTCATAGCCGGCGAGTTCGATGCAGGGGATCTCGAAGGCGCGCACCGCCTCGCGGATGAGCGGAAACTGCGGGATCAGATCGTCGGGCGGCGGCGGACGGTGCGCCTTGTAGTCTTTGTACATCTCGGTGCGGAACGTCTTCTCCGACTTGTCGAAGACGACGGCGAGATGGGTTGGCTTCTCATCCGGCTTCATCTCTTTGAGCAGCTTCCACAGCATGGCGCAGAAGCCGTAGACCGCGTTCACGTGCACGCCCTGCGGGGTGCGCGGCTCGAAACGGATCGCGTGATAAGCGCGGAAAATGTAACCCGAGCCGTCGACCAGGAAGACGTGGTCGCCCTTTTTCAGCGGCCGGACGACAGGCTCGGCATCGGTCAGCGCAGGCTGCGCGGCGGTTTGAGGCGCTTTGGCCTTGGACGTCTTGGCTGTGGCGGGCATGCCGGCAATGTGGGCCGCCGGAGCACGCAAATCAACGGTGACAAGGGCGGCCTGTAAATCCGGAAAGCTCTCTGCTAAGCACGGCGCTATCGCAGCGTTACGATGCTGACAACGACTTTTACGGACTGAACCATGCGCGTTGCTATGATCGGCACCGGCTATGTTGGCCTCGTCTCCGGAGCCTGCTTTGCCGATTTCGGACACGAGGTCACCTGCGTCGACCGCGACGGGGGCAAGATCGACGCGCTCAAGCGCGGCCAGATTCCGATCTACGAGCCCGGGTTGTCCGATCTGGTCAGCACCAATATGCGCGCTGGCCGGCTCAAATTCACCACCGAGCTTGCGCCGGCGGTATCGGAAGCCAACGCGGTGTTCATTGCGGTCGGCACGCCGTCGCGGCGCGGCGACGGGCACGCGGACCTCTCTTTCGTCTACGATGCGGCCAGAGAGATCGCGGGCGCTTTGGAAGGCTTCACCGTCGTGATCACGAAGTCCACGGTTCCGGTCGGAACCGGAGACGAGGTCGAGCGCATCATTCACGAGACACGGCCGGACTGCGAATGTGCAGTGGTGTCGAACCCCGAATTCCTGCGCGAAGGTGCGGCGATCCAGGACTTCAAGCACCCGGACCGCATCGTCGTCGGCACAAACAACGCGCGCGCGCGCGAGATCATGAACGAGCTGTACCGGCCGCTCTATCTCAACCGCTCGCCCATCCTGTTCACCGAGCGCCGCACGGCCGAGCTGATCAAATACGCGGCGAACGCATTCCTCGCGACCAAGATCACGTTCATCAACGAGATCGCCGATCTGGCGGAGAAGGTCGGCGCCGACGTGCAGGACATTGCGCGCGGCATCGGTCTCGACAACCGCATCGGAAGCAAGTTCCTGCACGCGGGTCCCGGATACGGCGGCTCGTGCTTTCCGAAGGACACGCTCGCGCTCTTGAAGACCGGGCAGGATTACGAAGCGCCGCTGCGCATCGTCGAGGCCGTCGTCGCGGTCAACGACACGCGCAAGCGCGCGATGGCACGCAAGGTCTCGGCCGCGCTGCACGGCGACGTGCGCGGCAAGACGATCGCCCTGCTGGGGCTCACATTCAAGCCGAACACCGACGACATGCGCGAGGCGCCGTCGATCCCGATCATCACCGCGCTCCAGGATATGGGCGCGAAGGTGCGCGCCTACGATCCGGAAGGGATGGAGCAGGCGAAAAGTTTCGTTTCCGGCGTGACCTTCTGCAAGGACGCGTATGACTGCGCGGAAGGTGCATCGGCGCTGGTGATTGTCACCGAATGGGAGCAGTTCCGCGCGCTCGACTTCGAGCGGCTAAAATCTGTGATGCGGCGGCCTGTCCTCGTCGATCTCCGTAACGTCTACCGTCCGGACCACGTCGCGCGCCATGGCTTCGCCTACGAAGGCATCGGCCGGCCGAGGCAAGTATAACTGGCGTCCCGGGCGAGCGAAGCGGGACCCGGGATCGATATTCCGATACTGCGGAGTATGGGTCACCGTTTTCGCGGGGACGACATCGCGATTTGATGCGCACATTCGACACCCCTCTCCCCATCGACTCCGCTTTGCCGCACCTCACTGCGGCGCTGCGCGAGAGTAATGCCGCCGTCCTGGTCGCGCCGCCGGGCGCCGGAAAGACCACGCGTGTGCCATTGGTTCTGCTCGATGAGCCCTGGGCGGACGACAAGAAAATCCTGGTGCTGGAGCCGCGGCGGCTCGCCGCGCGTGCGGCGGCATCGCGAATGGCGTTCACGCTTGGGGAAGAGATCGGCGGCATAGTCGGTCTGCGTGTGCGCTTTGGCTCTAAAATCTCCAAGCGTACGCGCATCGAGGTCGTCACCGAAGGCGTGTTCACCCGGCTCGTTCTAGACGATCCTTCGCTTGAGAATGTCGCCGCCGTGCTGTTCGATGAATTTCACGAACGCTCGCTTGATGCCGATCTCGGGCTCGCGCTCGCGCGCGACGCGCAAGCCGGCCTGCGCGAGGATTTGAAAATCCTGGTCATGTCGGCGACGCTCGATGTTGTGCGCGTCTCGAAGCTCCTGGGCGATGCGCCGGTCGTCGAGAGTGAAGGCCGCGCCTTTCCCGTTAAGACGCGCTATCTCGGCCGCGATCCGCGGGTGCGCATCGAAAATCAGGTGGCCGATGCGGTTGAGCGCGCGCTACGCGCCGAGAGCGGCTCGCTGCTCGTGTTTCTGCCCGGCGCTGGAGAGATTCGCCGCACCGAGATGCTGCTGAACGAGCGCGTGCGCGATCCCGCCGCCGATGTCGTCGCGCTTTACGGGGCGCTCGACGCGCGCGAGCAGGACCGCGCCATTGCGCCTGCGCCGTCGGGCAGGCGCAAGGTCGTGCTCGCGACGTCCATTGCCGAAACGTCACTGACCATCGAAGGCGTGCGCGTGGTGATCGACTGCGGCCTCGCGCGCGTGCCGCGCTACGAGCCCGACGTCGGCATCACACGGCTGGAAACCGTACGCGTATCGCGGGCAGCCGCCGACCAACGCCGCGGCCGCGCAGGACGCACCGAGCCGGGCGTCTGTTACCGGCTGTGGGACGAGCCGCAGACCAGCTCGCTCGCGCCTTATACGCAGCCTGAAATTCTTTCGGCGGATTTGTCGAGCTTCGTGCTCGACCTCGCGGAATGGGGCGCGCGCGATCCCGCGACGCTCGCTTTTCTCGATCCGCCGCCTGCGGCCGCGCTCAATGAAGCGCGCACACTTCTGAATGAAATCGGGGCGGTCGACGCGGACGGCCGCATTACGGACGAGGGCCGCAAGTTGCGGCAACTCCCTCTGCCGCCACGTCTGGCGCGCATGGTGGTCGACGCCGGGCGCGACGGCGCAGGCGATCTTGCCGCTTCCATTGCCGTCGTGATCACGGAGCGCGGGCTGGGTGGCGATGACGTCGACCTGCGCCACCGTCTGGATCAAATCCGCGGGGATCGTTCGCCGCGGGCCAACGATGCGCGCGCGATGGTGAGGCGCTGGGCCGACATTGCGGGCGGAAAAGGCAATGGCAATGTCTCTGCAGGTGCATTGCTGGCGCTCGCTTATCCCGACCGCATCGCCAAGAATCGCGGCGGTGGCAGCGGCGCGTTCCTGCTGGCGAATGGGCGCGGCGGGCAGGTCGACCTGGCTTCGCCGCTCGCGCGCGAGCAATTCCTTGCCGTCGCCGAGCTGACCGGCGCCGCGGCCGCGAGCCGGATTTTGCTCGCTACGCCGATCACGCCGGATGAGATCGAGAAGCGTTTCGCGGATCGAATCGAAGAACGCGAGAGCGTAAGCTTCGATCATGCGTCCGCATCTTTGCGCGCGCGCCGCACACGGCGGCTGAACGCGATTTTGCTGAACGAGCAGATCAAGCCGATTACGCCCGACGCGGACACGGCGCGCATCCTTGCAAAGGGGATCGTCGCGGCAGGACTCGACAAGTTGCCGTGGAGCAAGGCGGCGCTCCAGTTTCGACAGCGCGCCGGATTTCTCCGCGCTGCCGAAGGCGAGGAATGGCCCGATCTGTCGGATACTGCGCTGGTGCAGAACACGGCGGAATGGCTCGAGCCAGTGCTCATGGACAAGACATCGCGCGCTCAGATCGGCGCGGACGAGATGTCCGATGCACTCATAAACCTTCTGCCCTGGAATCTTCGCCGAAGGCTCGACGACGAAGCGCCGACGCATTTCGAGGCGCCGACGGGCACGCGCGTGCCGGTCGATTACGCCGCCGAGCAGGGGCCGACGATCTCCATTCGCGTGCAGGAACTGTTCGGCCTGACGCAGCACCCGAGCATCGCTGGCGGACGCGTGCCGCTGGTCATAGAACTGCTCTCGCCCGCGCACCGGCCGGTGCAGGTCACCCGTGATCTGCCGGGCTTCTGGCGCGGCAGCTACGCGGCGGTGCGGACCGATATGCGCGGCCGTTATCCGAAGCACCCGTGGCCCGACGATCCGGCCAGTGCGTTACCGACCCGCCGGGCCAAGCCCCGCGGGCAGTGATTACAATTCGAGCGAAAGCGTTAATCCGCCGCTGACCACCGCGCCGGCGCTTCGGCTACGTTAAATTCGCATTGAGCTGCGTGCGCGATACTGCGCCAGATCACGAGGCTCGCATGCGCTCTGTTCTCATCTTCGCTGCTGTGCTGGTGGTTGGCGGCGGGTATGTCGCCCGGTTGGCGGACAAGGTCGTTTCCGCGCATCCGCAGCAGGCGGCCGCCGCGGCAACCGGTCCGCGCGAGCCCGTCTCGTCGGGCCGCAGTCTGATGGTCGAACGCGAGCGCGACGGTCATTTCCATATCGACTCGCGCATCAACGGGCGTTTCGTGGGCGTGCTGGTCGACACCGGCGCCTCGATGGTGGTGCTGCGCGAGACCGACGCTGAGAATGCAGGCGTCCGGCCGCGTGCGGACGAATACACGGCGCGCTCGTGACCACCGCGAATGGCAAGGTGAAGGCCGCGCCCGCGACGCTCGATCGCGTCGAGCTTGGCGGCATCACCGTCTATGATGTTCCCGCGCTGGTGCTGCCGGATGAGGTCCTTTCGACCAACCTACTCGGCATGTCGTTCCTCTCGCGCCTACGGCGGTACGAAGTGGCCGACGGCCGGTTGGTCCTGGAGCAGTAGCGGACCGCTTTGCGGCCTTCGAGCATTGGGCTATGTCACTCGAGCCCTTTGCACGAGGACCTCAATGTTTCCGACGCCGAAGCCCGCGCTCAAGCCCAACACCTACGACTACGAATCCACGCCGCTGGTAAAGCCGACAGGCTTCCGTGAATACGACGCGCGCTGGCTGTTGGAAAAAGAAATCAACCTGATGGGCGTGCAGGCGCTGGGCATGGGCCTTGGCACCATGATCGGCGAGATGGGTGTGAAGAAGGAGATCGTGACCGGTCACGATTTTCGCGGCTATTCGGCGTCGGTGAAGATGGCGCTGATCTCCGGCTTGCTCGCGTCGGGATGCAAGGTGCACGACATTGGCCTGGCGATGACGCCGATGGCGTATTTCGCGCAGTTCGCGCTCGATGTGCCGTGCGTCGCAATGGTGACGGCGTCGCATAACGACAACGGCTGGACCGGCGTGAAGATGGGCGCGAACCGTCCGCTCACCTTCGGGCCTGACGAGATGACGCGGCTGAAGGAGATCGTGCTCGGCGCCAAGTTCAGGCTCGACGGCGGCGGCTCCTACGTGTTCGTCGAGAATTTCCCCGACCGCTACATCGCCGACCTGACCAACCGGCCGAAGATCAAGCGCAAATTGAAAGTCGTCGCCGCCTGCGGCAATGGTACGGCCGGCGCCTTCGCCCCGCGCATCCTGCAGGCGATCGGCTGCGACGTCGTGCCGCTCGACACCGAGCTCGACTACACGTTCCCGAAATACAATCCGAATCCGGAAGACTTGAAGATGCTGCACGCGATCCGCGATGCGGTGCTGGAGCACAAGGCCGACGTCGGCTTAGGGTTCGATGGCGACGGCGACCGTTGCGGCGTGGTGGACGACGAGGGTGAGGAGATCTTCGCCGACAAGGTCGGCGTCATGCTGGCGCGCGACATGTCGAGCCTACATCCCGGCGCGACCTTCGTCGTCGACGTCAAGTCGACCGGGCTCTATGTCACCGATCCGGTGCTGCAAAAGAACGGGGTGAAAGCCGACTATTGGAAGACCGGGCATTCCTACATGAAGCGGCGTACCAACGAGCTCTCCGCGCTCGCCGGCTTCGAGAAGTCTGGTCACTACTTCTTCAACAAGCCGTTCGGCCGCGGCTATGACGACGGTCTCGTCTCAGCGCTTGCGATCTGCGATATGCTCGACCGCAACGCCGGAAAATCGATGTCGCAACTCAAAAACGCGCTGCCGAAGACCTGGGGTTCGCCGACGATGGCGCCGCATTGCGACGACGAGAAGAAATACGGCGTCGTCGACGCAGTGACCAAGCACTTTGTCGCGGCGAAAGCGAAAGGCGAGAAGGTCGCGGGTCAGCCAATCCGGGATGTCGTCACGGTCAACGGAGTGCGCGTCACGGTGGAGGACGGGACCTGGGGACTCGTGCGCGCGTCATCGAACAAGCCGGAGCTGGTGGTTGTCGTCGAAAGCCCGGCTTCTGAAGCGCGCATGCGTGACATGTTCAAGGCGGTCGATTCCGTCCTGCGCACGCATCCGGAAGTCGGGGAGTATAATCAGACGATTTGACGTTCGGACGTGCCCGCGGCTCGCTGGTTAAAACACCCAAAATCGCCCAGTGCCGCCGATGATCACGACGATCAGTCCGAGCGGCAGGTTGATCGCGATGATCTGACGGACGCGGTTGAGTTGGGCGCCCGCGGCCGGCCAGTCCTGCGCATCGACCGCGCGCTTGAATTTTATCCAGGCGCCGTGGAAGAGCCAGACGAACAGCGCGATCATGATCCAGCCGAGCGCCTGCATCAGATTGATGTAGAGCGGCGCGCCTTCGAAGCCACCGAAATGCGTGACTAGGATCCAGTAGCCGCTTGCAAGCAGCAACACGACGCACGCCCACACCCAGGGAAAGAATTTGGCGAAGAAGCGCCGCCACAGCGCGAGCCGCTGCGGAGGTTCGAGCGGTCCCGCCGCGGGACGCAGGCACAGATACGCGGCGAACATCCCGCCGACCCACACGGCGGCGCTCAGGATGTGCAAGGCGAGCGCGATCGTGATGCCGAGCATGAGACTATCCATTCCACAATTGCGCCCGCAGCGTCGGCAGGCCGATGCCGGTGGCATCAAAGCCGCCGTCGACGCACAGCACCTGGCCGGTGATGTAGCTCGCGCGATCGCTGGCAAGAAAATAGATCGCCTCGGCCAATTCCTCTTCCAGTCCGTAGCGGTTGAGCGGCATGTGGTCGTGATAGTCCTTGCGGATCTCCGGCGTGTGCACCGCCTTTGCCATGGCCGTCTCGACCGGTCCCGGCGCGACCGCGTTGACTCGGATCCCGAGGGAAGCGAGCTCGGCGGCCTGCTGCTTGGTGAGATGCGCGAGACCGGCTTTGCTGGTGCCGTAGGCGATGCGTAACGTCGAGGCGCGCAGGCCCGAAATGGACGTGATGTTGACGACCGCGCCGCCGCCATTGTCGCGCATGATCGGGGCGGCGGCCTGCGTGCACAGGAACGGGCCGTTGAGGTTCACGGCGAGCACGCGCGACCAGTCCTCGTAAGTGACGTCGAGAATCGGCTTGAAGATCGCGACGCCCGCATTGTTGACGAGCGCGTCGAGACGGCCGAAGCGCTGTTTCAGTTCGGCGAAAGCGCGCGCGACCTGCTCAGGAATGGCGACGTCGCAGATCAGCGCCAAGGTCTCGTCGGGCCGCGCGATTGCGGCATGAGCCCGCTCGAGATTGTCGCCGTCGATATCGAGCAGCGCCACGCGCCAGCCATCGGCAAGAAAGCGCTTGGCAGAGGCGAGTCCGATCCCGCGCGCCGCGCCGGTGACGAGTGCGACCTTCGACGGCGCAGCCATCCGCTCCTCCGCGTTATTCTTTATCTTCCTTGAAGGTATCGCGGAACGGATGCGCGGGGTAGACGCCGAGGACGCTGAGTTCCTTGGAGAAGAAGGCAAGTTCCTCCAGCGCGAGCACGAGCGCGCGGTCGTCGGGATGACCTTCGACGTCGGCGTAGAACTGCGTGGCGAAGAAATTGCCGCCGACCATGTAGCTCTCGAGCTTGGTCATGTTCACGCCATTGGTCGCGAATCCGCCGAGCGCCTTGTAGAGCGCGGCCGGCAGATTGCGCACGCGGAACACGAAGGTGGTGATGGTCTTGCCATTGCCCGGTCGCGCCCAGGCCTTCTCGCGCGAAAGCACGACGAAGCGCGTGGTCGAGTTTGCCTCGTCCTCGACGTTCTCTTTCAAGATGTTGAGGCCGTAAATCTCGGCCGCGAGCCGCGACGCGATCGCCGCGCGGGCGGTGTCCTTCGCCTCGGCGACCTCGCGCGCGGAGCCCGCAGTGTCGGCGGCGACGACCGGCTTCAATTTCAATTCGCGGATGACGTTGCGGCACTGGCCGAGCGCCATCACGTGGCTCTGCACGGTCTTGATCGTCTTCAGCGTCGCGCCCTTCGGCGCCATCAACTGGTTGCGGATCGGCAGGAACCATTCGGCGATGATATGCAGCCGGGATGTCGGCATCAGATGATGGATGTCGGCGACGCGGCCCGCGACCGAGTTCTCGATCGGAATCATGCCCAAGTCGACATCGCCGCCTTGCAAGGCAGAAAAACAGTCCTCGAAGGTGGGGCAGGGGATCGGCTCGTAGCCTGGATAGGCCTCCTTGCAAGCGAGATGCGAATTCGCGCCCGGCTCGCCCTGGTAGATAATCTTCTTCTTGGCCATCGATCGATCCTTTCGGCGCGCATGCGTCGCGCGGTGCGGGCGCGCCGTCAAGGCGCAAGCATCGCGCGCGCTTTGTCCAGGTCTTCCGGCGTATCCACCCCAAGCGGCACCGTGTCGACCACCACGATGTCGATGCGCATGCCGGCATCAAGCGCGCGTAGTTGCTCGAGGCGCTCGCGCTTCTCGTTTTCAGATGGCGGCAACGCCACGAAGCGCTCCAGCGCAGCCCGGCGATAAGCATAGAGGCCGATGTGATGGTAGTGGGGCCCGGAGCCCTTCGCGTTCGCGCGCGTGAAGGTGATCGCGTGCATGCGGGCGGGTGCGACCGGCCGGCCGTGCGCCTTCACCACGTTGGGATTGGTCAGTTCGGCCGGATCGTGGATCACGGCTGCCAAGGTGGAAATATCGACGGCCGCGTCCTTCAGCGGGGCGAGCGAAGCGCGGATTTCGCTCGGATCGATGGTCGGCAGATCGCCCTGCACGTTGACGACGATTTCGACCCGCCGCTCCGGATCGAGCGCCTGCAGCGCTTCGTGGATGCGGTCGGAGCCTGAAGCATGATCCGCGCGCGTCATGATGGCGCGCCCGCCGGCCTTCTCGACGGCGGTTGCGACCGCCTCGGAGTCGGTCGCCACCACGGCCTCGCCGATCCTGGCCTCCTGCGCACGCCGCACCACGTGCACGATCATCGGCAGACCACCAATGTCGGCGAGCGGCTTGCCGGGAAGCCGGGTCGAGGCCATGCGGGCGGGGATCAGGACAAGGGTTTGGGGCATCGCGTGAAGCCCATTAATAGCGGGAAAACGACAGGTGGACCGGGCGCTTATACGGGTTGCCAGACGGGGAGCAAACCGGTATCTGTCCGCCTCGCTTCCGGCTGTAAGGCTGGGGCGCCCCCGCATTGTTTGTCCCGTTTCGGGAGCCCCGATTTCCAATGAATTCCTTCGAACTCAACAAAATCCTCGGGGCCGTCCTCGGCACCTGCCTCGTTCTGCTTGCGTTGAACATCGGGGCCAATGCGCTGTTCGCGCCGCAGGCGCCTGCGAAGCCCGGATTTGAAATCGCCGTAGCGGCCAAGCCGGAAGGTGGCGCCGCGGCGCCGGCCAAGGAGCAGGTGGAGCCGCTGCCCGCGCGGCTTGCCAAAGCCAACCTCGATCGCGGCAAGACGATCGCCAAGCAGTGTCAGGCCTGCCACACGTTCGACAAGGGCGGCCCGAACCGGGTTGGACCCAATCTGTTCGGCATCGTTGACAGCGGGCGCGGCGAGGGTCGCGGCGGCTTTAATTTCTCGACTGCGATGAAGTCGAAGGGCGGCGAGTGGTCCTTCGATGAACTCGACAAATTCCTGACGTCACCGCGCGAGTACGTCCCGGGCACCGCCATGACCTTCGCCGGCATCAGCAACCCGCAGCAGCGCGCCGACGTGATCGCATTCCTCGATACGCTGGCCGACAGCCCCGTGCCGCTGCCGAAGCCTGAGGCCGCGGCTCCGGGCGGCGGCAATGCCCCGACGAAGGGCGGCGCGAAGTAATCGCCCCAATTCACCGACACAAACGGCCGGATTTTCCCGGCCGTTTCTCTATTGCTTAGGCTGTCGGCGGCTGTTCTCAGGCACCAAGGTCGGGTGCGCGGCGTTAGGGCGCTGTTACCGGACCGGAAAACAGACATAATCTGTCCCGATTGGCCTTGATCGCGCATTTGGCGCCGGAGTTCATTGCATGCGTTTGTCCCGTCGCTCCGTTTTGCGTGGTTCCGCAGCGGCCCTCGCGGTGCCGGCGCTTGGCGCACTCGGATCCTTGTCCGGCGCATCGTCCGCCGCAGCGCAGACGGCGGAGCGAGGATGGAAACACGGCCTCTCCCTCTTCGGAGAGATGAAGTACCCACCCGACTTCCCGCATTTCGAGTACGTCAATGCAAAGGCGCCGCAGGGTGGAAATGTGCGGCAGGTCGCCTTCGGGACCTTCGACAACTTCAACGCCGTCATCGCCGGCGTGAAGGGCAGCCTTGCCATGGGCACCGAGTTGTTCATGGAAACGCTTATGACACCTGCGTTAGACGAGGTATCGACCGAATACGGCCTCCTCGCGGAGGCTGTCAGCCATCCGGACGACCATTCCTCGGTCACGTACCGGCTGCGCGCCAATGCGCGCTGGCATGACGGCAAGCCGGTCACGGTGGACGACGTGATCTGGTCGCTGGAGGTCTGGAAAGCGAACAGCCCGCAGCTCGCCGCCTATTACCGTCACGTCGTGAAGGCGGAAAAGACAGGCGAACGTGAGGTCACCTTCACCTTCGATGGGCCCGGCAACCGCGAGCTGCCGCAGATCGTCGGCCAGCTCTACGTGCTGCCAAAGCACTGGTGGCAAGGTACCGGCAAAAACGGCAACAAACGTGACGTGACGCAGACCACGCTCGAGCAGCCGCTCGGCTCGGGTCCTTATCGCGTCAAGGACATGACCGCCGGGCGGACCATCCTCTACGAGAAGGACGCCGACTATTGGGGCAAGGGCGTCAACGTCACGATCGGCACGAACAATTTCCAACAGATCCGCTACGACTACTACCGCGATTCCGACGTCGCGTTGCAGGCGTTCAAGGCCGACGAGCTCGATTGGCGCACGGAGAACATCGCCAAGAACTGGGCGACGGCTTACGATTTTCCTGCGGTCCGCGAGCATCGCGTGGTGCGCGAGGAATTTCCGACGCGCAACGTCGGCGGCATGCAGTCTTTCGCCTTCAACATCCGCCGGGACAAGTTCAAGGATGAGCGGCTGCGCCGCGCGTTCAACTTCGCGTTCGATTTCGAGGAGATGAACCGGCAACTCTTCTACGGACTCTATAAGCGCAACGACAGCTACTTCGCTGGCACTGAGCTCGCATGTTCGGGCCTGCCGACGGGCCTTGAACTGGACATTCTCAATACCGTCCGCGATGCCGTGCCGCCCGACGTCTTCGCCAAGCCGTATACGAATCCGGAGAACGGCAAATCCGACGCAGTGCGCAACAATCTGCGCGAAGCTCTGACGTTGCTGCGGGACGCTGGTTACGAAGTGCGCAACACCAAGCTCGTCAACGTGAAGACCGGCGAGCCCTTTGCGGTCGAATTTTTGATCGCGGAGCAGGCGTTCCAACGTGTCATCCTGTTCTATAAACCCTCGCTCGAGCGGCTCGGCATCTCTGTCGCGTTGCGTCTCGTCGATCCCGCGCAATATGAGAACCGGTTGCGGCAGTGGGACTTCGACATCGTTGTCGCAAGTTGGGCCCAGTCGCTGTCGCCCGGCAACGAACAGCGCGGTTTCTGGGGCTCGCAGGCGGCCGACCAGCCCGGCTCGCGCAATCTCGTGGGTATCAAGGACAAGGCGATCGACACGTTGATTGACCGCGTCATCTTTGCCAAGAACCGCGACGAGTTGGTCGCCGCCACGCATGCGCTCGACCGCGTGCTGCTCTGGCATCACTTCGTCGTACCGCAGTGGTATTCGGGCGCGCAGCGCACCGCCCGCTGGGACCGCTTTTCGCATCCCGAGAACATGCCGAAGTACGGCGCGGCAGCCTTTCCGACCGTGTGGTGGTGGGACGCAGAGAGGGCGGCCAAGGCGCCGTCGCGCTCCTGATGCTAGATCTGTCGCGCCGGCGCGTTCTCGTGCTCAGTGCCGCGGCGGCGGCGGGCGCGACGTTGCCGCTCAGCCGGAGTCTGGCGGCCGAGAGCGAAGAGCGGCACGGCATCTCGGCCTTCGGCGATCTCGGCTATCCGCCGGACTTCAAGAACTTCCGCTACGTCAATCCGTCGGCGCCAAAAGGGGGGCGCTATTCGGAAATCGTCTCGATGCGCGGCTATAACGGCTCGTTCCTTACCTTCAATTCGCTCAACGGCTACATCCTGAAAGGTGACGGCGCGACAGGGCTCGATTTTATTTTCGCGGCCCTGATGGTGCGCTCCGGCGATGAGCCTGACGGGATGTACGGGCTCGCCGCGCGTGCCGTGCGTATCTCGGACGATGGGCTGACCTACACGTTCCTGCTGCGACCCGAGGCGAAATTCCACGACGGCACGCCATTGACCGCGCAGGACGTCGCGTGGTCGCTGACCACTCTGAAAGAGAAAGGTCACCCGATCATCGCGCAGCTTCTGCGTGACATGCAGGGTGCGGAAGCGACAGACGACCGAACAGCCGTCATCCGATTTGCGCCGAAGCGCGGGCGCGACGTGCCACTGTTCGTCGCCAGCCTGCCGATCTTCTCGCGCACGTACTACGAGAAGCGTCCGTTCGACGAATCGACGCTCGATCCGCCGCTCGGCAGTGGACCGTACAAGATCGGCCGCTTCCAGGCTGGACATTTCATCGAATACGAGCGCGTGAAGGACTGGTGGGGCGCGGAGCTTCCCGCTGCGCGCGGAACGAACAATTTCGACGTCATCCGATACGAATACTACCGCGACCGCGAGGTCGGCTTCGAAGGCTTTACCGCGGGCGATTATCTCTTCCGTGAGGAATTCACCTCGCGTACGTGGGCGACGCGTTACAATTTCCCGGCATTCAACGATGGGCGCGTGAAGCGCGCAACGCTTCCCGACGACACGCCCTCCGGTACGCAGGGCTGGTTCATCAACACGCGCCGCGACAAGTTCAAGGACCCGCGCATGCGCGAGGCGCTGATCGACGCCTTCGATTTCGAATGGACCAACAAGAACATCATGTACGGCTCCTACGAGCGCACGCAATCGGTGTTTGAGAATTCACCGATGAAGGCGTCGGGTATTCCGTCGGAGGCGGAAGTTACGCTGCTCGAGCCCTATCGCGACAAGCTGCCGGCCGAGGTATTCGGAGAACCTTATCTTCCCCCGGTGACGGACGGCTCCGGGCAGGACCGGCGCTGGCTGCGCAATGCCGCCAAACTTCTGGCCGACGCCGGTTGCGAGTTGAAGAATGGCAAGCGCGCTCTTCCGAACGGGCGGCCGATCGTGGTCGAATTTCTGATCGACGAGCCGAGCTTCCAGCCGCATCATCTGCCGTATATCCGCAATCTCGGCGTGCTCGGCATCGAGGCGAGCCTGCGCATCGTCGATCCGGTGCAGTACCGCGCGCGCGTCGACGACTTCGATTTCGACATCACGGTCGAGCGCATGAGCTTTTCCGCGACGCCGGGCGATTCGCTGCGCACGTATTTCTCCTCGCAGGCGGCACGCACCAAGGGGTCGCAAAATCTCGCCGGCATTTCCGATCCCGTGATCGACGCGCTCGTCGACGACATCATTGCGGCGAAGACGCGCGACAAACTCGTGACGGCCTGCCGCGCGCTCGATCGCGTGTTCCGTGCCGGGCGCTACTGGATCCCGCATTGGTACAAGGCGTCGCACTGGATCGCGTACTGGGACGTGTTCGGCCGTCCCGAGACAAAACCGCGATATTTTCGGGGCATTCCGGAAACCTGGTGGGCCGAGCCAGGCAAGGCCGCCAATACCGAGAAGAAATGATCCTTATGCGCCGAGCGCCGGACTTGTCCCGGCCAACCGCGCCGTTAAGGTGCGGTATCTGACGTGGATGCGCGGCGCGAGGCCGAGCATGAGGGCTGCACCGCCGGTGAACTGACAAAAAGATGGCCGCCTATATCGCTCGCCGCGTTCTGTTGATGATCCCGACGATGTTTGGGATCATGCTGGTCGCCTTTGTTGTGGTGCAGTTCGCGCCCGGCGGGCCGGTCGAACAGGTGATTGCCCGCATTTCCGGCTCCGATACCGGCGCGACGTCGCGTATCTCCGGTGCGCCCGGCGGCGACTTCGGCGCGCGCGGAACGGCGCAGGGCGCCTCCAGCGTCGACGCGAGCAGCTCGAAATACCGCGGTGCACAGGGGCTCGATCCCGAGTTCATCAAGAAGCTCGAGAAGCAATTCGGCTTCGACAAGCCAGCGCCCGAGCGCTTCGCGCTTATGCTGTGGAACTACGTCCGCTTCGATTTCGGCAAGAGCTATTTCCGCGACGTCAGTGTGCTGCAGCTGATCAAGGAGAAGCTGCCGGTTTCGATCTCCCTCGGCATTTGGATGACGCTGCTGACCTACCTGATCTCCATTCCGCTTGGGGTGAAGAAGGCCGTGGAAGACGGGTCGCATTTCGACCTGTGGACCTCGACCGTGGTCATCGTCGGCTACGCCATTCCGGGGTTTCTATTCGCGATCCTGCTGATCGTCCTGTTTGCCGGAGGGTCCTTCCTCGATTGGTTTCCGCTGCGCGGGCTCGTATCGGAGAATTGGAGTTCGCTGCCCTGGTATTCGAAGATCATCGACTACTTCTGGCATCTCACGCTGCCGATCGTCTCGATGGCGCTGTCTGCCTTCGCGACGATGACCCTACTGACCAAGAACTCGTTTTTGGACGAGATCCGCAAGCAGTACGTGCTGACGGCGCGGGCAAAGGGCTGCTCGAAAAATCAGGTGCTGTACGGACACGTCTTCCGAAACGCGATGCTGATCGTGGTGGCAGGGTTTCCGGGCGCCTTCGTGCACGCCTTCTTCACCGGGTCTCTGCTGATTGAGACGATCTTCTCGCTGGACGGGCTCGGACTGCTCAGCTTCGAAAGCGTACTCAACCGCGATTATCCGGTCGTATTCGCGAATTTGTATATCTTCTCCCTGATCGGCGTGGTGGTGAACCTGATCTCCGACCTCACCTACACCTGGATCGATCCGCGCATCGATTTCGAGTCGCGGGAGGTCTGATTGGACGCGAAGACTGCCATCAAGTCTCCGGACACCACGGCTGTCGGCGTGGGCGGACTCGACGTCCCGCCGGAGGGACGGATCATCGAAGTCTCGCCGCTCAACCGGCGGCGCTGGGAGAACTTCAAGGCGAACCGGCGCGGCTATTGGTCGCTCTGGATCTTCCTCGCGCTCTTTGTGATCTCGCTGTTCGCAGAGTTCATCGCGAACGACAGACCGATTTTCATCGACGTAAACGGCAAATGGTTCTTCCCGGCGGTCGTGACTTATCCGGACACGGCGTTCGCGAAAGAGCAGGACCCGATGCTGTTCGGCACCGCGGCGGATTACCGCGATCCGTATCTGATGGGCCTGATCACTAAAGAAGGCGGCACGGTGGTCTGGCCGCCGATCAAGTTCTCCTACAACACACAGGTGAGCAATCCGCCGTCGCCGTTTCCCTCGAAGCCGACTTGGGCGTTGACGGATGCCGATTGCGAATGGGCGGCGACGCATAATTTCGCCAAGTGCGACACGCTTGAAACCAACTGGCTCGGCACGGACGACGGCGGGCGGGACGTGCTTGCGCGGCTGATCTACGGCTTCCGCATTTCCGTGCTGTTCGGATTGGCCCTGACGATCGCATCCTCGGTGATCGGCGTGGCGGCCGGCGCGGTGCAGGGCTATTTCGGCGGCTGGACAGATCTTCTCCTCCAGCGCTTCATCGAAATCTGGACGTCGATTCCGTCCCTCTACCTGCTGCTGATCATCTCGTCGGTGCTGGTGCCGGGCTTCTTCGTACTGCTCGGAATTTTGCTGCTGTTCTCGTGGGTATCGTTGGTCGGGCTCGTCCGGGCCGAATTCCTGCGCGGCCGCAATTTCGAATATATTCAGGCGGCGCGCGCGCTGGGCGTGTCCAACGGCGTGATCATCTGGCGCCACCTATTGCCCAACGCGATGGTGGCGACGATGACGTTCCTGCCGTTTATCCTATCGTCGTCGGTGATGACGCTCACGGCGCTCGACTTCCTTGGCTTCGGTTTGCCACCTGGATCGCCTTCGCTCGGCGAACTTCTGTCGCAGGGCAAAGCCAATGTGCAGGCGCCGTGGCTCGGCCTGACCGGCTTCTTCTCCATCGCGATCATGCTGTCGCTGCTGATTTTCATCGGCGAAGCCGTGCGCGACGCCTTCGATCCGCGAAAGACCTTCCGATGAGCGCGCCGGCCGAACCCCTTCTTTCCATCCGCGATCTCTCGGTCGCCTTCGGCCGCGGCGATCGGCAAGTGGTCGCCGTCGATCGCGTGTCGTTCGATATCGGCAAAGGCGAGACCTTGGCGCTGGTCGGCGAATCCGGCTCGGGCAAATCCGTGACCGCATTATCGGTGATGAAGCTTTTGCCCTATCCGCCGGCGCACCATCCGTGCGGCTCGATCCGCTTCAAGGGGCAAGAACTGCTGAGCATGGCGGAGGATCAACTCCGGCACGTGCGAGGCAACGACATCTCGATCGTGTTCCAAGAGCCGATGACGTCGCTCAATCCGTTGCACACGATCGAGAAGCAGATCGGCGAGATCCTGCTGCTGCATCAGGGCATGACGGGAGAGCCGGCGCGCCGCCGCATCGTCGACCTGCTCGATCAGGTCGGCATTCCCGATCCCGAATCTCGGCTCGGCAGCTATCCGCATCAGCTTTCCGGTGGACAACGGCAGCGAGTGATGATTGCGATGGCCCTCGCCAACGAGCCCGATCTGCTGATCGCGGACGAGCCAACCACCGCGCTCGACGTCACCGTGCAGGCGCAAATCCTGAAACTGCTGAAGGACATCCAGACACGCCTCGGCATGTCGGTGCTGTTCATCACCCACGACCTCGGGATCGTGCGTAAGATCGCCGACCGGGTCTGCGTGATGAACAAAGGTAAGATCGTCGAGCATGGCGGTGTCGAGCGCGTCTTCACCGCGCCCGAGCACCCCTACACCAATGCGCTGCTCGCCGCCGAGCCGAAGCCCGATCCCGCACCGCCGCGGCCGGAGGCGCCGGTGGTGGTGCGCACGGACGATTTGAAAGTCTGGTTTCCGGTCAAACGGGGGCTCATGCGCAGGGTGGTTGGCCACATCAAGGCGGTCGACGGCATCACTGTCGAATTGCGCAAGGGCGAGACGCTAGGGGTCGTCGGCGAATCCGGCTCGGGCAAGACGACATTGGGCCTCGCCATCCTGCGGTTGATTTCCTCGAAAGGCCCCGTCGTGTTCATGGGACACGAAATTCAGGGGCTGCGCTTCAAGGACATGCGCCCGTACCGGCGCGATATGCAGATCGTGTTCCAGGACCCGTACGGGTCGCTCTCGCCGCGCATGTCGATTTCGGACATCGTCGAAGAAGGCTTGCGCGTGCACCAGCCACAACTCGGTCGAGCCGAGCGGCAGGAGCGGGTCATCACGGCGCTCACGGAAGTCGGACTCGATCCTGACACGAGCCACCGCTATCCGCACGAATTCTCCGGCGGTCAGCGACAGCGCATCGCGCTCGCCCGCGCGCTGGTACTGGAGCCCACGTTCATCGTGCTCGATGAGCCCACCAGTGCGCTCGATATGCTGATCCAGGCGCAGATGGTCGATCTCCTGCGCGACCTGCAAAAGAAACGCGACCTGACCTACATGTTCATCTCCCATGACCTGCGCGTCGTTGCGGCGATGGCCAGCCGTCTGCTCGTGCTCCGGCACGGGAAGATGGTGGAGGAGGGCGCCGCGGCCGAACTCTTCAAGAATCCAAAGAGCGACTACACACGCGCGCTGTTCGCCGCCGCGTTCAATCTGGAAACGGCGCCGGAAGGGGTCGTCTCGCAATGACGGCGAGACGCGCACGCGGATGAGCGCCGATGCCATCCTCGTTGCCGTCGATGGGCCGCACGCAGCCCAATGGCTGCGCCTGTTTCGCGAGCAGCCGGGCGGACGCCGCGTCTACGCCTGGCCCGATGCTCCGGGGGACCCTGCGGACATCGGCTATGCCTGCGTCTGGCGTCCGCCGGCGGGTTTGTTGAGCACGTTCCCGAATCTCAGGATGATCGTCAATCTGGGAGCCGGAGCGGACCATCTGCTCGCCGATCCGCGTCTTCCCGACGTGCCGATCGTCCGTGCGGCGCATCCCGATCTCAGTATGCGCGTCACGGAATATGTCGTCCTGCACACGCTGCGCTATCACCGGCGGCAGTCCTTGTACGACGCGCAGCAGCGGGAGCGCGTCTGGCGCGTTCACCCGCAGCCGGCTGCCAGCGAAGTCGGGGTCGGAGTGATGGGACTTGGTGTGATCGGCAGCGAAGCCGCGCGTGTGCTCGCCCGCATCGGTTTTCAAGTCGCCGGCTGGAGCACTCGCGTGAAACAGATCGAGGGCATCGAGATGTTTCACGGTGTGCACGGGCTCGATCCCTTCCTCGAGCGTACCGAGATCCTGATCTGCCTGTTGCCGCTTACCGACGTTACACACGGGATTCTCAACGCGAGCCTGTTGATCAAGCTCAAGCGCGATGGCGCGGCCGGGGGCGCCTTCCTCATCAACGCCGGCCGCGGCGGCCTCCAAATCGATGCGGACATTTTATCCGCGCTCGACGACGACACGCTTGCTGGCGCGACGCTCGATGTCTTTCCACAAGAACCGCTGCCGCCCGACAGCCCGATGTGGTCGCATCCGAAGGTGACGGTGACGCCGCACAATGCGGGCGACATCCTTCCGGCGTTTCTGGTCGCGGATGTGATGCAGCAGATCACACGGCTGGAGCGCGGCGAGCCTCTGCTGAATGTGGTCGACCGTAAGCGCGGGTACTGAGGACTCCTGCATGGATGACATCGCCGACCGGCTCGCCGACGTCACGATCTCCGAATCCGAGCTGCTCGCCAAAGGCTTTTGCGAATACCGGCGCTACAGCCTGACCGTCTCAATTCCAAATCAGGGAGAGGTCGAGCAGAAGCGCGACGTGATCGCAGGCGGCAAGGTGGTTGCCGTGCTTCCGGTCGACGTCAATCGAGACGAGGTCGTGCTGATCCGGCAATTCCGCTTGCCCGCGCACCTCGCGACCGGCAAAGGCGACATGATCGAGATCGTTGCGGGACGTGTGGACGCTGATGAGGCGCCGGCCGATGCCGCGCGACGCGAATGTTGCGAAGAAATCGGCGTCGAGCCCGCGAAGATTGCCGAACTGTTCACTTATCTGACGACGCCGGGCATCACGGACGAGCTGGTCACGGTCTTCGTGGCACGGGTCGATGCCAGCGCAGTGCGCGAGCGCACCTCAATGGACGGCGAGTACATTCGTACCCAGCGGGTGCCGATCGAAACGGCTCTCGAGGCGCTGTCGCACAACACGATGCACAACGGACCGGCGCTGATGGCGCTGCAATGGCTCGCGCTCAATCGCGCGCGGCTGAAAGAGTTGCTCGGCTGATACACGCATTCGTGAGTCGCTATGTGTGCGATCGTCAGGCATGAAGCAGCCCCCCACCGGATTTTCTCCCATGTCTCTGGTTGCGCGCCTTTTCGTACTGCTGATGTTGCTCATTGCCCCAGCCGCCGCACAGGCGGACGAAGGCTTCTATCCGATCATAGCCGACGACGGCACGGTGATCGCCAACCATCGTGTGTCCGTCGAGACCGAGAGCCGGATCGAGAAGCTTGCGGGCATCGTCATCGCAGGAAATCCGCAAGGGAGCATCACGCTCGCCGAGTTCTACGACGTGAACTGTCCGTTCTGCCGCGCTGCGTCCGGCGACATCGACGCGCTGCTCAAGCGCAATAACAAGCTCCGGCTCGTCCTCGTCCCGTTCCCGGTGCTTGGCATTCCGTCGATCCAGGGCACGCGCGCAGAGCTTGCGGTCGCGCGCCTCACCTCAGCGCAGGAGTTCTATCGCTTTCATCGCATGCTCGATAGCGAGCGCGGCACCGTCGACGGCACGCGCGCGCTTGCGGCCGCTGCGGCGATCGGCCTCGATCAGGCCAAGACGCTGGCGGTAGCGAACGAAGACGGCCTCGCCGACATCATGAAGGCGCACGTGCGGCTCGGCGATGCGCTCGGAATTCAGGCGACGCCGGGATTTGTCATCAAAGGTGTCGCGATCAACGGATATCCCGGACCGAAGGCGCTCGCGAAGCTGGTCGACTCGGTGGACCGCTGCGGCGCCGTGATCTGCGACGCAAAAGCTCAGTAATCGACACTGACGAGATAAAGCCCGTCCGGCGGCGCGACCTGGCCGCAGGCGGTGCGGTCGCGCGCTTCCAACGCACGCGCAAGATCGTCGACGCTCCAGCGGCTTTCGCCTACCATCACCAGCGAACCCACCATCGAGCGCACCTGATTGTGCAGGAACGAGCGCGCGCTCGCGTAGATGAAGACACGCTCGCCCTCGCGCTGCACGTCGAGCTGGTCGAGCGTCTTCACCGGCGATTTCGCCTGACATTCGCTGGCGC
>Ga0207803_1000017_pt1 | contig 28171 bp, 25 predicted proteins | sample LuqExpMetageno41_FD_187799 | JGI IMG/M metagenome (GOLD analysis project Ga0207803, IMG submission 187799) | Tropical forest soil microbial communities from Luquillo Experimental Forest, Puerto Rico - Sample 41 (SPAdes) | ecosystem: Environmental > Terrestrial > Soil > Tropical forest ...
AGACCTTGAGGTTTGAAACCCCAGCAGAGAGATTTAACGCATGTGTTGCGTCGATCGGTTGAGCCGGCAACCAAAAGCAGACATGGAGTCATTCGATGACCTCGTCGGCAACTTGGTGACGCCGTATCGCATAGACACCGGCATTCCAAGCAACCGAGACGCCAAGGGCGAAAACGAGGGCCACTGCCGATCCAAGCGCCACGACTGTGAGATGCAGCGTCAGCAATGCCACACCGAATCCGGCAAGGCCGGGAATGGCGCTCGCCAGTACGGCGGCTGTCGCGGGACCGCCAACGCGGCAATGCAGGATGAACATGATACTCGTATAGATCACTGGGAATACCGCAAGTACGCCGCTTCCCGCCGGGCCAATGCGGAAGCTTAGCGTCACCACCGCGCCGACCAGTAAAGCCACCATGGTCGATCGGAGTAGAAAGTCGTACCAGGGCCGCGTCGTTGGCGGCATCCGCACGAGGCGGAATGGCTCAACGATGAAAAAGCAAAAGCCGAAAACAACTACGTTGAGAGCGAATGCCGACAAGGCGGTCCAGTGGACAAGACTCAGCGACAAAGTGGCCACGAGCCAGACGGCAAACGCCAATGATGAGCTGATCCAGATCGTGTGGCGCTGCGCAAGCAAAACATAGATCGTTAGATAAATTGCGGTCGCCGCGTTCAGCGCGAGGCTCGCAACTGCGCTTGCAGAAATGAAAGCTGTGTCGTGATCGAGCGCTAGAAACACATAAACAGGCCCCGCCGAGACTGGCAGCGTCGCTACGAGTGCTCCGACAGTAGGACCTAATCTTTCAGCGATGACGGTTGCCACGCTCACAAACAAAGCAGTGACCGCCATCTTCAATGCGAGTTCAAACCAGTACGCGAATTCGGGAGATACAAAATGCATCTTGGGCGAAGGGGTAGCAATTTACGATTTGCAGGCTCGCTACCATCACGGAAGGGCGGATTCCAGCACTCCTTGACTTCTGCTCCTCGTTACACCAGTGCGTCCGTCCCGGAAGTATGCCTGCCGCATCGCATCGAAACTAACGATTGGCTGGCTCCATATCACGGCGTCCACTGCTCGACGGTAAACTGTCCGTGCGGTCAGTTCCTCGGGCGTAAATGCCGATGCCGTGCTCGCCACCATCACGACAGCAATCGCCGCTGCGGGCCACATGCTCTTTCTGATGCTCACGGTTCGCTCCGTCACTCTCTGAGTGTCGCAAGGCGCGCATAATCTGCCACCAGCGGGAGCGACGCCAGCCCACCAAGGAGCCCAAGCTCAATATCGCTTGTGGTAAAAAGCAGACATTTGCAGCGCAGAAGGCCATGCCCGCTTTATCCCTAAAAGCGGACATAGGTGCCGTGTTTGAAAATGTCCGCTAAGCGCCAGAAGAGGACATGGGATGACATGGCCGCCGAAGGCGGCTCATCGTTGCTCCAAGGCAAGCCGCGTTCCAAATGCGATAAGAATTGCACCGGTGGTTGCCTCGATTGTGCGTCTGATATGAGATCGATCGAACCATTTTCGGAAGCGACTGAAAAACAAAACCACGATTGAGAGCCATAGAATCCCTTCAACCCAATGGATCAGCGCCAACAGGATCGATTTGCCGAAGACCCAATCACCCGGACTAATAAATTGCGGCAGAAACGCGAGATAGAATACCGCCACTTTTGGATTGAGAATGTTCGTTAGAAAACCCTGAACGAAACAAGGAACGCTTTTGGTCGATCGCTGTTTCGGAATTGCCTTTCCAAACTCTCGGTTTGAGCCGTGAAATGCCTGCCAAAGCGACTGGGCGCCGAGCCAAATCAAATACGCTGCACCAAGTAATTTGACGACTTCGAATGCCGTCGCCGATTTCAGCAGAATCAGCGACAATCCAACTGCCGAAAGTGCCGCGTGCACAAAAAGCCCACAACAGATTCCAAAGGTAGTTAAAAGACCAGCACGTTGCCCTTGTGCCATCACATTCCGTATTACGAGGACCGTGTCTTGCCCGGGTGTTATGGTGAGAAGTGCGGCAATTCCCGCAAATGCGATGATTTGATGGTCGATGATCATTGCCCACCTGTAACGCTTGCTCTGCAACTTACCTTACGCGCTTGAAGTGGTGACCGATAGTGGACGAATGTCCGCTACATAGAAGCACAGCGATGTCATGTCTCCCCTACCGGGTCGGCTCCATCATCAACAGGCATACGCGCTAGAGGTGCCCGTGAGTGAGTATGCCTCTCGGCCACTCACGTCCGTGATGTCCGTTCTTCTCCCGAAAGCGGACCTTCGGCGCTGAAATTTTGTAGCAGCGGGTTGCGTCATCATCGGGGTCGCCCAGAACGCGAGCAGGAAGCGGGAATAAATGGGGTGACGGACGAACCTGTAGAAAAGCGACATCCGGAAGCTCGGATGGGGGGCTGCGAGTAACGCCTATGTTGGTTACGCTAGGTAAGCCCGGAATTTATGGACTCTGTATTATGGCAAGCCGTCGGATAAGATACATCCCAGGCACCTACCCGAGGTAGGCGCGTTCGCTCGTAGTAAAGGGAGGCGACCTTGCCCTCTGGCATCGTAGACCCGCTTTTTGGCGGTGAACCGAACCTCTCCACCGCCCAACGCGCGATCTACATCGCACTTGGTCTTGGAATGGCGGCGGCAGGCGCTCAACCGAGACCCAATCCGCTCCTGAATGTTCTTGCGTTGGCGGGCGGCTCCTACTTAGCCTGGAGCGGCTATCAGGGCCGCTGCCCAGTGAAAGCGGCCCTAATCGACAGGCAGAAAGAGTTGAGCCCGCCTTCTATGCACTCTTAGCCCTGGCCTGACACAACCAGAGAACTAGCGCGCCGCGCCAACGGCCGGCAGGCAAATCTTCGTAGAAAAGAAATAAGTCATCCTCGTGCCGCGAAGTGACGCGGGAAACATCAGTCTACGAGCCGCCGGGAGATTGTGCCGGCGGCTCCATACTAATTGATGGTTATTTCTTACGCTTCGTCAGGAGTCTGCTGGTCAGCTTCTTGCCTGGCGCTGGATCATTCCGCTTCCGCTTCGTACAGGAACCGGGTTCGTCCGGGTTCAGATCGCAAATACTGCTTCGGTGCCCTGACCCGTTCGCCGAAAAACGCGGCCGCGTGCCAGGGCCACCGCGGGTCGTAGAGCATACCGCGAGCAAGTGCGACGAAATCCGCGTCTCCGGTGCTGACGATCGCTTCTGCCTGTTCGAACTCTGTAATCAATCCAACCGCAACCACAGGAATGCTGATTGCGGACTTGATCGTGCGCGCGAGTGGTACCTGATAGCTCGGGCCTATCGGAATCTTTTGCTCCGGCGCGAGGCCACCGCTGGAGACGTGAATGGCCGCGCAGCCGCGCTTTTCCAATTCTCGGCAGAAGGTGGCGGTCTCTTCAATCGTCCAGCCGTTCACGATCCAGTCCGTTCCGGATACTCGCACGCTCACCGGATAGCCCGGGGGGACTGCCTCGCGCACTGCATCGAACACTTCTAGCGGGAAGCGGATGCGGTTCTCGTACGAGCCGCCGTATTCGTCCTCGCGTCTGTTTGAGATAGGCGACAGAAATTGGTGCAGCAGGTAGCCGTGCGCGGCATGCAGCTGGATGAGGTCAATTCCAAGCTGCACGGCGCGTTGCGCAGCCCCGACGAATCCCTGCCGGATCCCTTTCATCTGCTGATGCGTGAGCTCGACGGGACTAATCTGTCCGGATGCAAACGGAATGGCACTCGGGGCGACGGTCGTCCAGCCATTCGGCGCATCAGGGGCGATTTGCGCGCCGCCTAACCAAGGGACTTCAGTCGACGCCTTGCGGCCTGCATGCCCGAGTTGGATCCCAACCGCTATGGGAGAATGACGCCGAATACTTTCGATTGTCCGAGCGATCGAGGCTTCCGTTTCAGTCGAATACAGCCCCACGTCAGCGTATGTGATGCGTCCTTCCGTCGAAACCGCGGTCGCCTCTATGGTCAGCAATGCGGCGCCGGACATTGCGAGATGACCGAGATGGATCAGGTGCCAGTCGGTCATGCAGCCGTCTTGCGCCGAATACTGGCACATCGGCGCGATTACGATGCGGTTGGGCAGCTCGATGGCTCCCAGCTTAAAGGGTTCGAATAGTTTGCTCATCGACTTCGGAGAGCACAAAGGGTCCGTTCGGAAACGCTACGCTGCGGCGCTTCGTTCCGACATTGGAGCGGGGTCCTCGAACAACTCTGAATCTCGGCGTTATGTCGGATTTTGACCCTAGCTGAGATACGCCAGCTTGCGACCTAAGTCCGCTTCTATCCGACGCGGACGTGCGCAGGCTGGATCTGGTGCACTTTGCGCTGTCGAGGGAGCGTCACCTCATGCTTCTGAGGGTAAAGCGGATATCGCTTACGCTCGCGCTTCTGCGATGTCTGCACCGTTGCCCCGGTTGCGTTTGATTACGCGCGGACCGGCGGCGAGACGCGCCGGCAATTCGTAACGCAACGCCAGGGCATCGTGCGGGTGCGATACAGGACCTCCTTTGTGCCCATCTTGAGAATAACGTCAGGATGGGCACTTACCCACGTCCCGCGCATCGCAACCTCGCGCAGCAGAGCGTCGAGATTGGCGCGGCCACGTCCCTCGTGAATCGGGTTGACCCGACCAGCACGCCATCGACGCTCGCTTGATTCCGAACCTGCGTTGAGTGGCGAGTGGGCACTGGTCCGCAAACGTTGAGCCCGGCCCTGCGACTATTGCGGTTTCTGATACTTCAGCACGAACTCATCAATTGGCGTAGGCGCGCGGAAGACGATTACGTCGCGTGTGTCTTCGGGGTGGCGCAGAAAATCGCCTGTCGCGACAAGCTTGAATCCCGCCGCTTCGATTTCCTTACGCAAGACCGCTTCCTCGATGCGATGAAAGGTTTTTCCGACCGTGGCCCCGTCGCCCGCTTTTGCGGAGTGGTCGGCGATCACCAGGTAGCCGCCGGGCTTCAGCGCCGCAAACAGTTTTCGATTCATTTCGGCGCGATCGACCTGCATGTACGTCATGTCGTGATACGCGAAGAAAAATGTGATCAGGTCGAGGTTGCGCACGTCCGGCGGCAGCGGGTCGTCGTAGTTCCGCACGATATGGACGACGTTTTTCATCACTGGGTTCTTGCTGCGCAGGTCGAACTTGTCCTTGACCTGCCGCTCCAAGACCTCCGCCGAGTCCTGGGCATAGACGATGCCAGTCGGACCGATGGCGCGCGCCACGAGCTCGGTCGTGTAGCCGGCGCCCGCTTCCATATCGAGCACCTTCATGCCTTCTTTCACACCGGCGAAACTCAACAGCTTGACGGGATCGCGGCGCTTGTCGGTGTTGCGGTCGGCGTCGGTTCGATCGGGCGCGGAGACGATCGCGTTGTAATCTTGCGCTGCCGCGTGCGTTGACAGCGCACTGGTAATTGCTATCGCCGCCAGCGTCGCGAACACAGGTTTCATAATTTTTCCCTTCGCGTAGTAAGTGTGGATCGCACTGCTGGCGAGTCCTTCGCGCCGGCTGGTCGCCCTGGATCATGATCGCAGAAAAGCTGCTCCATTATATCCGTTCCTTGCATCGAGTATTGCCCAAGAAACTTCGTCCCGCGCCAGAACGGCTTACGAGGGCGGGTCGCGGTCGCGAGTTCATCGTTTGTTCCATAAAAATGATCCAGGCAGTTAGCCCAGATCATCTTCTCAAATCTAAGGTTAGGCAGCTTTCCGGCGCCGATGACCTACCGACATACCGAGCTGATAAGCCTTCATCCGAATTGTTGCCTCGCTTCGCTTCATGGCTTTGGCGATTTTTGAAACCGGCGTCTTCGCGCGGGAGTGACTTTTCAATTCGCGGAGGTCGGCCGGTGTCCAGACCTTGTATGAGCGCTTCTTAACTTTCTTTGCCATTGTAAATACCCGAATAGTTATGAGGACCGCCGCACATTGCAGATTTCGGTTTGAATGTCTAGCGCCGCAAAAAAAATACGTTTGGTCAGGACAAATTTATGTTCGGCACCGACTGGTGGTGATTGATCCAGAACATGCGGTAGACGAAATCGCCGAGTTGAATTTCCGCCCGGCTTCTCTGCGGAAGATCATGAACGCAATGCGAAGGCGGCTCGTAGGGTCCCGCGTCTCATACTGAGGAGCGGCGCGGAGCGCCGCGTCTCGAAGGAGCGTCTGGCTTTGCAGTGCTGCTGACAGAATTACAGCCACTACCCCCAAAGCTTCTGGACGGCGGTATCGACTTGCCGCGCATTTTGTTTTGCAGAATGTACCGCTCTGGATTGTATTTCGTGTGGAGGCTTCTCATTGCGTGCACCACAGGCGACACGCTGTGGAAATACCCAAGCTCCCACCTCCGGTTGGTTGGCGACCTTGCTATTTGAATCTGTTCGCGATTCGCGGAGCCACCGCTGGTCAACTCCGCTCCGGACAGCGCAATTTTCGGTATCAGGATACCTGTGTAGCGCCAGTGCAACGAGATGGGAAACAAAAAGGAAAGTCAGTGCAGTGGTAAAATCCGGTGAAGACAACGCGTTCAAACTAAATTCCCGTAAGTACAACGCGTTCAAACACGGCGCCTTCGCCAGATATGCAGTTCTCCACAATGAGAGCGAGGAGGAGTTCTGGGAGCTTAATGCAAACTTGTTTGAGGAGCTTCGGCCAGAGGGCGCTCTCGAACAGGAGACCGTCTCCTCAATTGCGAAGCTCATTTGGGCCAAACGCCGAACCGAAAAAATGTTCAACCACGAGCTCGAATCGGCACAAGAGTCCCCATATTTTCCGATTGCAGCGATCATTCGTAAGATGCAACAAGACGTTGATTTGGCAAAAACTCGCAAAGAACTCGACAAATATATCGGAGTAATGCGAGAGCCGTTCCTATCCAATATTCGACAGAAAATTGGTGATGCAAATGATTTGGATTTTCCTGCTTACCTTGAACGCGTAAAGGCAGCTCTCAGATCAACCCGCCACTGGATCGCATTGGAGATGGCGGCGCAAACGTCAGACCCAATCTATTCGGGGATTCGCGCAGAGACAGGGCAGGAAGTGAACGTGAAGTATTTGGCGGCCCTGGAACGTATAGACGCAATGATTGATCGCGCTTTCAAGCGGCTTTTTCAGCTGAAAGGGTTTAAAGAGATTGTTACCTCACGTGACCGTACTCAGATTGGCAGCAAGGAACGCAGTGTCAGCAGTACGTGACTGCTTGGCCATCGCATTATAGTGGCGAATAAAACAGACTACCATCGCCGGTGCACGGAGTGGAAGGGTCGCATAATAACGTGCTGAGCCTAGGGGCCACGCTGCAGCTCCGCCGTGTCGCCCAGCGCCGCGATCTGTGCACCATAGGCTGCTGCCGAAGGTGTTGCGTCCTGCTGCATCATATCACTGCGCGCAGAATTGCGTTGCTCGGCAGGCGGATAGATCGATGCAGTTCGGCGGGCTCGGGAATGTCCGAAATTGGGAGACGACGTTTGATGTGCGTCAAAACCGAGCAAACTAACGATGGCTCAATGCGGCTGATAACTTGCAAAATCGATAAAGCTGCCTGAACTTTATTGATCGTAGCAGCAGGAGTGGGGGCGGCATTTTGTCTCTGATTGATCTCACCATCGACTCTGTAAACAAAGCAATCGCCGAGTACGACGTAATTGGGCGAGAGGCCTTTCTTGCCAAATATGGATTTGGACAATCGAGAAGCTACCTGGTTCGGGTGAACGGAAATCTATACGATTCAAAAGCGATAGCTGGCGCAGCACACGGGTATTTGCCTGGTCTAGAGCCGCTGCAAGCAAACCAGTTCTCAGGAGGCAATGCGACCGTAAAAAAAGTCCTCGACGACCTTGGCTTTGAGGTCGTTGTAGGCGGCGCAGATGTCCTCCCTAGACCAGGAGACGTTCTGGGCAACACCGACGTAAGCCGCATCTTCGGCGTTGGCACAATGGGCGGGATGCGGCGGAGTACAAGCCGCAACCTGCTCGTCTTGATCTCTGATCCGTTCAAAGGACTTTATCAGGACCGATGGGAAGGCGGCGTTCTTCATTACACCGGAATGGGGCCCGAGGGCCCACAGGACATCAACTACGCACAGAACAGAACCCTGGCCCAATCGCCCGCAACTGCGATCACCATTCACCTTCTCGAAGCTATGGAGCCAATGAAATATACCTACGTCGGCGAGGTGGAGCTTTCCGGCAAGCCTTACCAGGAACAACAATTCGACAAAGCGGGAAAGCTACGCGACGTTTGGATGTTTCCTCTCAAGTTAAAGTCGGGCGGTTCTGTTCCCGTTCTAACACACCGACAGGCGCAAGTGATCGAGCAGGCGCACTCGCGATTGGCGAGGCGGCTTTCTACCGACGAGTTACGGCTCCGAGCCAAAGCAGCGAATAAAAAGCCCGCTGTAAGAAATTCTCAAACAGTCGTATTCGTTCGCGATGCTGCGGTGCCCGAGTACGTGAAGCGACTCGCGAACGGAATTTGCGATCTGTGCTCACAAAAGGCGCCGTTCCGGGACGGCTATGGCGAGCCCTATCTCGAATGTCACCATGTCGACTGGCTCGCCAGGGGCGGCGCAGACGCGGTTGAGAACGCGGTGGCGCTGTGCCCGAACTGTCACCGAAAAATGCATGTTCTGGATTCGACGGCCGACCGCAAACAGTTGTTACGGAAAATCACTGCACGCGACTTGTAGGAAGTCGAGCCTGCTCGGCCGCTCGGAGCCTCCTCGATGTGATAGGTGCGGGTCGGCTCGATCTCTGCTCAAAACAAGGGATGAGGCACGCCGCAGTACACAGCAGTCATCGAGGCATGGAAAAAGACCGCCCCGTTCGACAGCTTTATCAAAACTGCTCGCGACCAAATACTAAAGGCTGGGGCATTCGATGCTTACGCGACCAGAACCGAGAGCGGGATCGGGCAAGGCAACGACTATCAGATCATCGAAGTGACCTACGAAGCAGGGTATTATTCTGGTGAAGATCGGCGAGACCTAATCGAGGAAATGCGCCATGCGGCCGATTGGTGCGATCAGCAACTCTCGACGATTGAGGCGCAAGTGCCTCCGCTAGCCTATCCCGCATGGGACCCAGCGTTCCGCGATCGGAAACCCCGAGGGGGTTGAGAACACCCGGTGCCACGCAGCCGGGTACCGCCATTTGTTGTCTTCTCCCTAAGATTCACGTGCTTCCGTTAGCGCTCGCAATGCCGACTGTTGCACCTTGCATGCGGAACTGGAACCGGTCTATTGGCGGGAGTGCATGGTGGACCTGACCAAGACCTTTGACGTGATTGTCGTTGGCGGCGGCAATGCCGCTCTGTGTGCGGCGATCAGCGCTCGCCGCAACGGCGCGTCTGTGCTCGTCGTCGAAGCTGCCCCGAAATTCTACCGCGGCGGCAATACCCGGCACACGCGCAATATGCGGTGCGCGCACGACCACGCAACCGACACCCTGACCGGCCCATATCCGGAAGAAGAGCTCTGGACCGATCTCCTGCGCGTGACCGAGGGTCATACAAACGAAGAACTCGCGCGTCACATGATCCACGAGTCGAAGGAGATGCTGGTGTGGATCGCCGAGCAAGGCGTCCGCTTTCAGCCCTCTCTCGGCGGCACTCTGAGCCTCGGCCGGACGAATTCGTTCTTCCTCGGCGGCGGCCGCGCGATGCTGAATTCGCTGTATGCGACAGCCGAGAGTCTCGGTGTCGAGGTCCTCTACGAAGCGCCTGTGGTCGATCTCGAACTCGATGGAGCGACTTTCCGGTCCGCGACCGTCCAGATCCGTGGCGAACGCAAACGTGTCCGTGCTGCCGCCATGGTCGCAGCCTGCGGCGGCTTCGAAGCAAACATCGATTGGCTGAAAGAATACTGGGGTGCGCCGGCCGAAAACTTCCTCATCCGCGGCACCCCCTACAATCGGGGCGACGTGCTCAAGATGCTGATCGACCGGGGCGTCGAGAAGATCGGCGACCCCACCCAGTGCCACGCCGTCGCGATCGACGCGCGGGCGCCGAAATACGATGGTGGCATCATCACGCGCCTCGACTGCATCGTCTTCGGCATCGTCGTCAACAAGCATGCGCAGCGCTTCTACGACGAAGGCGAAGACGTCTGGCCGAAACGTTACGCGATCTGGGGCCGGCTTGTCGCCGCCCAGCCTGACCAGATCGGCTACATCATCTTCGATGCGCCCAAAATGAAGCTGTTCATGCCGTCCTGCTTTCCAGCCGTGGAAGCGCCGACGTTGAGCGATCTGGCGGAGAAATTCGGCCTCAATCCGACCGCGCTCAACGACACGGTCGCGAAATTCAACGCCGCGGTGCGGCCCGGCACCTTCGACCACACCACGCTCGACGACTGCCGGACCGAAGGCCTCAAGCCGGACAAAACGCACTGGGCGCAGCGCATTGATACGCCGCCATTCTACGGCTACCCGGTCCGGCCCGGGATCACCTTCACCTATCTCAGCACCAAAGTGAACAAGCAGGCCCGCATGCTGATGGCCGACGGACGGGAGACGGCAAACATGTTCGCTGCCGGCGAGATCATGTCCGGAAACGTGCTCGGCCGCGGTTACGCCGCCGGCATCGGCATGACCATCGGCAGTGTTTTCGGCCGGATTGCGGGACGGGAGGCGGCTCTCAATGCACGCAACTGAGGCCCTGGTCGAAGCCGACCGGCTGATGACCCTGTGTAATTCGTGCCGCTACTGCGAAGGCCTCTGCGCGGTGTTTCCGGCGATGGAAATGCGCAATTCATTCGCCGACTCCGATCTCAATTACCTCGCCAACCTCTGCCATTCTTGCGGCGCCTGCTACATCGATTGCCAATTTTCGCCGCCGCACGAGTTCAATATCAACGTGCCCAAGACGCTCGCGCGCGTGAGGGGCGAGTCCTATGCCGTTTATGCTTGGCCCGGCGCGCTCTCCGGTCTTTTTGCGCGTAACGGACTGGCCATTTCGATTGCTGTTGCCCTGAGCGTGACCGCTTTCATCTACGGATTCGCCTCGGCTCCGGCTTTCAGTGCGCCCCAGAGCGGCGCCGGTGCGTTCTATCAAATTATGTCGCACAATGCGATGGCGCTGCTGTTCGGTGCCGCCTTCCTGTACGCGATGCTGGCACTCACGCTCAGCGTGCGCAATTTCTGGCGCGGCATCGGCGGCAAGGCCGCGCCGTCCGATAGCAGTTCGGTCTGGGAGGCGTTCCGCGACGCCGCCTCGCTCCGTTATTTGGACGGCGGTGGCGCAGGCTGCCTGAATGCCGAAGACGCTCCGAAGGACATGCGCAAGCATTATCACCACGCGACGTTCTATGGCTTTGTGCTCTGCTTCGCCGCGACCTGCGTGGGGACCCTGTATCATTATTTGCTTGGCCGAGAGGCACCTTATCCCTGGTACGATCTGCCGGTCGTGCTCGGCAGCCTAGGCGGCATCGGACTTATCGTCGGTCCGATCGGTCTGCTGATCGCGAAAGCGAGACGGGCCAAAATCCTCACCGAAGAACGTCAGCTCGGCATGGACGTGGGCTTCACAGTCATGCTGCTTTTGACGGCACTTACCGGTCTGCTGCTGCTCATCCTGCGTCAGACCTCGGGCATGAACGCGCTGCTCGCGCTGCATCTCGGCGTCGTGTTCGCGCTGTTCGTCACCCTGCCCTACGGAAAGTTCGTGCACGGCATTTATCGGTTCGCCGCGCTGGTCCGGTACGCACAGGAGCAGCGTGCCGGCGGCGCGCCGGGACTCGGATTGGAGTAGTCGCGATGCTGACCGTCGCCACTGAGAGTATACGGGTGCCGGCCAAGCAGGAGCCGCGCGCGGAAAAGCACTAAGGCGACTTACCTCCGATGGCGCGCCGTCCCGCGAATGCGGCGCCGGTCGCCTGTTCGACGCGGATTGCCTCGTTCCATTTCGCCATACGCTCGGAGCGCGCGAACGACCCTACTTTGAGCTGATCGGCCTGCCAGCCAACCGCGAGATGCACGATGGTGACATCCTCGGTCTCGCCCGAGCGCGCCGAGATGATCGTCTTCCAGCCTGCCTCTTTTGCTGCATCGAAAGCGGCTTTCGTTTCCGTCAGCGTGCCGGCCTGGTTGGGCTTAATGAGAGCCGCGTTGCAAGCCTCGCCTGCTGCGGCGGCGCGTACGCGCTCGGCGTTCGTCACCAAATAATCATCGCCGATCACCTGCACGCGATCACCCACCGCGCGCGTGAACATTTGCATGCCGGCGTCATCGTCTTCAGCGACCGGGTCCTCGACCGAAACGATCGGATAGCGCCCGCACCACTGCGAAAGGCGCGCGACGAAGCCTTGCGTGTCGAGATCCTCGTTGTCGGCAGCGAGCCGGTAGCGGCCGGCGCTGCCGAATTGCGAGGCGGCGACGTCGATCGCAATTCCGACATCCTCGCCCGGACGAAAGTTTGCTCGCTCGATCGTCTGCACCATGCGTTCGAGCGCCTCCTCGTTGGAACCAAATTCCGGCCACCAGCCGCCCTCGTCCGCGACGCCGCGCAGCCGCCCGAGTTCCGTCATCAGCGCGCCGCCGGCACGATAGACCTCGGCGACGATCTCGTTCGCCTCCATGAACGAACGCGCGGCGAGCGGCACGATCAAGAAATCCTGCAGGTCGATGCGCCGCCCCGCATGCGCGCCGCCGCCGAACAACTGCACCATCGGCATCGGCAGCTGCACGTCCGCGCCGCCCGCGAGATGGCGCCACAGCGGCACGCGTGCAGAGGCAGCAGCCGCGTGCGCCGCCGCCATCGAGACGGCGATGGTCGCATTGCCGCCGAGCCTCGATTTCTGCGGCGTGCCGTCGAGCGCGATCAGCGTTTCGTCGATGAGAAATTGATCGTCGGCGGGCATACCGATAAGCGCGGGGCGGATCACGTCGCAAATGGCGGCAAGCGCCTTGCCCACATCGAGCCCGCCGAATCTGTCGCCGCCGTCCCGCAATTCGAGCGCTTCCCGACTGCCGCGCGACGCACCGGCCGGCGCGATCGCCCGGCCCACGCTGCCGTCGTCGAGCGCAATCTCCGCCTCGACCGTCGGCCGCCCCCGCGAATCCCAGACGCGGCGTGCAAGAATGTCCTTGATCGTGCCGGTCATCGTTCGCCCTTTCGCAATTCCATGCGCCACGCCTCGGCGAGCGCAGGCAGCGTGCTCACTGGCTCGCGCAGCAGCGCGCCCGCGACGCTGCGCACGCGGTCTTTGTCGCGCTCCGTGGTGACATATTCGACCGGCGACTTTCCGTCGACGCGGGCGAGAAACAAACCGGGCAGCAGGGCGCTCGTGCGCGCCTCGAATATGTCCGGCCCCTCCCAATCGACGCCGGCGAGGTACGCATCGACGAAGGCGACGAATGCCGACAGAAAGGCATCCTGCGCCCGCGGCACCCACAAACACTTGAGCAGCAGATGGTTGAGGCAAAACGCGACATCGAACGCAGGATCGCCCCACCAAGCGCATTCCGCATCGAGAAACACAGGCCCGCGCGAGCCGACCAGAATGTTCTTCGGACTGACATCGCCGTGCACGAGCGTCAATTTCGTCGTCGCCGTGACGCGCTCGAGATGCCGCAAACGCTCGGCCAGCTCCGGATGCGCATTCGCCGTGGCCAGCAGATAGGGCTCGAGGCGAATGGCGTGAAAGATCGCGTCGGAGGCGAAGCGCGCGGACAGGTCGGGCATCTTCGCCGTCTCGCTGTGAATGCGCGCCAGACGCCGACCGACTTCCGCAGCGACATTGACGGAGACGGTCGCATCGCGCAGTTGCGCCTTCCAGTTCGGAAACGCCTCCTCCGGCAGGTACTCCATGGCGAACACGCCGGCCTGCGCGTCGGCAGCCAATACCTTCGGCACAGCGTCGGGAAGGAACGCGCAGACCACCTCGAACCACGCCGCCTCGTTCGCATTCCGCTCGACCGGCGCGAACCAGTTTGCCGCGACCCGTAACTTCGGCAACGCGCGCTTGACGCAGAAACGCGCCTCGCCCGCGTGCACCAGCCAGATGTCAGACGACACGCCGCCGGTCAGCCTGCGCAACGCAAGCGGCGCATCGCGCGGCACGAGCGCGGAACACGCGATGAAATCCGTGATCGCACGGTCGACCTCCTGCGGCGCTGGTTCAAGCATTGCGGCCAAGTTCCGAATTGCTTCCCGTTCCGGAATACCCGAATATCCGCGCCGTTCCCATGGATTATCTCGTGCAGGCCGCACCCATGACCATGACTTTCGAAGCGGCCATTGCCGCGCGCACGCAGGCGATGCTCGACGCCTGCACGCGCTGCGGCAAATGCGTCGAGGCCTGTCCGATGACCGGCCCGGCGGGCGTCGGCGCCTCGCCCACGGAAGTGATCTCCGGCGTACTCGCCATTGTGCGTACCGGCGACGGCCCGGCGGCGTCGAAAGCCTGGGCGCGCGGTTGCACGCTCACCGGCGACTGCATCGACGCGTGTGGCGACGGCGTCAATCCGCGCTTCCTGCTGGCGATGGCGCGCGCAGAGATGACGCGGCATTCAATCGACCTAAAGGACCGGCGCAGGCAGGGCATCAATAATTTCCGCGCGGTGGCGGACGGCGTGAGCGTGCTCACGCGCATGCAACTGACGGACGACGAACTCGCGCGGCTTGGCCAGCAGGTTGCAGCGCGGTTCGACAGCGGCTCGACGGCAAAGCCGGGCGAGCGGCCGGATTTCGTATTCTACACCGGCTGCAACGTGCTGAAGACGCCGCACATTGCATTGCTCGCGCTCGACGTCATGGATGCGCTCGGCGTCACCTACCGCGTGATGGGCGGCTCGACGCATTGCTGCGGCGTCATCCACCTGCGCACCGGCGATCTCGACATGTCGGGTCGGCAGGCGATGAGCTCGATCGAGAGGCTCGCCGAAGGCAAGACCGGCGTGATCTCCTGGTGCGCGAGCTGCCATCAGCAATTCACGGAAGTCTCCCTGCCTGCCTACGAAGCCGTGCGCGGCGCAAAGCCGTTCGAGATGACGCCGTTCATGCTGTTCCTCGCCGAACGCTTCGAGCAGCTCAAGCCAATGCTGAAGAAACCGGTGCCGCTGCGCGTCGCGCTGCACCGGCATCGCGGCGTGAAGGGGACGATGGAAGCAGCGGAGACGCTCTTGCGCATGGTGCCCGGAATCGACCTCGTCGAATTGGGCGGGCCCGGCGTCGGGCTAATGAGCAATGCGCTCGGCTGCCTGCCGGATTACAAACGCGAATTACAGAAGAGCGAGCTGGAAGCCGCCGAAGCCGCCGGCATCGACGCGCTCGTAGCGCTCTATCATGTCGATCATCGCGAGCTGTGCGCGCACGAGCGCGACTGGCCGTTCCGCATCGTCAATGTCCTGGAGATCGTCGGCGAAAGCATGGGGCTCTCACATACCGACGAATTCAAGCGGCTGAAGCTCATGCAGGACGCCGACGCGATCCTCGCCGACTGCGCCGACGCGATTGCCGAGAGCGGCATCGACGCGACGAAAGCGCGCGAGGTGGTGATGAGCGGCATGCTCGCCGAGCAGCCGCTGCCGTTGCGGGGACGCGCAGCTTCCACTCGCCCGCAATCTGCCGATTAGGCGTCAGCTCTCCCACGGTCATTGCCGGGCTCGACCCGGCAATCCATGAGGCTTCTCCGTGAGTCCAGCGGTAATTCTGTTCGAGTGGCACTTCCTCATGGATGCGCGGATCAGGCCCGCGCATGACGCCTCACATCGGCGTGGATCCCTAAACCTCAGCCTCCGGTCCGGCGAGCCTTGCGGGCGGAGTCACAAGTTCGGCCGCCGACCCGTCCGTCCCAAGTTGCGGCCTCTCTTCCGCATTATGCACATGATAGAGCTGCGGCGCGGCGCGGTTGACGTGCAGTTGGAAAATGTCCGGCCGATTGTAGTGTCCCGCGAAATCGTGCCTTAGCTTCATCTGGATTGCGAGGTCCATATTGCAGTCGGTGGAGAGGATGCCCTCTTCCGGTCCCATTGGCCCGGCGATGATGCGGCTCATCGGATTGACGATCAGACTGCCACCACAACAATTCGGATCGCGCAGGAATTTCTCGCTCTCCGGCGAGGGCTCCAGCATCTCGATCATGCGCTCGTCGATCGTGCCGCAGGCCGAGATCACGAACGCCTTGCTCATCTGTGCGAACGCCTGCGAGTCGATGGCGACGCGGTTGCGCAGCGGATCGCCGCTGGTCGGGAAATGATTGGGCCAGCTCATCACATGGATGCGCGTGCCTTCCGCGATCAGCGCGAAGATCGCCAGCGGATTGGAATTCTCGCCGCAAATCAGCCCCGACACCGGGCCGAACTCGGTGACGAAGGCGCCGAACGTGTCGCCGTGGCCGCCGGTATGCACCAGCCGCTCGCCGACGGTCGGCATGATCTTCTGGTGCTTGCGGATCAGCCGCCCGTCCGGGCCGATGTACAATTGCGTGTTGAACATCGTGCCGAGCGTGTCAGGCATCTTCTCGCACACGCCGATCACGACATACGCATTGGCGTCGCGCGCGGCGGCGCAAAGTGCATCCGTCTCAGGCCCGGGAATCTCGACGGAATTCTTGAACAGCTCGACGGAGAGCTTGTTCGCCAGCGTGCCGGTCGCGGCATGATGGTGATACCAGACCGGATGCGCCGGGATGAATCCTTCCGGAAAGCCGATGACGCGCGCGCCCTTCGCGCCTGCTTCACGGATCAGCCGACACGCTTTTTCGGTCGAGCCCTCGCGGTCGAGGAACACGGAGGCGGCCTGCACTGCCGCGACACGCACGTTTTCGTACACGTCACCCATTTGAGGTTTCCATCAGCCTTGCGGCACAACCGCGATGGCTTCGATCTCGAACAGCGCGTCGGGCCGCGCGAGCTTGACGATCTGTACCGCGGTGCTCGCCGGCGGCGCCTTGGTGTTCACGAATTTGTCCCGCACCTCGAAGAAGATCGGCAGGTGCGCCATGTCGGTAAAATAATTCGTGATTTTCACCACGTGGGAAAAGTCGGCACCAACCGAAGCGAGCGCGGCTTTCAGGTTCACGAACGCCTGCGTCGCCTGCGCTCGGAAATCGCCGGGCGCGCCGGCGAATTTGCCGTCCGGCGTCATGCCGAGTTGGCCCGAGATATAGATCGTCCGCGCTGGACCCGCGGTTTCCACTACATGCGTATAGCCACGCGGTGTCGGCATTGTGGGCGGATTGAAAAAGCGGTTATCAGCCATCCCGGTCTCCTCTTTTTGCTTGGCAGCATCCTACCGGTGGAACCCGGGCAGTTGAAACCCCCGCATGCTGTTCCGCCTACTCCGAATATTCCCGGCGCCGGCGAACCGTCGATCCGGCCAGTGGCAGCGGCGATCGCCAATGCGATCTTCGACGCGACTGGCGTGCGCATCCGACGCGTTCCTTTTTCGCCGGACCACGTGAAAGCCGCCTTGAGCTGACGCTGAAAAGAATTACAAAAATAAAAATCGGCGCGCCCGAGGGCGCGCCGATTTGCATTTCTCCACGATCAATCCCCCTTGAACGCCGGCTTCTGCTTGGCGACGAACGCTTCGTAGGCGCGTTCGTAGTCCTTGGTCTGCATGCAGATCGCCTGCGCCTGCGCTTCTGCCTCGATCGAGTCGTCGATGCCCATGCTCCATTCCTGATGGATGCAGCGCTTGGTCATGGCGTGGCCGAAGGTCGGACCGGCGGCGAGCGTCTTCGCCAGCGCCTGCGCGTCCGCAAGCACGGCCTCCGGAGCGCTAAGCTTGTTGTAAAAACCCCAACGCTCGGCTTCTTCGCCGCCCATAGCGCGGCCGGTGTACAGCAACTCGGCCGCACGCCCTGCCCCAATGATGCGCGGCAGCATGTTGCAGGCGCCCATATCGGCGCCGGCGAGGCCGACGCGGACGAACAGGAAGGCGACCTTGCTCTGCGCCGTTCCGTAGCGCAGGTCGGATGCCATCGCGAGGATCGCGCCCGCGCCGGCGCAGACGCCGTCGATCGCGGCGACGATCGGCTGCGGACAGGCGCGCATCGCCTTGACCAGATCGCCGGTCATGCGCGTAAACGCAAGGAGGCCGCTCATGTCGCCCTTGCGCTGCATCTCGACCAGCGGGCCAATGATCTCGTGCACGTCGCCGCCTGAGCAGAAGTTGCCGCCGGCGCCGGTGATCACGATGGTCTTGATTTGGTCAGCGTAAGTCAGGTCACGGAATAGGTCGCGCAATTCGGCGTAGGATTCGAGCGTAAGCGGATTCTTCCGCTCCGGCCGGTTGAGCGTGATGGTCGCGACCGGTCCATCGACCTGCCACAGGAAGTGCTTCGGTACAAAGCGATTGAAATCCAATCGCGCCGGATGGAAGCGGTCAGCGGTTCTGGCTGGCGTATCGAGCATCGATCTCTCCTTATCCTGCAAAGGTCAGCCCGCCGCTCACGCTGATCACCTGACCGGTGACGTAGTCGGAGCTGGAGCTTGCGAAGAACACGATCGCGTCGGCGATCTCCTGCGGTTTGGCGAAGCGCTTGAACGGAATCGCGCGCACGAATGCTTCCTTCAATTTATCCGGCCGCGACTGCAGCATCGGCGTGTCCGTCGGCCCGGGGCAGACGCAGTTCACGTTGATCGAATACCGCGCCATCTCGCGCGCGAGCGACTTCGTGAACGCGATCAGTCCGCCCTTGGCCGCGGCATAGGTCGTCTCGCCGCTGCTGCCCACGCGCCCGGCGTCGCTGGACACGTTGACGATCTTGCCGCCGCCGGCCGCGATCATAGCCGGAAGCAGCGCCTGCGTCAGGTGCAGCGGGCCGTTGAGATTGATGGCGACGACCTTGTCCATGTATTCCGGCGCGTTCTCGATGAACGGCTGGATGTCGTTCCAGCCCGCCGCATTCACCAGGATATCGATACGTGAGTGCCGCGCCAGCACGTCGGCCGCGCAGCGCCGAACGGACTCGCGGTCGCCCATGTCGATCTGCACGTAATCGACCGCGAGCTTGAGCTGCCGCGCTTCCTCAGCCAACGCCATGCCTGCCTTCTCGTTGAGATCTGCGCAGACGACCAACGCACCTTGGTGCGCGAGCTCCATCACCGTCGCCCGGCCGATGCCGGAAGCGCCTCCGGTGACGAGCGCGACCTTGTTTTCCAGCTTCATGACGCAGTTCCTTCCTTCTCCGCCGAACGCGCGAGAAACGCATCGACGCGCTGGCGCGTCTCGGGTTCGGTCAACAAATTGCGGGTGAATTCCAATTCCTGCACGTAGCCGTCGCGATCCTGCCGACTGGCCGCCGCAAGGCACGCCTTGCACGCGGCAAGCGCCGGAGCAGGAAGGCTCGCGACGCGCAAGGCGACGTCGCAGGCGCGCTGCGCGAGATCCGCGCGCGGCACAGCCCAATGCACCACGCCCAGAGCCGCCGCGCCCGCGCCGTCCAGAACTTCCGCGGTGAGGATCAGCCGCGCGGCAATCGACGGACCGCAAATGCGGGTCAGCCGCTGCGTGCCGCCGGCGCCCGGAATGAGGCCGAGCCGCGCTTCCGGCAATCCGATCTTGGCTTCGTCCGCCGCGATGCGCAGATCGCAAGCGAGCGCGAGCTCAAGTCCGCCGCCGAGCGCCGCCCCGCCGATCTCGGCCAGTGTGACGAAAGGCAGCTGTTCGAGCCGCACATAAAGCCGCTGGATGTTCGCGACATAGGCATAGGTGCGGTCCGGCCCGTCGCGCATGTCCATGCGCGCGCGGATTTCGCTGAGATCGGCGCCGGCGCAGAACACCTTCTGCTCAGAACGGATGTGCAGGACCTTGCAGGCTCCGCTCGCCTCGATCGCATCGAGCTCGGCTGCGAACGCGACAAGCCAATCCTCGCTGATCGCGTTCACTGGCGGGCGGCGCATCGTGAGCGTGGTCACTCCGTGACTGGTGCTGACCGCGAACATCGCTCTAGACCGCCTCGGACTCATGAATGGGACCGTTCACGCGCAGCATGAAGCGCTGGATCTTGCCGGTGGCGGTCTTCGGCAAGCTGTCGACGAACTCGATCCAGCGCGGATACTTCCACGGACCGATGCTGCGCTTGACGTGCACTTTCAATTCTTCGTAGAGCGCGCGGCTGTTGTCGTCGTCGTGTCTGTCCTTCAGCACGACGAAAGCGCGCGGCTTGATCAAGCCGTTGCCGTCCTCCGCCGGAACGACGGCCGCTTCGAGCACGCGCGGGTGCCCGATCAGCGCGGCCTCGACTTCGAACGGCGACACCCAGATGCCGCTCACCTTGAACATGTCGTCGGCACGGCCGCAGTAGATATAGACACCATCGGGACGGCGCACGAATTTGTCGCCAGTCCGCGTCCACTCGCCGACGAAGGTGCGGCGCGTCTTCTCACGCTGATTCCAATACCCGGCGGCAGACGACTCGCCGCGCACATAAAGCTCGCCGATCTCGTTGTCCGCGACAGGGCGGTTCTCTTCGTCGACGAGCTTCAGATCGAAGCCGTCGACCGCAATCCCGGACGTGCCGTATTCGACGCGGCCCGGCACATTGGTGAGGAAGAGATGGCCGCACTCGCTCGACCCGACGCCGTTCACGATATCGATGCCGAAGCGCTGCTTCCACGCCTCGCCCACATGCGAAGGCAACGGCTCGCCCGCCGAGAAGCAGACGCGCAGCCGCTCAGCCGTGAAGCCGTCCGCCGCCGCGACGTCAGCGAGCATCGCCGCATAGAGCGTCGGCACCGCAAAGAACAGTGTCGGCTTGTACGCGCGCAGCATCTCGAACACGGTCTGTGGCGTCGGCCGTTCCGGATAGAGAACCGACGTCGCGCCGACGGCCATCGGACAAATCATCGCATTGCCGATGCCGTAGGCGAAGAAGAGTTTCGCCGCCGAGAAGATGACGTCGTCTTCGCGGTAGCCGATCCGGCTCACGCCCGCGGTCTGCGCCATGATCATCGGCGACGAATGCACATGCATGACGCCCTTCGGCTGTCCGGTCGTGCCGGACGAATAAAGCCAGTAGGCGACTTCGTCCGCGCAGGTGCGCGCGGGCGCCGAGCCTTCGTTCTCCGCCGCGAGCAGCAAATCGAACCGCGGCACGCTGGCCGGCGCGCCGCCGACCACAACGATGCCGCGCAAGTCGGGCAGGTCCTGCGCGGCCTCCTGCACGACGGGCAGCAACGCGGCCGAGACGAACACGATCTTCGCCCGCGAGTCCTCCAGCAGATAGCGATATTGGTCCGCGTTCAGCCGGGTGTTGAGCAGCACCGGCACGATGCCAGCGCGAACCGCGCCCCAGAACAGAATTGGAAAATCGACCGTGTCGAGCAGCACCAGCGCGACGCGGTCTTCCGGGTCGACGCCGAGACGCGTGAGCATCGGCCCGACGCGCGCGGCCGCGTCGCGCAATTCCGCGTAGGTCAGATTGCGCGAAGGATCGATGAAAGCGACCTTGTCGCCACGGCCCTCCGCGACATTCCGGTCGACGAAATCTACGGCAGCGTTGTAGTCGCGTAGCGCCGTCATAAGTTGTCCGCTTCGGCTGTTCCCTTATTGTCAAATTAGCCGCGCGCAGAGCCGTCATCCTTGATTTCCGTCAGGGTTGCCGCGCGGTCCAAATCCCGGCCGGCGCCGCTTGACCTTTGTCATTGGCTTTTGGGACCTCCCCGATTCAAATGTCTGGCGGAGGACCTCATGCACGCACCATCCGAGCGACCGAGAAAACGCCTGCTCCGCGTCTGCGTGAACGGCCGCTGGCGCGAGGACGCCGTCGCCGATGAGACGCTGCTCGTCGATTACCTGCGCGAGGTCGCGCATCTCACCGGCACCAAGACCGGCTGCGACGGCGGTGAATGCGGCGCCTGCACCGTGCTGGTCGACGGTGAAGCCGTACCATCGTGCATAACGCTCGCCGTGCGTTGCGAAGGCCGCCAGATCGAGACGATCGAAGGTCTAGCCAAACAGGGCCGGCCGAACCGGCTGCAGCAGGCCTTCCACGAAAAGCTCGGCACGCAGTGCGGCTTCTGCACGCCCGGAATGATCATGGCGTCCGAAGCGCTGCTGCGCCGTAACCCGCATCCCAGCGAAGCCGAGGTCCGCGAGGCGCTCGCCGGCAATCTCTGCCGCTGCACCGGCTACATCAAAATCATCGAGTCGGTCGTGACCGCGGGAAGCGAGGCGGCATGAGCACGAAGACATTCGCCGGCACGCGTCCGCGCCGCGGCGTGCCGCTGATCGACGGCATCGAAAAGGTCACCGGCCGCGCGCGCTACACCGCCGATCTCGAGCATGCCGACGCACTGACCGGCCGCATCCTGCGCAGCCCGCACAGTCATGCTGATATCCTGCGCATCGACACCAGCAAGGCGCTCGCGCTCGAGGGCGTCATCGCGGTGATCGCCGGTGGCGACTGCCCGCACACCTACGGCGTGCTGCCGGTCGCGATGAACGAATATCCGCTCGCGCGCGGGCGCGTGCGTTATCGCGGCGAGCCCGTGGCGGCCGTGGCGGCAATCGACGAAGCGACGGCCGAACGCGCGCTGCATCTGATCGAGGTCGAATATCGCGTGCTGCCGGGCTACTACACCTCGGAAGATGCGCGCGCGCCCGGCGCCGTGCTGCTGCACGAGAATAAGCCCGGCAATCTCGAGCGTGAAGTACATCACGAATTCGGCGATTGGCAGGCGGGCTTTGCCGAAGCCGATCTCGTGCGCGAAGAGACCTTCCGCTGCGCCGAGATCAACCACGCGCAGATCGAGCCGCATGCCTGTCTGGCTGACTACGATCCGCTTCAGGATCGCCTGACCGTCCAGTCGGTCTCGCAGGTCGGCTACTACCTGCATCTGATGCTCGCGCGCTGCCTCGACATGGAGGCCTCGCGCATCCGCGTGATCAAGCCGTTCGTCGGCGGCGGCTTCGGCGCCCGCGTCGAGGTGCTCAATTTCGAGATCGTAACGGGGCTGCTCGCACGCGCTGCGTCCGGCAAAGTCTTCATGCAGCTGACGCGCGAGGAGACGTTCATCACGCATCGCGCACGCCCGCACACGGACATCGTCCTGCGCATCGGCATGAAGCGTGACGGCAAGATCACCGCCTGCGCCGCCAATGTCGTGCAGCGCGGCGGCGCCTATGCCGGCTACGGCATCGTCACCATCCTCTATGCCGGGTCGTTGCTGCAGGGGATCTACGACATCCCCGCGCTGAAATATGACGGCTATCGCGTCTACGCGAACCTGCCGCCCTGCGGCGCGATGCGCGGACATGGTTCAGTCGATACGCGACACGCCTTCGAATGCCTACTCGACCGCATGGCGCGCGATCTCGGGCTCGATCCATTCGACGTGCGCCGCGCCAATCTGCTCAAGGCGCCGATGTTCACGATGAACGGTTTGATGGTCAACAGCTACGGCCTGCCCGAATGCATCGAGCACGTCGAGCGCGCGAGCGGTTGGCGCGAGCGCAAAGACAAACTCCCGCCCGGCAAAGGCTTGGGCATGGCCTGCTCGCACTATGTCAGCGGCGCAGCTAAGCCGATCCACTGGACCGGCGAGCCGCATGCGTTGGTAAATGTTCGCCTCGACTTCGACGGCGGCGTCACCGCATTGACGGGCGCAGCCGATATCGGCCAGGGCTCGTCGACGATGGTGGCGATCGCGGTTGCCGAGACGCTCGGCATCGCCATCGACCGCATCCGCGTCGTCGCAGGCGACAGCGCGGTCACGCCGAAGGACAACGGCGCCTACTCGTCGCGCATCACCTTCATGGTCGGCAATGCCGCGATCGATGCCGCGCGCAACCTCAAGACCATTCTCGTCGAGGCGGCCGCGCGCAAGCTCGAGGCGAAGCCGGAGGACATCGAAAGCGGTGAAGTGTTCCGCGTCGGCCACGGCGCGCAGTCGAGCCTGCCGTTTGCGGAGGTGGCCAAGGCTGCCCTGGTGGACCGCGGCGCGATCACGGTCTCCGGCAGCTTCACCTGCCCGCCGGAAGCGCAAGGCGGCAAGCACAAAGGCGGCGCGGTGGGCTCCACGATGGGCTTCTCCTATGCCGCCCAAGTCGTCGAGGTCACGGTCGACGACGCGCTCGGAACCGTGTCCATCGACAAAGTCTGGGTCGCGCTCGACTGCGGCCACGCCATCAACCCGCTCGCGGTCGAAGGGCAGATCGAGGGCTCGGTTTGGATGGGTATGGGCCAGGCGCTGTGCGAAGAGACGCGCTATCTCGAAGGCCTGCCCGCGCACGCGAGCCTGCTCGAGTACCGCGTGCCCACGATCGCGGAGTCGCCGCCGATCGAGCTAGCCATTGTCGAGAGTAACGATCCGTTGGGTCCGTTCGGCGCGAAAGAGGCGAGTGAAGGCGCGCTCGCCGGCTTCCCACCAGCGATGGTGAACGCGATCGCGCAGGCGATCGGCATCGATTTCGACGAACTTCCCGTCACGCCGGACCGCGTCGTGCAGGAACTGGTCGAACGCCGCCGCCAGGCGCGCCTCCAACAAAGCCTCAAGGCCGCCTCATGACGACAGCATTGGCCCATTTCCGTTTGCTCAATCCCGCGAGCGTCGACGAGGCGGTCGCCGCCGGGCGTTCTCATCCGGGCAGCCGCTATGTCGCGGGAGGGACCGATTTGCTGGTCAATCTGCGGCGCGGCATTGGCGGCGTCGATGCTCTGATCGACCTCACCGGCATCGGCGAACTCAATCGCATCGACGACAGCGGCCCAGGATTGATCATCGGCAGCATGGTCGGGATCGCCGAGATTGCGAGCAACAAGCGCTTCGCGACGCATTACACGGCGCTGGCCGAGGCCGCGCGTGCGATCGCCGGACCCGGTCACCGCACGCTTGCGACGGTCGGCGGCAATCTGTGTCTCGACACGCGCTGCGTCTATTACAATCAGAGCGACTGGTGGCGCAGCGCGAATGGCTTCTGCCTCAAACACCGCGGCGACGTCTGTCACGTCGCGCCGCAGGGGCAGCGTTGCCACGCGGCCTATTCGGGCGACCTCGCGCCGGCGCTGCTGGTGCTCGGCGCGGAGGTGGAAATCGCAAGGTACGGCGGGCGACGGCGCATTCCGCTGTCGGACCTCTATGTCGAGGACGGCCGCGCGCATCTCGCGCTTGAACCCGGCGAGCTAGTCGTCGCCGTACATCTTCCTGCGGACGCGCCGGCTTCGACCTATATGAAAGTGCGTCAGCGCGGCGCGGTCGACTTCCCGCTCGCCGGCGTCGCGGTGGTATTGGCGATGAAAGACGGCAAGGTCGAGAGCCTCCGTGTCGCGGTCACCGGCGCGAATTCACGTCCTATTCTGATCGACGGCACGGACAAACTCTGCGGGCGTGCCATGGACGCCAAGCTGCTGAAGGACGTCGATCGTCTGGTGCAAAAGCAGGTACAGCCGATGCGGACGACATTGATCTCGTCCAACTACCGCCGGCTCGCAGCCGCCGCCTTGGCCAAGCGGGCGATCGAGAAACTCACCGCTGCCGCCTAGGCTCGATTAGTTTTCAGCGTCATTGGAAGCAACGCGAAGCAATCCAGATCATTCCCTGGATTGCTACGTCGTTTGTATTCCTCGCAATGTCCGCGGGGAGATCACCTCTGGTCGGGAATGACCGCCGTCGCCTCGAGCTCAATCTTCGCCGGCGTGTCCAGCAGATCCGCGACGAAAATCATGCTCATCGCCGGATAATGATCGCCGATCAGTTGCTTCCAGATACGGCCGAGCTCGCGCCGGCCTTTCAAATAGGCCGGCTTGTCGATGCAGAACGCGGTCATGCGGCAGATGTCGGAGGGAACGCCACCGGCCTCCGCGAGAATCGCCAGGATGTTCTTCAGCGCCTGCTCGAACTGCGGCACCAACTCTTCGCTGTGGAAGCGCTCCTCGGCGTCCCAGCCAACCTGTCCGGCGATAAAGACGACGCGTCCTTGCGGCGCAAGAATACCGTTGGCGTAGCCAATCGGCGACTTCCAGCCTTTTGGCTGCAGTACGCGACCTGCCATTCACGTCCCCTTACAATTGCAATTACAATGTGCCGCGCACCGCGCCGCGGTCCTCGCCGGCGAGTTGGCGCAGGCGCGCGACGTCCTGCACCGTCACGCGCGTGGCGTTGACGGATACGCCAAGCGAGCGCAGCCGCGCAAACGCGCGAGAGAGATATTCCGGCGTAAGCCCCAGGCGAGAGGCGATGATCACCTTGTCGTAGGGGAGCACGATCACGCAGGAGCCCTGCTGCACCGCCGACAGCGAGGCGATAAATTCGGCGACGCGCTGCAGCCCGCTGTGCGCTTTGAGTTGCTCGATCTGCTGGATCAGATTGTCGAGCCGCAGCGAGGTAGACGCGATCATCGCCAGCGCGATTTCGGGGTTCTGCCGGATGCAGCGCGCGAGATGATCGGCCGGAATGCGCGCGACGCGCGCATCACTCACCGCTTCGGCCGACGCCAAATGGCGCGCGCCGGTGAGCGCGACGGCCTCGGCGAAGCTGTCGCCCTTTTTCAACATGTTGATGACTGTTTCTTCGCCGGACGGCGCGCTGCGGTAGAGCTTCAGCCAGCCGTCGATCACGATGAAGAACGCAGTCGCGGGATCGTCCTGTCGAACCAGCCAGTCGCGCGGACGCAGCATGTTTGCCGTCGCGGGAGCAATGATGTGCTCGACCGTCTCGGCCCTCAATCCCCGAAACACCGGTATGCGTGTGACGACTTGCAGATCGCCAGCAGTCAGCTTTGACGCCATATGACCTATCCCTCACACGCATGAGAGCGTTCGTGAGGACCCGCGCAATTGAGCGAGATCAAACATATTGCGGTGCAAAACAGAAATAATCTTGCTTTAGTTGCGAATGCATCGCAACAGCAGCGCGCTACACAGCTCAATGCGCGCCGAGCGCCTGAATCATCGCAGCGTCATAACTGTTGAAATGTCGCGCGAACCACGGCTCGAGCCGCAATGACAATTCCACGCTGTCGGGTTCGTCCGCCCCCGCAAAAGCCTCCATCATGTCGTGCAATTCATCGAGCAGGCGGTCATGATCCTCTTTATGCCGCTCGAACCCCGGATACGCCAGGCTTCGCATCAAGTCTTCTTCTTCGGCGAAATGGATCGCTACGGCCGTCAGCACGTCGGCGATCAGGCTTGCCGCATCGCGCGGATGGTCCGGGTCGCCGAATTCGTCGTACAGCCGATTGATTGTGTCGATCAGCTCACGGTGATCGGCGTCCGCCGAAGCCACGCCGGTCGAGAAGTCTTCTTTCCAATCCAACAAGCGCATCGCCTACTCCCGTCCAGCGAGGCCTTTTCTTGCGTCAAAAAAGCTAGCTGGGACCGTCGATCTTCTCCTTGATCGAATTTAAGGCGCCGTTCATTGCGCCTTCCCGTTCCGCCGGGCCTGGACGATCTTGCACATGGTGGCGATCGTGATCGAGCCGAGGGTCGCGAGCGCTACCTCGTCGATCTCGTGCAACACGGAGGCGAGCGCGCGCGATTCGGCGCTCGACCTGGCTTCCGGCGCATCCGCCTGCACGTCCTCGAACAGGCGGATGACGTCGTACAAAGTCGTGCGCCGCGGATTGGCGACGAACTGGTAGCCTCCACCCGCCCCGCGCACCGACTGCACCATCCCGGCGCGCGCCAGCTCGTTCATCACCTTCGCCAGATGATGACTCGAAACGTCGAACTTTTCCCCGATGGCGGCGACGGACTGCTGCCGTTCGGCATGCGACGCGAGTTCGAGCACGGCGAAGATGGCGAGGGTTGTGGAGGTCTGCAGCCGCATGGCGCAAATTGCATGTCAGCGCGAGGCGCTCACGCAATCTCCTTTTCCAATTGGATGTATGGACCGGCCACCAGACCTTCGCTGCGGAAAAACAGCATCGGCAGCCGAGCGTCGCGTGCGACCATGGTGCGTATCTTGCTCACGCCTGCTCGCTTGAATTCATCCGAGATAGCGGACAGCAATGCCGATCCGACGCCATCGAGGCGCCGCCCCGGCTCGACCGAGAGAGCGAAGACCCAGCCGCAGGGTGCCGAGCCGAATTCCCAGGCGCGCACCTCGGCGACGATGAAGCCGAAGACCGGGGCGCGTCTCCCCTCTTCCGCGGCAACCAGGAAGAAACGCTCCTCGAGGCGCCGCCGGCCGTAGCGGCGGTAGATGTCTTCCCAATACTCCGGCTTGGGCAAACCGGTAATGCGGGCATCGAGCGAGATCACCGCCGGCAGG